>JABLTN010085333.1_pt1 | contig 13408 bp, 11 predicted proteins | sample 7160141 | NCBI WGS metagenome assembly JABLTN01 (sample SAMN14651226, study PRJNA627086) | human gut metagenome | isolation source: feces | host: Homo sapiens | reverse complement strand
TGCGTCGGTCAACTTCCCGGGCGCTGGTCTCATTTGGCGCAGGCTGCTGTGTCACCGGGGCCTGTATGGCGGGCCTCGCCGCATTGATGGCACAGCAGGGCCTTTCGCAGGATGCGGCCTGGCCCATGGCAACCTGTGCGGTCAGTGCGGGCAGCCTGTTCAGCAGCTGGCTGATGGCTTTCTGGCAGAAAAGCCGCGGGCTGCTCTGTGGGGTAGTACAGGGGGCTCTATTCGTTTTTCTGCTGCTTTGCTTCGGTCTGCTTTCCGGCAGTCCTTTGCAGGAAATGCAGCTGGTCCGGTTCGGGGTCACGCTGCTGTTCGGCTGCATCGGCGGCGTCCTCGGGATGCTGCGCTCGGAGCGGAAACGCAGAGTCTGAGCTTTTCCTGAAAATCGGGTGCATCGCTTCGGTGCACCTGCTTTTATCTTTCAAAGGAGGGACAGCCCTTATGTGGGTTTATCAGGAACCTGAAATACAACCAATCGAAAAAGGCCCTATAACACCACCTCCATCACTGCCACCCGTTCCGGAACAAGAACCGCGGCCCGCTATCGTCCAAAGCACACCAGAAACAGAAGTGCTTTCCAGAACGGCTCCCGCGTCCCACAGAGAGCGTTCTGCACCTCATCAGGGATGCGTGCTTCTTGCGGGTTCTTATCTCTCAGGAGCCTTTACAGCGGGAATTCTGCAGGCGCTTCTGGATACAGCAGAGATGGACATGCTTTCCTATTACCTGCGCTGTTGGCGCGGCCTGTTTGCTGTCCAGAGCGCTTCACAGATTGCACAGCTGTTCGGCACCGAACTGCTTACGATTTTGGGAGTTCTCTGCGTTCTGTTGCTGTTGGGGTTATCCGCCATCGGGCCTGTGCCCATCTATCTTTTTACCATGCTGTATGGCGCTGGAGCAGGGCTATTGACATTCCAGCTGTTTTCCGGCATACCACTTCCGCAAGCGTTGTTCTTTCTTTTTATTTCCGGCATCCCGGCGGCACTGGCTGCAGGTGCACTTTGCTGGTTTGGCTCCTGCGCGCTGGAAGTCAGCGGAAGACTCCATGCTTTTTCTCTTGGGCGGGGGAGGAGCCCCTCTGCCCATGCCCAGCTGCTATTGGGACAATTTGCACTGACCGCCGCAGCGATGCTTCCGCTCTGCGGAGCCGCTACCTGTCTTGCTTATTTGGGCAGTCAGCTGGCCGCATTTCCGTAACGGTTCCTTGCGGGCACCGGCGCAATGTGGTATGATAAATGCAAAGTATCTCGAATGAAATCACAGGAGTCTTCTTATGAAAGAACCGAAGTTGAAAACGGTATATGTCTGTTCCAACTGCGGGGAGACAAGCCCCCGCTGGATGGGGCGCTGCCCCAGCTGCGGCAGCTGGAATACCATGAACGAAGATGTGGTTGCCGAAACACCCAAAGCCGGGCTTTCCGGCGGAAAAAGCGCCGCACCTGCCCGGCAGGAGGGTGTCACCTCGCTGACGGCAAAGCGGCTGGCGGATATCAGCACAACGGAAGAGAAAAGCCGTATCCTGACCGGCATTTCAGAGCTTGATCGGGTGCTGGGCGGCGGTATCGTACTGGGCGGCGTGGTTCTGCTGAGTGGTGAGCCGGGTGTCGGCAAGTCCACCATGCTGCTGCAGCTCTGCGGTGCCATCTCCAACCAGCACACCGTGCTGTATATTACCGGCGAGGAATCCGTGCGCCAAGTCAAACTGCGGGCAGCCCGCCTGAAAGTACCCCAGGAAAATATTTATCTCGCCGCAGAAAACGACGTGGATGAGATCTGCGGCCTGATCGAGAAAGAAAAGCCGGAATTGGTCGTCATCGACTCCATTCAAACCATGCGTTGCATGGATATCTCTTCTTCTTCCGGCACGGTCAGCCAGGTAAAAGAGAGTGCCGCCCGGCTGCTGGCGGTGGCCAAAAAGCAGGAGATTCCCATGTTCATCGTTGGCCACGTCAACAAGGACGGTGCCATTGCAGGCCCTAAAGTCATGGAGCACATTGTGGATACCGTGCTCTACTTTGAGGGGGACAAGATGCTCCCGTACCGTATCCTGCGGGCAGCCAAAAACCGTTATGGCTCTACCAATGAGCTCGGCATGTTTGATATGACCGGGCAGGGGCTGGAAGAGATCGAAAACCCCTCGCAGATGCTGCTGGAGGGCCGTCCGCTGGGCGTTTCCGGCAACTGTGTAGCATGTACCATGGAGGGCAGCCGCCCCATCCTGAGCGAGATTCAAGCCCTTGCCACCAAAACAAATTTTCCGGCTCCGCGCCGTGCCTGCAGCGGCTACGACTATAACCGCATGAATCTGCTGATCGCCGTGCTGGAAAAACGTGCCGGGTATTTCTTCGGCAATCTGGACGTTTATATCAACATCGTAGGCGGCATTGCCCTGCGGGACACTGCCTGCGACCTGGCTGTCTGTCTAAGCATGGTATCGTCTCTGCTGGACTGCCCGGTCAGCGATAAGCTGATTGCCATTGGGGAAGTCGGACTCGGCGGTGAGGTTCGCAGTGTTCCCAATCTCGAGCAGCGTCTGCGGGAAGCAGAACGCATCGGTTTTGAGCGGGCTGTCATCCCAAAGCACAGTCTGGCTCACCTGAACGCCGCTGATTATCCCGGCATGAAACTGGTTGGTGCCGCTTATATCTCGGATGCCATCCATGCACTGAAATCTGACCGCTTATAAAAGAGGAAGCCAATGTCCATTTATCTGAACGAAAAGAACCCCGAAAAGCACAAACCTTTCGATGATGCCTCGCAGGATATCGTGGAGTATGTGCGGTATCTGGAAGTCATTGCAGGCAAAAGCCCCCATACGGCATTCAATTATTATTGTGATCTGCGCAATTTCAGCCGCTTTATGAAGCGACGCCGCGCACTTGTCCCGGAAGACGCTGAAATCAAAGAAATTGACCCAAAGGGGTTGGATACCACTTTCTGGGCCAGCGTGACCAAAGAAGATATTTACGAATATCTGTATTTTTTAAACCGGGAATGCGGAAACAAAAAGTCTTCTACCGCCCGGCGGCTGGCCAGTCTGCACGGCTTCTATGATTACCTTGTCAATCAGGTCAACAAGATCACACAGGACCCCACAGCAGCCATCCGCCCCCCAAAACAGGATAAAGTTTTGCCCAAATATCTGACGGCAGAACAGTCCATGGACCTGTTGGAAAGCACCCAGACCCAGAGCGATTTCCCGGAGCGGGATTACTGCATGACTGTTCTATTTTTGAACTGCGGAATGCGTCTGGCCGAGCTTGTCGGGATGGATCTGGATGACATTGATCTGGAACAGCGTCAGATCCGGCTTTTCGGTAAGGGCCATAAAGAGCGGATGGTCTACTTGAATGATGCCTGCATTGAGGCCTTGCAGCTCTATTTAAACAAGCGCAATACAATGGAGGGCCTGAGCCCCAAAGAACGTGCCGTGTTCATCACCCGGCGGCGCAAAGAACGCATCTCCAACCGCCGGTTAGAGCAGCTCATCACCGGAGCCATGAAAGCGGCCGGGCTCAAGGGCTTTTCCACCCATAAATTGCGCCATACTGCTGCCACGCTGATGTATCAGACCGGGAATGTGGATATTCTGACCCTCAAGCAGCTTTTGGGCCATAGCAGTGTCGGCACTACTCAAATTTACACGCATCTACAAGAATTTCAGGTGCGTGCCGCCATTGAGCAGAATCCGCTCGGCAATGTGGAGCCGAAAAAGAAAACGTTGGATACAACAGAAGTAAAAACAGGGGAGAACAAGGAAACTTTGCCTCCAGAAGAAGACTCTGCAGAGATGCCCTCCGGCCCAATGGAAGCCTTTGACGGAGCCGCGCAGGATGGTTTCCGGGTGGATGTTTCCGGGATGCTGGATAAACCGGAGAATGACTGAACCCATGGTCCAACACCAACAAAGCATGTTAGCGGGTTTACCAGGACAGCTTGAAAAATAAGCGGTTTCCAAAGCAGCAAACTCAAATCCGGCAATCATGTGTCCGTAATAAGTTGTAAATGATTGCAGCATTAAAGTTAAGATACAAGTATTTAATACTTGTATTAAATAGACGAAAAGCGTTCCAACGGAAAGCCACTGCAAGCCGATGGAACGCTTTTTGATTTAGCTGCAATATAAGAATAAAAAGCAAACACGAACAGAAGCCAGAGAAAATAAAACCAGATAAAAATAAACGCATGAAACAGGTGTAAAACACAACAACACGCAAATGCACACCAAGCAGACTGAACTGGCGAAAACTGGACGCTGGAGCCTGAAAGGCCCAAAACCCGGAAAAGAGGCATTTTTCACTCCCCTGATTTTCATATAACGTGCATTATACGAAACTTTATCAAACAAAAATAGGGCGCTCCTCTCTCTTCTTCTGTATCTCAGCTTCAAAAGTCTGGCTGTGTTTCTAAAATAAATTCAATACAGCATCCTCCGTTTTACAACAATAAAAAATCCCACGACAGTTTTGCAGTACAGCAATTTGTCCTGGGACTCATGTTTGGTTTTATTTATCCGTTGTGCCGGGTTTCAAATGCTTCCGGTAAAGGCTCTGTATCAAAATAGGCACAGATGGCTTCATAGTAGGCCCGTGCAGTTTTCTTGCAGCCTGTTTCACTGCCAAACTGCGCCACGTCTTCCTCGCTGGTCACAAAGCACTGTTCTGCCAAGACGGCCGGACAATCAACATCTTCCAGCAATGTAAAGCTCCGCTCTTCCCGTACCTCGGTGTGGTTCGATTCCACCAGCTGTTTCGTCTCGCCCTGATAATAAATGTACCGGATGCCGCCCTGGCCGCGCAGCTTTGCTCCCGCCTGCTGCATTTTTTCGGCCAGCTGTCTGGCAAAGTAATAGCTTTCTTTGTGCCAGGTTCTTCCAGGAACAGACGGATAGCACTCAAATCCGGAAGCAGTCGAACCCTCCAGCGCAGAGTTTCCATGAATGGATAACATCAGGTCTGGATTTTGCGCATGGATGGCCGCAGCCCGTTCGCTGGGCTTGGCTGTTACATCGTAGCTTTCACGGGATATCAGCGGAATATAGTTTGAGTCCGCTTCCAGCCATGCCAGCAGATCCTGCGCTGTTTGAGCTGTCATTTCGCTTTCGGTCACAATGCCCTGTGCGCCCGGGTCTGATCCTCCATGGCCCGCATCTACAGCGATCCGGTACGGCGGGTCACCAATCACTGGGCGGAAGTCTTCTTCCTCCCCTGCCTCACGATTCCGTTTTGGGCCTGCCAGTGCTGCTTTCCAGAGGAAAAACGCCGCGCTGAAACAGAGCAGACAAACCAGAAGCGAAACGATCGTCCCAATAGAAAGACCCTTGCGGTTTTTCTTCCGCCTGCGCGGAGCGGCATGTTTTGAACGTCCTGCCATCGCCGGTCACTTGAGCTCTACTACAGTCACACCGCTTTCACCCTCGCCATAGCGGCCCAGACGGAAACTCTTGACCATCCGGTTGCCGCGCAGGTGCTTGTGGATGGCTGTGCGCAGCGCGCCGGTACCGTTGCCATGGATCAGATAAACAACGGTCTGGCCGTTCAGAATCGCGCGGTCGATGAACGAATCCACTTCCGGCAGCGCTTCGTCCACGGTCAGGCCCAGCAGATTGCATTCCATTTTTGCGGTGCGCTGTACCCGCTCGACCCGGCCATTGGGGCGGTTGGCATCGCCCGTCAGGCGCGAGTAACGCTGCTGAGCTTTGGTCAGGGGCTTTTCCTCCTTGACCAATTTTTCCGGCTGCTTCAGACCCTTGAGCGGCACTTTCGTTTTAATGATACCGGCACGGACCAGCACATCGCTGTTCTTGTCCGGCAGCGCCAGCACGGTTGCCAGCTGATTCAGCTCTGCAATGCAGACCTCCTGCCCTACCTTGACCTCTTTCAGCGGCACAAACTCCTTGACAGGATTGTGCACCACCTCGGAGCCGACCAGCAGCTTTTCCGATTCTTTTTTAGCGATTTCCCGGGCACGCTGGGCTTTCTGCTGGGTGCTCATCCGCTCATCTTTCTGAATCTGGCGCAGCTCGTCGGTCAGGGCGTAGGCTTTGCTTTCCACGTCCTGTGCCAGTCTGCGGGCTTTGGCACGGGCTGCTTCCAGCTCGTTTTCGCCCTGCTGGATCAGCTCATCGCGTTTTTTGCGGGCGGCATCCAGCTGGTGGGCAGCCTCATTTTTCAGCTCCTCCACCTCATTCTGGCTTTCTTTGAGCTGGAGCTTCAAATCGTCCAGCTGGCCCAGAACGGCATCCAGACGCTTATCCTCCGCCGAAAGATGCTGCTGTGCAGCTTCAATGACCCGCTCCGGGATGCCCAGCTTTTCACTGATGAGGAACGCGTTGGATTTGCCCGGCACGCCAACGCTCAGTTTATAGGTGGGGCGCAGCGTTTCCAGATCAAACTCGCAGCTTGCATTGACAACGCCTTTCGTCTCCAGCGCAAAGACCTTGAGCTCTGCATAGTGGGTGGTAGCCATCAGGAGCACACCACGGCGGCGCAGCTCTTCAATGATGGCCACTGCCAACGCAGCACCCTCGGCCGGGTCTGTACCGGCACCCAGCTCATCCAGCAGGACCAGCGTGTGAGGCATGGCCAGCTCCAGAATGCCGGTGATTTTTTTCATGTGGCCAGAGAATGTGGAAAGGCTCTGCTCAATGCTCTGCTCATCGCCAATGTCCACAAGGAACTCATCAAAAACACAGACCTCGCTCCGCTCATCAGCCGGGATAAGGAAGCCGCACTGCGCCATGGCACACAAAAGGCCTGCTGTTTTCAGCGTGACCGTCTTACCGCCCGTATTGGGGCCGGTAATGATGAGCGAATCATACTCCTTACCCAGCGCAATGTCCACCGGGACACATTTTTTCGGGTCAATGAGCGGGTGCCGCGCCCGGACAAGGGAGAATGACGTATCCGTACGGACAGCCGGTTTAAAGGCTTTCATATCCAGCGCCAGGCGGGCCTTTGCCAGCAGAACGTCAATGTCTAACATTGCCTGATAGCTGTACTGGAACTGCGGCTCAATGGCCGCCACCTGGGCCGTAAAGGCCACCAGAATGCGCTCGATTTCCTGTGCTTCCTGGGCACGGTACTGCAAAATGCGGGCGTTGGCTTCCACGACTGCCTGCGGCTCCACAAAGACAGTTGCACCCGTGGACGAAACATCGTGGATAACGCCGCTGACCTCGCCGCGGTACTCGCTCTTGACCGGGACAACGTAGCGGCCATTGCGCATGGAAACCACGCTCTCCTGCAGGTATTTAGAAGTATCCATATTGCGGACCATGCTTTCCAGCCGGTCACGGATGCTGTTTTCGGTTGCACGGATCTTCTTGCGCAGCTCGTTCAAGGTGCGGGAAGCCGTATCCGCCATCGCGTCCGGAGCCAGAATGGCACTGGAGATCTGCTGTTCCAGGCCTGGTTCCGGGGCCAGCGCATAGAACAGGTCATCGGTCGGCAGTGCGTCATGGTCCGAGGAGCCGTACCAGCTGCTCAGATTCTGGAAATTACGCAGTGCACCTGCCACCATCAGCAGTTCGCCCATGGAGAGCACGCCGCCCTTGACCGCACGCGTGGTCAGCTGGCTGACACCCTCTACCCCACCAAACCGGGGCGAACCGTTTTTGATGAGCAGGGTGTTGATCGCATCCGTCTGCTCCAATGCATAGCGAACCTCATCCGGGTCACACTGGGGCTCCAGTTCCAGCATTTTTTCCCGGGCTTCCTTGCACACACAGCCCTCCGCCGCCCGTGCAATGATCTTGTCAAGCTCCAGTGTTTTTAAATAGCTTGTTTCCATAGTAGATTCCTTTGTTTATGGTAATACCGATTTTAAAAAGTCGTAACTCTTCAACGGTTTGTCCAGATGGGTCAGGGCATACTGCTCCGCTGCAATGGCAAGCTTTGCAAGGCTCCCGACCGAAATTTTAAATGCAAAAATTTTCTTGTCTTCCACAAGGCAGATATGCCGCAGGGCAAACAATGCCCCGGCATCCAGATTGCAGGTCTTCCCTGCTTTTTGTGCACAGGCGGCACAAAGCAGACAGCCCTCCTGCGGGTCCAGATAAAAGGCCGGGCCGTCGTAAGTGCCGCAGCCCCTGCAATATACCAGCTGCGGCAAAAAGCCGCACTCGCTCATGGTGCGCAGCTCAAACACGGCCTTGATGACCCGGAGGTCTGCTTTTTTCTCGCTGAGCATATAAAGGCAGTTGAGCAGCAGCCGCAGCTCTTTTTCCGCTTCTTCTCCCGTTGGGGAAAGGGCTGCGGCCATCTCAGCCATATACATGGCAAGACTCATTCCCTCAATGCTGGAAGCGATGCCGTGGAAAACGTTTTTACTTTCCGCTTCCCGGACAGTGTACATATTCCGGCCCGGCAGCAGCACAAATTCTGAGTAGCAAAAAAGCCCGCAGGCGCTGAACAATTTGTTTTTCAGCCGCAGGCTGCTCTGTGCCGAGGCGGAGATGACCCCCAGCCCCGGCGTTAAAATTGTGATGATCCGGTCCGATTCTTTGTATCGGGTCTCTTTGAGGACAAGTCCCGGCGTTACAATGGGTTCCATTGGCAGGTCCTCCTCCCAAAGCAAAACTTTCTCAGCGGTTGTTTGGGTTCTGCTTGAAGCCGAAGTTGTTCAGCAGAAATTCATTGTCCCGCCAATCGGCCTTGACCTTGACCCAGCACTGCAGGTTGACCCGGCAGCCAAGAAATTCCTCGCAGTCGGCACGGGCCGCACTGGCGATTTTTTTCAGCATGGCACCGCCCTTGCCAATGACCATGCCCTTGTGGCTCTCCCGCTCGCAGTAAATATTGACGTCAATGTCCACAAGGTCGGTACCCGGGCGTTCTTTGAACCGCTCGACCACCACGGCAATGCCATGCGGGATCTCGTCCCGCATAAACAGCAGCGCTTTCTCGCGGATGACCTCTGCCACCAGCTCTTTTTCCGGCATGTCCGTATAAGCATCGTCATCAAAGTAGTGAGGGCCCTCCACCGCGTAACGGCTCAGGGCATCAAACAGCTCCTCACAGTGGTCATTCTGCCTGACGCTGACCGTATAAATATCGTCAAACACCCCCAGGGCTTTCAACTCGGCCTTGCGGGCCTCCAGATCTTCCGGTGCCTTGACGAGATCGGTCTTATTGATCACGGCAATGGCAGGGCCGCCGCTCTTTTTCAGCGCCTCCACCAGCACCATTTCCGGCTCATTGAGGGCACCGTAGGGCTCAAACAGCATCATGGACACATCCACATCCGCGATGGAATCGCTGGCAGTCTTGTCCATCCGCTTGCCCAGCTTATTGTGTGCCTTGTGCACGCCAGGGGTATCCAGCAGGACATACTGCAGCGGGCCGCGGGTGATAACACCCGTAATGCGGGTGCGGGTGGTCTGGGGCTTAGAGGTCACAATGGCCACTTTCTCCCCTACCAGCAGGTTGGTCAGGCTGGATTTGCCCACATTGGGGCGGCCAATGACCGCCACAAAGACGGACGAAGTATCATAATGTCCCTGGATGGGTGTTTCCTTTTTCAAAATAGCACTCCTGTCTTATTTTGCATTATTCCGTATAGCTGACGGTGCGGGGCAGGCCCAGCTGGGTCAGGACAGCTTCCTCTTTTTCCCGCATCCGCATCGCTTCCAAGCCGCCGTTCTCATGGTCATAGCCCAGCAGATGCAGCATGGAATGTACCGTCAGGAATGCCACTTCGCGCTGCAGCGGGTGGCCGTACAGTGTTGCCTGCTCCTGTGCACGCTCCATGCTGATGACGATATCTCCCAGCATCTTGCAGCCGTTGTTCTCATCCACATCGTAGACGCCGTTCTCGCCCAGAGGGAAGCTGAGAACATCCGTAGGCATGGGCTTGTTGCGATACTGGTTGTTCAGCTCTGCAATGGCAGCGTTGTCCACAAACGTGACGCTGATCTCTGCCGGGGCATCAAAGTGCTCGTACTCCAGCACGGCGTTGCAGGCACGGCGGATCAAAATTCGGAGGCCAGAGGGCACCTTGACTGCTTTTTGAGAATTTGTGATTAAAACTTTATTGGACATAACTCGTCCTCTCCTTTCTTTTTATGCTGCCTTTTTTGAGAGGCAAACGCTCAGCGCTTTGCTGGATGTGCTGCCGCCTCATAGGCTTTGATGATCTCCTGCACCAGACGATGGCGCACGACATCTTTTTCTGTAAAATAACATTGCGCAATGCCGCCCACGCCTTTCAGCACCTGCAGCGCGTCCACAAGGCCGCTGCGGGTCCGGTCCGGCAGGTCGATCTGAGTTACATCGCCGGTGACCACCACCTTGGAGCCCACACCCATACGGGTCAGAAACATCTTCATCTGCTCCGGGGTGGTGTTCTGTGCCTCATCCAGAATGATGAACGAATCATCCAGCGTCCGCCCGCGCATATAGGCCAGCGGGGCTACTTCAATGATCTGTTTTTCTACCAGACGTTCATAAGTCTCTGCGCCCAGCATATCAAACAGGCCATCATACAGCGGGCGGAGGTATGGGTCTACCTTTTGCTGCAGATCGCCGGGCAGGAACCCCAGTTTCTCACCGGCTTCCACGGCAGGGCGGGTCAGCACGATGCGGGAGACGTCCTTTGCTTTGAACGCCTTGACGGCCATGGCAACAGCCAGATAAGTTTTGCCGGTACCCGCCGGGCCAACGCCGAATGTAATGGCATTCTTCCGGATGGCATTCAGGTATTCTTTCTGTCCAAGCGTCTTGGGGCGGATAGGGCGACCCTTAACGGTAACGGTGACAAAATCTTCCGTCAGCTCCTTGACCCGCTTCTCCTCCCCATCGTGGGCGAGGCTCAGGCAGTAGCGAACGGTCTGATCTTCCAGCGGCGTATGGTTTTCAATCAGGAGCAGCATCCCCTCCACCGCCCGGGTCGCTGCCGCAACATTGGCTGCCTCGCCCGAAAGGCGAAGCATCGTACCGCGGCAGACTGCCGTAACGGAGAATTCCTTTTCCAAAAGACGAATGTTTCGGTCGCAGTTTCCAAAGACAGCGGCTGCAATCTCCACGCTATCCAGTTCAATGCTTTTTTCTGCCATGTGGCTCCTCCTGAAGAATCTTCTCGTACTCCATCCTTATTGTACCACCAAAACTTCATTTAGAAAACTATGAAAATTGCACAAAATATTCAGACCCATTCCATCGGTTTTTCCATATAGCTATTTGCGGGGAACACTCTGCATGAGACAGCGTAAAATTTGCGCGCCATCCAACGGTGGAATGGGCAGTAAGTTAAAAGCCCCTGTCAACAAATTTGCCGCAAAAAAGGCGCTCCACCAGATGGTAGCCCGCCGGGAAAGGCAGAAAACAGCCCAAACCGCCAGCAAAATGTTCACCCCGGGCCCGGCAGCGGCCAGTAAAAGCTGCTCGTTTGCCGAAAAGTGCTCTTCCCTTGTCTTCATACAAAATCCCGTCATGGTCACTTCAATGTGTGGAAACCGATGGCGCAGAAAAAGATAAGCCATCATGTGCCCCATCTCGTGGAGAACTGCTGCCAACAACCCAACGCGCAGAAATCCGCTTGCGTCAAAATAAAGCAAAATTGCGAAGGCTCCGCACAGAATAAGCGGGTCCTGAAAAGAAATCTTCCCGATACGGAAACGTTGTTTCATAAGAAATTAAATATCCCGGCTGGGTCATAGCGGATGCCGTTGCAAAGCCATTCCAGGTGGAGATGTGCCCCGGTGGCCCGTCCGGTCTGCCCAACTGTCCCAATCGGCTCGCCTGCTTTGACGACTTCCCCTGTCCGGACATAAAGATACTGCATGTGAGCATAGAGCGTTTCTTCTCCCTTCGCATGAGAAAGGCGCAGGTAATTGCCATAACTCTGGCTGTGGCGTGCCGCTGCAACAATGCCGTCCGCCCCCGCCAGAACGATGGTTCCGGAGGCACAGGCAAGGTCTACCCCTTTATGAAATGCTTCTTTTCCGGTAAGCGGGTCTTTCCGCCACCCATATTCCTCTGAGATACGCCAGGCCGTCGTTCCCAGAGGAAACTGATACTGCTCCTTTGTGGCTTTTGTACGGAGGGAGCACCCCGCCGGGGGCGTGTTCAATGCCCGGGCGGAAACACAGCATGCCATCATCAGACAGGCCACCAACATCCACAAACAAACAGCCACTTGACAACCGGAATGGCGATTCCGAATCCATTTTCTCCGCATCTTTTCCCTCCATCGTTGCTTCCCGCTATCAGAAAAAGATATGCACCCCCTCCTGCCGAAAGAACAAAAATACCGCCAGCCCTTTCGGCCAGCGGCATTCAGCAAAAGTTTATCCTCTCTTATTTCCCAAAGATCCTGAAGATACGAGAAAGCAGCCCCTGCTTCTTCGGTTTGGATTCTGTGATCACAATGGGCATTTCTTCTATAGGCTTTGTGGTCGCAGGTGCAGTTTTTTTCCGCGGTGGTTCAATCGGTGTAAACACAGCTTTCGGTGCCTCGCGCACAGGCTCCTGGTGTGTTTTGATATTCGATGTTTCCGCAGAGGCGGGCGTCTTCTTCGGGGCTGGTGCAGCTTTCCCCCAATCGTCTTTCAGAAGCTCATACATTCCCATCTGACCGTTGACGATTGGCTCACCCGGAGCGGGTTTCACTTTCTGGTAACTGCCATCGGCCCGCATCTCCCGGGCGTTGACATTATCATGAAGCTGCAGCTGTAAGATCCTGCTGAGTTTTTCCACCAGAACAGGGTCTTCGATCCGCACACCGACTTCCACACGGCACTCCGTGTTGCGTGTGAGAAAATCACCAGACGCAATATAAATGCGGGTCTTCTGTCCATCATAGAAGCTGTAAATGCGGCCATGCTCCAGATATCGGCCCACCAGACTGCGGATGTGCAGGTTTTCGGTCTTGCCAGGCACCTCTGCGCGGACACAGCAGATACCACGGACGATCATATCAATGCGGACACCGGCGCAGCTGGCTTCCTGCAACTTGAGAATGATATCGCGGTCCGAGATGGAGTTGTTTTTCAGGATCATCGACGCCGGACGGCCCAGCCGTGCTGCGGTGATGACATGATCCATCTCGTCCAGCAACACGCTCTTGAACCGCAGCGGGGCCACCAGCATCTTTTCGCTGGTTTCGGTCAACTTCTGAACGGCAAGATTCTGGAAGACATTGGAGGCTTCTTCACCGATCTCCGGGTCTGCCGTAATGAACGAGTAATCCGTATAGAGTTCACTGGTTTTTTCGTTGTAGTTCCCAGTGCCGATCTGGGTGATGTAGGCATAGCCATCCTGATTCTTTTTGGTAATGAGGGTCAGCTTGGAGTGGACCTTGTAATCATCAAAGCCATAAATGACGGTACAGCCTGCCTCTTCCAGCTGCTTGGACCAGTCGATATTGTTCTGCTCGTCAAAGCGGGCACGCAGCTCCACAAGAG
>JABLTN010137954.1_pt1 | contig 13420 bp, 15 predicted proteins | sample 7160141 | NCBI WGS metagenome assembly JABLTN01 (sample SAMN14651226, study PRJNA627086) | human gut metagenome | isolation source: feces | host: Homo sapiens | reverse complement strand
TGTAGCAGCAGAGTGGAAAAGGCAGTATAGAAAGTATCGGGAGTTACCAGCTGTTCGGTCAGTCTTCTGACGAATTCCATGGGAGTAGAAGGAACCGCATCCCAGTCGGAGATCATTGCGGCTGTTGAGGCAGCAGGATACGGTGCTTCGGTAAAAGGAGCAGATGCAGGAGCCAAAAAAGGCGCAGCAATGGATGAGGATGCCCTGAAAGACAGGGAGACACCGATTATGAAGCGTCGTCTGATCGCATCACTGTGTTTTCTGATTCCACTGATGTACATTTCCATGGGTCATATGATGTGGAACTGGCCACTGCCAAGATTTCTGGCTGACAATCATGTAGCAATGGGACTGATCCAGCTGTTATTTACCGGAATTATCATGGTGATCAACCAGAAGTTCTTCATCAATGGATTTAAGGGACTCCTTCATGGTGCGCCGAACATGGATACCCTGGTTGCACTGGGATCAGGGGCATCCTTTGTATACAGCACCTATGCATTGTTTGCAATGACAGATGCACAGGTGAAGATGGATATGGAAGGCGTCATGTCTTATATGCATGAGTTCTATTTTGAATCAGCAGCCATGATCCTGACGCTTATCACAGTCGGAAAGATGCTGGAAGCGCATTCCAAAGGAAAGACAACAGATGCATTAAAGAGTCTGATGAAGCTGGCTCCGAAGACAGCTGTTGTCCTGAAAAATGGTGTGGAGACAGAGGTTTCCATCGATCAGGTGAAAAAAGGCGATATCTTTGTAGTAAGACCGGGTGAAAATATACCGGTAGACGGTATCGTGCTGGAAGGAACCAGTGCAGTCAATGAAGCAGCACTTACCGGAGAGAGTATTCCGGTTGATAAAGCAGAAAGTGATAAGGTATCTGCTGCAACCATGAACCAGTCCGGTTTCCTCAAATGCGAGGCAACCAGAGTTGGGGAAGATACCACACTTTCACAGATCATTCAGATGGTCAGTGATGCGGCGGCAACCAAAGCACCGATCGCAAAGATTGCAGACCGTGTATCCGGGATATTTGTGCCGGCGGTTATTACGATTGCAGTGATTACAATTATCGTATGGTTGATCGCAGGTCAGAGTGTTGGATTCGCACTGGCAAGAGGTATTTCCGTACTCGTTATCAGCTGCCCTTGTGCACTGGGACTTGCGACACCGGTTGCCATTATGGTAGGTAACGGAATGGGTGCAAAGAACGGAATCATGTTCAAGACGGCGGTATCTCTGGAAGAGACCGGTAAAATGCAGATCGTAGCTTTGGACAAGACCGGAACCATCACAAGCGGGGAACCGAAAGTAACGGATATGATACCGGCAGAGGGTATCTCAGAGGAAGAACTTTTGGGATTTGCTTATGCACTGGAAAGAAAGAGCGAGCACCCACTGGCACATGCAATTTTACAGGAAGCCCAAGAGCGCAGACTGGATGCGGAGGAAGTAGAAGACTTCCAGGCAGTACCTGGAAACGGACTTTCTGCAGTTCTTGCAGGAAAGACGATTTATGGTGGAAATAAGAAATTTATCCAGACAAAGACTTCTGTGGATGCAGGAATGCTGAAAAAGGCAGAAGATCTGGCGGCAGAAGGAAAGACACCTTTGTTCTTTGCGAAAGAAGATCAGCTGATCGGAATCATTGCGGTAGCAGACGTCATCAAAGAGGACAGTCCAAAGGCAGTCAAAGAACTGCAGAATATGGGAATCCATGTGGTAATGCTGACCGGCGACAATGAGAGAACCGCAAAAGCGATCGGACGTCAGGCGGGTGTAGATGAAGTCATCGCAGACGTTCTTCCGGACGGAAAAGAAGCCGTTATCCGGAAATTAAAGAAAAAAGGAAAAGTTGCCATGGTTGGTGACGGAATCAATGACGCGCCGGCACTTACCAGAGCCGATATGGGAATTGCGATTGGTGCAGGAACCGATATCGCGATCGATGCAGCAGACGTTGTTCTGATGAAAAGCCGTTTAAGTGATGTACCGGCAGCCATTCGTATGAGTAAAGCAACTTTAAGAAATATCCATGAGAACCTGTTGTGGGCATTCTTCTATAATGTGATCGGAATCCCGCTTGCAGCAGGTATCTGGTATCCAATCTTCGGATGGAAATTAAATCCGATGTTTGGCGCAGCAGCTATGAGTCTTTCAAGCTTCTGTGTCGTAACCAATGCACTTCGTCTGAACTGGTTTAAAATGTATGATGCCAGCACAGATAAGAAGATAAAGTCAAAAGTCAAAGAAATAGAGGAGGAAAAGACAATGACAAAAACAATGAAAATCGAAGGTATGATGTGTGGACACTGTGAGGCAACCGTAAAGAAAACTCTGGAAGCAATCGAAGGAGTAGAGGCGGCAGAAGTAAGCCATGAAAATGGAACAGCGGTAGTAACACTTGCGGCAGAAGTAGCCGATGAGGTACTGAAAAAAGCTGTTGAAGACAAAGATTACAAAGTGACAGGGATTGAGTAGGTTTAAGTCCGAAAAATAAAGATTGTTAGAAATTAAGTGAAGATTGGCTGGTTCATAAAAAAATAAAAAAAGTGTTGACACCATATAAAATCTGTGGTAAATTATAACTTGCGTAAAGCGAACAACAAAGAAGAGTATCCACTCTCACCTTAGCGCAATCAGGCGACTAACGGTTTGATATTGAATTTATAATACCGGATATAAGTATTGTATGCAATAGATAGTGGATAGTCTGTAGCTATTCACTATTTTTTTATTTATTGGAGGTGCACAACAATTAGCGATTTAATGATTAACGAACAAATCCGCGACAGAGAGGTACGCGTGGTTAGCGAGAGTGGGGAACAGTTAGGAATAATGTCAGCAAGAGAGGCTATGAAGCTGGCACAGGAAGCGGAACTGGATCTGGTTAAAATCGCTCCGACAGCGAAACCGCCGGTTTGTAAGATTATCGATTATGGTAAGTACAGATACGAACAGGCAAGAAAAGAAAAAGAAGCAAAGAAAAAACAGAGAACTGTCGAGGTTAAGGAAGTGCGTCTTTCACCAAATATTGACACCAACGACCTGAACACGAAGATGAATAATGCTAGAAAATTTATCTCAAAAGGAAATAAAGTAAAGGTTACACTTCGTTTCCGCGGTAGAGAGATGGCTCATATGCAGCAGAGTAAACATATTCTTGACGATTTTGCTGAGAAGATGAAAGATGTTGCTGTCATTGAAAAGCCGGCAAAACTTGAAGGCAGAAGCCTGAGCATGGTTTTAACTGAAAAACGTTAAAAATAAATTATCTATATTAAGGAGGAAAACATCATGCCAAAAATTAAAACAAATAGAGCTGCTGCAAAGCGCTTCAAAACAACAGCTACAGGTAAACTTAAAAGAAACAAAGCTTACAAGAGCCATATCTTAACAAAGAAGTCTACTAAGAGAAAAAGAAATCTTAGACAGTCAACTATCACAGATTCTACAAATGTAAAGAACATGAAGAAAGTTTTACCATATCTCTAAGATTTGGCAGGAAAGATAGAAGGAGGATTAAGTAATGGCAAGAATTAAAGGCGGAATGAACGCTAAGAAGAAACACAATAGAACTTTAAAACTGGCTAAAGGATACAGAGGAGCTCGCTCTAAACAGTACAGAATTGCAAAACAGTCTGTAATGAGAGCCCTTACATCAGCATACGCAGGAAGAAAGCAGAAAAAACGTCAGATGCGTCAGCTTTGGATCGCTCGTATCAACGCAGCTGCAAGAATGAATGGTCTTTCTTACAGCAAGCTTATGCACGGACTTAAAGTTGCCGGTGTAGATATGAACAGAAAGATGCTCGCTGAAATGGCAGTTAATGATGCAGCTGGCTTCGCAGCTGTAGCTGAAGTTGCTAAAAAGGCACTTGCATAATTAAATCAGACGATTTCGTATAGAGTTTGAGAGAAGAGGGAAAACCTTGTGGAGAGAATCCGCAAGGTTTTTTTACGTGGATTGTTGTTATAACAACAGAATAGAATGCGGTTGTAAGCTAAAATAAGCTGGTAAAGTTAAAGGAATACAAATTTTTTGAATAGGAGGATATAAAGGAATATGATTCGTAGAATTATTCAGATAGATGAGGAAAAGTGTAACGGGTGTGGAGCTTGTGCAAAGGCCTGCCATGAGGGGGCTATTTCTATGGTAAATGGGAAAGCAAAGCTGATGAGAGATGATTATTGCGACGGGCTGGGAGACTGTCTGCCGAATTGTCCGGTGGATGCCATTCATTTTGTAGAGCGTGAGGCGGCGGCTTATGATGCGGAGGCTGTGAAGCAGAATATGCTTAAAAAGCAGCAGGAAGAGGCTGCAAAGCAGAATGCGGGAGAAGGACCTAAAGCACCGGTAAAACTATTTGCAGGGGGATGTCCTGGAACCCGCATGCGTATGATGAACAGAGAGGAGAGTATGCAGAATGCAGAGAGCGAAGAGGAAGGAAGGGAGACGGCGAAAAGCGTGAATAAGAGTATGCTTTCCCAGTGGCCGGTACAGATTAAGCTTGCACCGGTGAATGCACCATATTTTGACGGGGCGAAGCTTCTGGTCGCTGCAGATTGCAGTGCCTATGCTTATGGAGATTTTCACAATCGTTTTATCAAAGGGCATGTGACTTTGATTGGATGTCCAAAACTGGATAATGTGGATTATTCGGAGAAGCTGACGGAGATTATTAAGAACAATAATATTAAGAGTGTGACGATTGTGCGGATGGAAGTACCTTGTTGTGGCGGACTTGAGCTGGCGGCTAAGAAAGCGCTTCAGGAAAGCGGTAAATTTATTCCGTGGCAGGTCGTGACCTTATCGCTTGACGGACAGATCCTTGATGAATAATATCAGTAAAGCAATTTCATTACGGAAAACAGCATATGAAATATGTTGCGGTAAATCTGTAGAGTCTGCAAAAGGGCAAAGAAAAAGGCTGAAAAGTTATAAACTTTTCGGCCTTTTCTGACGCATTTACTAATGTGTTCGTACATATTCTTTGATTGCGTTAAAGCTTTCTCTGCTGATCACGTGCTCCATCTGGCAGGCATCATCTGTAGCAATTTCTTCTGGGACACCGAGTTCGATCAGCCATTTTGAAATAAATTCATGCCGTTCATAGATCATGTTCGCGATCTCTTTTCCTGAATCGGTAAGATAGATAAAACCTGCATCTGTTACGGTAATATGATTCTCCTGACGAAGTTTCTTCATGGCGATGCTGACGCTTGATTTTTTGAAACCAAGTTCGTTGGCAATATCTACGGAACGTACGACAGGTAATTTTTTACTTAACATCAATATTGCTTCAAGATAATTTTCGGAAGATTCATTTTTAGCCATTTATTCCGGTCACCTCACTATTTATTCTTATATCTAATAGGATACCATGGATTGTATTTTTTTTCAAATAATATTGTTCTGTAAATGCTCTTTTGTGCAAAAAGTAGAAGCTATAACTATTATAAGTAAGTGATAAATGGCAAAAATGAGTAACAGAAAACAATGGTTTAACAAAACTTAAAAAAATGCTTGACAACACACAAATGTTAGCATATACTAACTAATGAACAAAAGTTGGTAATGAAAAAAATTATCATTCAAAATTCCAAATACGCAAAAGAACAGGAGGTAGGGATTATGCCTTTAACGATGGCGAATATTGGTGAAGTAAATGAGATCAAGAGAATTGGTGGAAATGAAGAAACAAGGCGATTCCTTGCGAATCTCGGATTTGTAGCAGGTGCAGAGATTACAGTTGTTTCTGCAATCGGTGGTAATGTGATCGTGAACATCAAGGATTCACGTGTTGCGGTTAATTCTGATATGGCGCGGCATATCATGATCTAGCCTCTGGCTGGTCGATGGGTCCGCTGCATATATATTCTGTATTACGAAGCTTAAAGGAAAGGAGATACGACAATGACTTTAGGTGATGCAAAGGTTGGAAGCACTGTTGTTGTGACCAGGATTGAAGGAGACGGAGCTTACAAACGCCGTATTATGGACATGGGCATAACAAAAGGAAGCGAGCTGTACATCAGAAAAGTTGCGCCTCTCGGTGATCCTGTTGAGATTACTGTAAGAGGATATGAACTTACAGTAAGAAAAGATGATGCACAGTGTGTGCAGGTAAAATAGCATATACATAATTATGCATGAGAGTAGTACAACAAGGAGGTAAAAAGGAATGGCAATTAAAATTGCACTTGCCGGAAACCCGAACTGCGGTAAAACTACCATGTTTAACGCGCTCACAGGAGCCAACCAGTATGTTGGTAACTGGCCAGGGGTTACTGTAGAGAAAAAAGAGGGTAAACTAAAAAGTAAGAAGACAAAGGAAGAAGTTATCGTAACTGACCTTCCGGGTATCTATTCAATGTCTCCATATACACTGGAAGAGGTCGTCAGCCGTGACTATGTGCTGAAAGAAAATCCGGATGTGATCATTGATCTGGTGGATGCAACCAATATTGAACGTAACCTGTATCTGACAACTCAGCTGATCGAGACAGGCGTTCCGGTTGTTATTGCACTGAACATGGCAGATCTTCTTGCGAAGAGAGGAATCAAGATTGATGTGAAGAGACTTTCAATGCTACTTGACTGTCCGATTATCGAGACATCTGCGCTGAAAGGTGAAGGACTTGACAAACTGATCGATGAAGCAGTAAAAGTTGCTAAGAAGTCAGAAATCGATCTTCCGAAAGATATCTTCTCAGCAGAGCTGGAAGGTGCTGTAGCAGAAGTTAAGAGCGTTCTTCCGAGTTCTGTTTCAGAAGAGAAGAAGAGATGGTACGCTGTTAAATTCCTTGAGAACGACAGCAAGGTAGTAGAGAGCATGAAACTTTCCGGTGCGGCAGCCCAGACGGTGGAAGCACAGAGAAGAGCTCTTGAAAAGAAACATGACGATGATATGGAAAGCATTGTAACAGACGAACGTTACAAATTCATCCAGAAGATTGTTTCAACAACTGTTCAGAAGGGAAAAGAAAAACTTACAACTTCTGATAAGATCGACCGTATCGTTACGAACCGGTTCCTCGGAATCCCGATCTTTATGCTGGTAATGTGGATCGTATATTATGTTTCTGTAACGACAGTCGGTACCTTTGTAACAGATTGGACAAATGATGTATTTGTAGTAGCAATTCAGGATGCAGCAACAAGCGCACTTTCAGCGATCGGTGCCGGTGACATGGTTATGGGACTTGTTGTTGATGGTATCATCGGTGGTCTTGGAGCCGTTCTTGGTTTCGTTCCACAGATGGCGATTCTGTTCCTTTTCTTGTCTATCCTTGAAGACTGTGGATACATGGTTCGTATCGCATTCGTCATGGACCGTGTGTTCAGACATTTCGGACTTTCGGGAAAGAGCTTTATCCCGCTTCTGATTTCATCAGGCTGCGGTATTCCTGGAATCATGGCTTCTAAGACTATTGAACAGGATAATGACAGACGTCTTACAATTATGACAGCAACTTTTATCCCGTGTGGAGCTAAGCTTCCGGTTATCGCTCTGATGGGTGGTGTTATTTCCGGTGAAGTAGCAGGATATCAGGAAAGTTCATTTATCGCACCGCTTATGTATTTCATTGGAATCGTTGCAGTACTTGTAGCTGCGATCATCCTGAAAAAGACAAAACCGTTCTCAGGAAAACCGGCACCGTTCGTAATGGAACTTCCACAGTACCATATTCCACAGGCTAAGACAGTTCTCCTTCATGTATGGGAAAGACTGAAAGGCTTCATCATCAAAGCCGGAACAATCCTGTTCCTTGCCTGCGTCGTAATGTGGTTCCTTGGCGGATTCGGATTTGTAGACGGAAGCTTTGGCATGGTAGAAGACAGCGCAGACAGTCTTATGGCAATGATTGGTGGCGTGATCGCACCGCTCTTTGCACCACTTGGATTTGGCGAGTGGCAGCCGGTAGCAGCTTCTATCTCTGGATTTACAGCAAAAGAAGCAATTGTTTCAACAATGGGTGTACTTGCAAATGTATCTGGTGATACAGAAGATGCAGTCAACGTAGCAGCTGGTGTTGCATCTTGGTTCCCAAGCTCAATTGCAGCATTTACATTCCTGATGTTCAACCTTCTTGATTCTCCTTGCCTTGCAGCAATTGCTACAATGGCACAGCAGATGCAGTCAAGAAAATGGTTCTGGTTCGCAATTCTCTTCCAGAACATCTTCGCTTACATCGTATGCCTCTGTGTATATCAGATCGGTTCATTCGTAACAGGCGGAGCATTCGGAGTTGGTACAGCAGTTGGATTCCTTTTCCTTATCGCAATCCTTTTCATGCTGTTCAGACCAGATCCGTATAAAAATCAGAAAGTTTATTCAAAACGTTCTGTAAACGCATAAGATTTATAAGAACTTTAAGGCGGAAGCCGGATGCAGAAGCCTGTGTCCGGCTTCCAGTATAAAAGAAAGACAAGGTGAAGGTTATGATCGCAAATATTGTGATAGTGGCACTGATCGCAGCATATTGTATTTATCTGATTTACAAAGGTTATAAAAACCATAAAGAAGGAAAACCGGTCGGTTGTGCTGGATGCAGCGGTAACTGCAGTTCGTGTAGCGGATGTAGTGGAAAAACCGCACCAAAGAAGAAAGACTGAAAGGCGGAAGGCATATGGGAAGTTCAACAGGCTCTATGTTCTATGCATTCGGAGCATTCTTGATCATTTATCTTGTAGGAGTCAGCATATATCAGTTGGTTTTATGGATAAAGAAATGGCGTGAACGCCGGAAGGATGAGGAATAAGATGGTTGATGCAATTATTGTTCTGATCGTGATCGTACTTCTTATTTTTGCATTAAAGGGTACGCTTAAACATTTTAAAGGGGAAAGCCCTTGCTGTGGTGGTGGATCTGGACTGATCAAGACAGAGATTGAAGAAAAGGTTCTGGAACATCCGGCAATCGGTAAAAAGACGGTGATGGTTTCCGGTATGCACTGTGATCATTGCGTGAAAAGTGTAACGGAAGCAATCGACAAAATCGAAGGTGCATCTGCAAAGGTGAATCTCAAAAAAGAAGAAGCAGTTGTAAGCTATGACAGAGAAATTGATGATGATGATCTGAAAAAAGCTGTCGAGGAAGCAGGATTTAAGGTAGTTGATATCAGAGCCTAACAGGAGACAGGATGGAAAGGGGCTATCATGGACGCGAAAGAAAGAATAATCGAGCAGCTGAAAAGAAGTGGCTGTAGGGTTACGAAGCAGCGGCTCATGCTGATCGATGTTATTTTGGAAGGGAAATGTAATTGCTGCAAGGAAATTTATTATCAGGCGTCTCTGAAGGATCCGAGTATCGGACCGGCGACGGTATACCGTATGGTCAATACGCTGGAACAGATCGGAGCGATCAGCCGCAAGAATATGTATCGTATTTCGGATGAGGGCAATAAGATGGAATGCATGGTCGAACTGGAGGATGGAACGGTTCTTGATCTTCCGGAAGATAAATGGACAGCAGTAATTAAATCTGGTCTGGATGCCTGTGGATTTTCGGGTGGACAGAATGTGAGAAACATCACACTCAAAGAAGCATAACATTGTAAAAAAACGTTCTGAAACGGAACGGTTCGGATATGGAGGCAGGTACCGTGGTTGTATCTGTCTCTTTAAGATACCGGGAAATGAGTTTCTTCTATATAAATATGGATATAGATAACTGTGAAAAGTTGTGTAAAAATTAAGGTGAAAATAGCGAATTCGTGTCAGATATAATGAAAAAAAGTTTGACAAAACTGATTTTACGCAAAAGTGAGAAAATTTATCAGAAGCAAAAAAAGACTGGAAATTTTCAGATTCGTGTCATATAATAGGCGTTAATGAAAAAACAGGAGGTACATATATATGTTTGAAATTAATAAAGTAAATTGGAAAAAGGTTGGAATTTTTGCATCAGGAGTTCTTTTTGGAACAGCTGGAATCAAAGCGCTTTCAAGCAAGGATGCTAAGAACGTGTACACAAATTGTACAGCAGCAGTTCTTCGCGCAAAAGACTGTGTTATGAAAACAGCTACAAATATCCAGGAAAATGCAGAGGATATTTACGCTGAAGCTAAGAACATCAACGAAGAAAGAGCTGCTGAAATGGAAGAATTTTCTGATGCAGATACAGCAGCAGAGGCTGAAGAAGCTGAAAATACAGAGTTCAACGAAGTGACAGAGTAAGAGGCGCCTGAACGTGAAGTTTATAATTAAACATGAGATGAAAGGCCGGATGAGAGTCCGGCTGTTTCAAAAAAGAATGACATATGAACAGGCTGATATATTACAGTATTATCTGCTCTGCAATGAATCAGTCAAATTAGCAAAGGTATATGACAGAACCTGTGATGCAGTCATTAATTATACCGGCGACAGAGAAGATGTAATCCGTCTTCTGCAGGAATTTCACTATCAGACAGTGGAAGTTCCGGCAGACGTACTTGCAACTTCCGGTCGTGAAGTGAATGCGCAGTATCAGGAAAAGCTGTTCAATAAAGTAGTATTTCATTATGCAAGAAAATGGTTCCTTCCGTATCCACTGAATGCATGCTATACATCGGTCATGTCACTGAAGTATATCTGGAAGGGAATCAAGTGTCTGTGGGCACGCAAAATTGAGGTTCCGGTGCTGGATGCGACTGCAATCGGTGTATCCGTTGCACGTGGGGATTTCAGTACAGCCGGATCCGTCATGTTCCTGCTTGGAATCGGTGAGATTCTGGAAGAGTGGACACATAAGAAATCCGTAGATGACCTGGCAAGGACCATGTCTCTGAACGTAAGTAAGGTATGGCTGAAGACAGAAGATCAGGAAGTTCTGGTTCCTGCATCCAAGATAAAAGCAGGAGACCGGATTGTGATTCGTATGGGAACTGTGATTCCGTTTGACGGCGATATCGTGGATGGTGAAGCGATGATCAATCAGGCATCTCTTACCGGAGAGTCAGTGTCTGTCCGCAAGACGGTTGGAAGCTATGCATATGCAGGAACGGTGGTCGAAGAAGGTGAGATCACAGTCGGAGTCAAACAGGTAAGCGGAAACAGCCGCTTTGATAAGATCGTTACGATGATTGAAGAATCTGAGAAGTTAAAATCAGGAGTAGAAAGCAAGGCAGAACATCTTGCAGACAGGCTTGTACCGTATTCACTTGGTGGAACAGCTCTTACCTATCTGCTGACGAGAAATGTCACAAAGGCCCTTTCAATCCTGATGGTAGATTTTTCGTGTGCTCTTAAGCTTTCAATGCCGATTTCGGTGCTGTCTGCAATCCGTGAAGCAAACCTTTACAATATTACCGTAAAGGGCGGAAAGTATCTGGAAGCCGTGGCAGAGGCAGATACGATCGTATTTGACAAGACTGGTACACTTACAAAAGCAACACCTACCGTGGTGGATGTGGTTCCCTTTGATGGAAGAACACCGGATGAACTGCTCCGTATTGCAGCGTGTCTGGAAGAACATTTTCCACATTCTATGGCAAAAGCAGTAGTAAATGCAGCAAAAGAGAAAAATCTGGATCATGAGGAAATGCATTCCAAGGTAGAGTATGTGGTTGCACATGGCATTTCTACAACGATTGATGATAGAAATGTAATTATCGGAAGCTCTCATTTTGTATTTGAAGATGAAAAATGTACAATTCCGGAAGGAAAACAGGAGTTATTTGACAGTCTTCCGGAAGAATATTCACATCTGTATCTTGCAATCGAGAATCAGCTTGCAGGAGTGATCTGTATTGAAGATCCATTGAGAGGAGAGGCGAAGACAGTAGTTGCCGAGCTCAAGAAAACAGGATTTGGAAAGATTGTTATGATGACAGGTGACAGCGACCGTACAGCTTCGGCGATCGCAAAGCGTGTCGGTGTGGATGAATATTATTCAGAAGTACTGCCGGAAGATAAGGCTGCATTTGTAGAAAAAGAAAAAGCAGCCGGAAGAAAAGTTATTATGATCGGCGATGGTATCAATGATTCTCCGGCGCTTTCTGCGGCAGATGTGGGAATTGCGATCAGCAATGGCGCAGAGATTGCACGTGAGATTGCAGATATTACGGTAGGCGCAGATGATCTTGGACAGATCGTGACCTTAAGACGTCTCAGCAATAGGCTGATGAAGAGGATTCAAAGTAATTACCGCTTTATCGTTGGATTTAATTCCGGTCTGATCGTACTCGGAGTAACCGGTGTGATCCAGCCAACGACATCGGCACTTTTACACAATACTTCAACTCTGGCAATTGGGCTGAAGAGTATGAAGAATCTTCTGTAAGGCAGAACAATTTAATGATAGCTCTAAACGTGGGGGGTGATTCTCTGAATCATGCCCCATTGCTGGATTAAGAGGCAAAATAGCAGATAGTATCCAAAAGGATAAGATTGACAAATGAAGGGATAATCCATACAATGATAAATAGATTGATAAAAGGGAGGAAGAAAAAAGCGTGAAAATTGATCTGTTTTCAATAGGAAAGTTTACGATACATGGATATGGACTGATGATCGCAATCGGTATCCTTTGTTGTGTGGCAATGGCTTCTTATCGGGCAAAAAAGAATGGCCTGGATCAGGAAGCAATTGTGGATATTGGAATTTACGGTGTAATCGGCGGTTTTTTAGGTGCAAAAATTCTATATGTGATCGTGGAGTTTAAGACGTTTATCAAGGATCCGAAGACGGTACTCGGTTCAGAAGGGTTTGTCGTATATGGTGGAATTATTGCCGGTTTTCTGACAGCAATTGTATATTGCAGAATCAAGAAGCTTTATTTTCTGGAATATTTTGATCTCGCTGTGGCAAGTATTTCGATGGCACAGGGATTTGGAAGAATCGGATGTTTTCTTGCAGGATGCTGCTATGGAAGGGAGACAACCTCCAGATTTGGTGTGGTCTTCCCGGAAGGTGGGCTTGCTCCGGCAGGTGTAAAACTGATCCCGACACAGCTTATTTCGTCGGCGGGCGATTTCCTGATCATGATCGTGTTACTTCTATATTATAGAAAGAATAAAAAAGACGGTACACCGGGAAACGTAGGCTTTTTATATATGCTGCTGTATGGTGTGGGAAGATTTCTTGTTGAGTTTTTGAGAAATGATAACAGAGGGGGAGCTTGGATGTTCTCAACCTCTCAGTGGATCTCCATGGTGATCGTAGCAGGTGGAATTGTATTGTATCTTGTAAATAAAAAAAGGCATAAATGGTAAGGAAGCGGAAGATGGGGCCAGGTTCGTCCGGTGGACGGATGCTCTGCGCCGACCGTAGCGAAGCGAAGACCTGAACCATGGGTTTAAGCTGTACGTTGGTATAAAAAAGAATTTCTAAACAAAAACGGAGAGTTTGAAAAAGGAAGGAAGCGGAAGATGGGGCGCAATTCGTCCGGTGGTCGAATGCTATGCGCCGACCGTAGCGTAGCGAAGACCT
>JABLTN010091554.1_pt1 | contig 13439 bp, 13 predicted proteins | sample 7160141 | NCBI WGS metagenome assembly JABLTN01 (sample SAMN14651226, study PRJNA627086) | human gut metagenome | isolation source: feces | host: Homo sapiens | reverse complement strand
TGTCTTGCATAATGTCTATAAAATGGAATCCCCGTTTCTTTTATGTTACGCTTAGCCGGAGGATAGATATCATTACCAATTTCTTCACGACTTGTCGCTGCACTAGAAACATATAGTTCTACTCCATTTTTCTTTGCCAAATCTTTCATAATGTACTCAGCACTAACACTACGACAGATGTTGCCATGGCAAATAAATAATATTTTTATCATGTATAAATTCTCCTTTAAATATCGTATATTTACTTTATATAAAGTGTTTTAATAAATTATATAATTTTTTAAGTTGGCATATCTTTGCCTATTTTAGCATAATTTAACCTGCAAAAGGTGTAAATTTCGGTGTAAATCATTCTATTTTACACCGCTACTTTTTTACTCTCTTCAATTCTTTTTCTGCATCAGCCAATTTGGTATGAGAATATGTATTAAATGTAACAGTAATGTCAGAATGCCCCATTAGATACTGTAAAGTTTTAGGATTCATCCCTGCATTTGCCATTTTACTACAATAAGTATGTCGGCAAACATGTGGAGTAATATTTGGAAGTTCTTTTTTATAAATTCTGTTATACTTCTGTACTGCATAATGCATGTGTTTATTCCAATGTAGTGCATACTGTATACTTCCATTTTTATCAAAACTTAAAAAGCCAGAAACCCCATCTACTATAGGTTCTCTTTTAAATTTTGGGCGATTATTAACCATATTTCTAAAACACTTCTCAACATCTCCTGTTATCGGAATAACTCGAGTTCCCGCTTCTGTTTTCGTTGGCATAATATAATAACCTGAACTGCCACGCTTTTGAAGTTGCTTATTAATACTAATCGTATGTGTCTTAAAATTAATATCTTTAATTGTTAATCCACAAAACTCAGAAATTCTCATTCCTGTATTAAGTAAAATGTAAAATCCGTCATAATAATTTGAGAAATGCTTATCTTCTTTAACAAATTTCAAAAATCGCCTTTCCTCATCTCCAGTTAAAGCTTGTCTAGTGATAGAATCGTTGAAAACCACATCAACAATCCTAAAATTGAAAGGATTCTTTCGGATTAAATCGTCTTCAAAAGCTAATTCAAATGCTGGTCTTAATACTCCTCTGATTGATGTGATTGAGCTATAGCTCCTTCCATCTACTTTTTGTAACTTAATTAGCCATGTCTTAGCATCTGAAATAGTAACCCTATTTATGTTTTTTGAACCAAATGGATCTTTACTCAATATATTAATTACAGTTCCATAACCCGCTTTTGTATTAGGACGTACACCTACTTTAGTATTAACATATTTTTCAACCAACTCTAAAACTGAAATCTGTGCACCATCAGGACTTATTTTATCCATTAAGTCTTTATGAATTTGTTTTTCTTTTTCTCGTAAGCTTAAATCTTTTCGTTTGCCTGCAGGCATTGGATCTCTACTTTCTAATCGCCAACTATACACATTCCTCTCTTTTCCAAATGCATCTACATATTTAAAACGATATTTTTTGTTTGGTAATTGTATCTCTCCTGTATGTAGAATTCTATTTTTATTGTCTCTTCTCTTTTCACTCATATTTTTTCTCCATCTATAAACTAAAAGTGAAAATCCTATCAACACTTTAATTATACTCTGTTAATATGATTTTCACTCTATTTTTTACATATTATTTATCGATAAAATCATACACTATGAATTTGATCTAATACTTTTTCAAAAGCTTTCCTTTTAATACGTATATGACTTCCTATCATAATAATGAAATTAGCTTTAGGATCATCTTTTAAAATCTTTCTCAGCGTTTTTGAACCAATACCAAAGTATTCAGTAGCTTCTTCAATACTTAATGAGTATTTCTCTTGTATCGGAACTTTTTTATATTCCATTTTTTCTCCTCCAATTCCTATTTTCATTTAAATTAACAGTCCAATATCTGCTTTTTAGAAACTGTACAATAACGGTTGTTGCAGTATCACATAAAACCTCAAACCAATCATTGCGACTATTTCTTGCATACATCAATAGTTGGGAATAACTATAAATTTCATTATCCACACAATAATCTAGCATTTCCTTGATTAAAGAATATTTATCAGAAGCTTGTACAATTAATCTTTGATAATCTATCCCGCCTAATGTAATTACATTGGCTATGTCATATTGTGCCTTGTTTGGATTATCTAAATGAATTAAATATCGAGCGTATGCTCTTGTTGAATTCACAATCTCTACTCCAACTCCTCCAATAGTTGAAAATATTTTCCGAACTTGTTCTATGCTTTTTACCCCTTCAAAACAAATCATCACATGATAGTGTTCCTTTTTAAAAGTCCCATCTTTATTTAAATCTTTGTTATGTAAAGGAGAAATCAAAGAAGGGATAACCATATCAGTTAAAATATCCATCCAATCTTTAGGTGCACTTTCAGGATAAACAACTGTTGCAAAATTTCTGTATCTTCTTTTATTTTCTTCCATATTTTTTCCTTTTTGATCTACGATCAATGTGCACTTGTGTGGTCGTAGTGCCACACAAGTGCACTCGTTCACTCCTCTAAATATGGAGCGATAAACGGTCTTGGTCTTGAATCTATTCCTTGTCTCATTATTAACCCAGATCCTAGTACTTTACTTCTATTACATACATCTGAAAACTCTTCTCCAAAAGTCATTGCGTACGATACAGAAGTTTGATTGCCAAGTGCAATTCGTATTGATAAATTTTCTCGTAGAGCACCATCTAAAAATTTTGTATCTATACGTTGCGCAATAACTCCAACAAAAACTTGTTTTGATCTCCCCATAACTATTATGCTTGCCAAAGCATCCATTGTTTCTTTTAATATGGTTTTATCAGCAATTTTGTTAAAAGCTAGTATTTCATCAAATACCAAATAAATTGGATTAAAAGTAATGGTAATACCTGGCAATTTATCCATATCAGATTGTCGCTTTCGCATTTCTCTTTCGCTTGATACGATTACATTGTGTATTTCATCAATATTTGAAATATATGTACATCCTGCTATTTTATCTATGTATGCTTTCATATTGAGATCATTTTTAGGATCAAGATAATATACTTTAACTCCATTTGCCGATAATTTAGCAATTAAATACAGAGCATAGTAACTCTTTCCACTACCACTGATCCCTGTTAACAAAAAATGGGGGTGCTTTAAAATATCTACAGAAATCCCAGGAGCAAACTTTATGGCATTTCTATCATCATCTAATTGAATATCTTCGAGTTTTATATGTAATTGTTCCTGTGATAAATAATCAAATGTTAAATATAAATAACCTATATCTTCATATTTTTCAATACAGACCGCTTTGAGTAAACCTTCTAATGCTTTTTCAATATCATTCGATTTAAATTTCTCTGCTAAAAGTGATCCATCTAATCTAATTTTTAATTGAATATTGTTATTACCATGTTTTACAAACATTATTGGATAATAATCATAAACTATAACTCCTTCATGAATGTGTTGTTTCAATAGATTGTTAGTTTTTATAAATCCATCTAATTTTTGAATAAGGCTCTCATTTTCTTTTGTAATATAACTCAGCATCAACGGTATACAGCCAATCAATAAATCAAGAAGCATAAATTTAAAATTATTCTTCTTGATTACATACATTGATAACAAAAAAATAAACGAAATAATCCAGCAGATTCTTATAGTTTTTACATATTTATATCGGTTTGGTTTAACTGCTATCCACGAATTATTTTTCATTTAACCGCAAGCTCTTTCCTTCGCTTCTTGAATTAACTACTTCAATTTTTTTTGCTGTCAATGAAAGTTTAATTTCCCCTCCATTACGAAAATCTTGCCATAGTTTTCCTTCAACATTATCAAAAGTAACTTGAATAGGACTTCCTGCATATTGAATAAACGGAATTGTAGAACCAGCAATCTTCACAATAACTTTATCGTAATTTAAGCCTTCACTCATAACTGTGTAAGCTAAACCTTCTGGTCCTGTTTTTACTCCTTCTTTATACCCCTCATAAATATGAGGCTCTTCGATTAAATACATTCTTCCCAATGTATCACCGTAATTAATTTTTAATTTATTTAATTGCATATTAAATTCCTCCTAATTGTCTTTAGAAATCGATTTCTACACTTAGAATATATTAGTTTTGTCGCAAAAACACGGGGTGTTTTTCAAAAAGAAAAAAGACTTTCACTAGTAATTAAGTAAAAGTCTCAATATTAAACCTAATTTTATTTTAATGTAATCGTTGCTAAACTATCTGTATGTCCTGTTTCTCCATCATCTATAAAACTAGCAGCAACATTTTGAACATCAACAAACCAACCAGTAGATGTTTTCCCTATTTCATGCATTTGACATATAGTTTCTGTTGGCAAAATGTCTACATAATATCCATTCCTATGTAATGGATCATTATCAAAGCGCCACACATAAATCAAAGCTCCCCCACCTGATGGCACATTTGCATGTGTACTATGGCTACATCTAAATGCACGTAAATATGTAAATCCTTCATTTACTACTGTTTCATTTGTATCTTCTTCTATACTCCAATCTGTTCCCCATTCAATTGGTACTGTAATAGTAAAAAATTCATTTGAATAAGTACGTTGTGCTTCTTGTTGTTTAGCAATTTCTGCTTGTTTTTGTTCTTCTTCAATAGCTGATATTCGCTCATCATATCTACCTACAACATCACTTATTTTTTGTAAATATTCTTGATATTTATCTTTAGAATCTAGCGTATATTTGAATTCTTTATCTAGATCTTCCTTTAAAGTATTTAATTGAGTTTTCTTATCTTCCAATTGTGCTTTATCTTGGATTGAGTTTACATCATCAATACTATTATCTTTCAATCGATTCTCATAATCGTTGGCAAAATATTCTCGCATATTTTGAATTATTTTTTTATATTTTGAGGTAACTTTCTTTTCAGTCGATACTTCCTTTTTATATTTATTTTGGTTTTGTATTGTCTTTTTTAATATATCTAATTTCTTATTTCTATTCTCTTCTTTCTCAAAGGATTTTTTTTCTTTTTTTAGTTCCGTTATTTTTTGCTCAGTTTGCTTATCTTCACTGTTTTGCTGTTGATTAGTTGTACAACCAGTTAAACAAATAAAACTTATTAAACTCAATATACATAGTTTTTTTATATTCATATTCTTCTTTCTCTTTCTAATCTATTATTCTTCATCAGAAACTATCGCACCCATCTCCACCATACGATCAAATGCTATATAACTCGCATTTTTAAATAGTTCTTCTAACTCATCTAGGGTTTCAGGAACAGGATATTCAAAGGAATGGTTTTTAAATAGGATAAGAGGTTTCATATCTGAATCAACCCAACATTTTAAATAATTTTGATTTATAAAATCTTCCCATCCATCGAACATTTTTAGCCATCGTTTGCAATTGTCGATTGCCCAAATTCTATTCTTTTCTGGTGAATGACTGAATAATTTTTCTAAAGCTCCATCATTATCATTTTTTATTTCATTTGAATTATCCAAATACCATTGATATAAACAATCTAATGTTAAATCCCAATAATCCCATCTTCCTGCATTAGACCTTCCTACATTAAATCCTTGGGGAACTGGTAAAAAATTTCCATGACAATGCATATATGACACGAAATTAGCACAATTCTCAGAAATATCTAAATACTGTATGTTATTAAAAATAAATTCTTCAAAATTGATATTATTTGGTAGATCATTTATGCCTAATTTCATATACAAATAACGTTTAAGTGATGTTTGTACACTTGTCATTGTATCTCCTCGAAAAATTATATTTTCATCATTATATAACTCATACTTATTTTCATATGATTGTTCTCTAAATTCAAATGATTTTAGCCATGGATACAATCTTTTATAATCTTTTATTACTATTTCTAAGGAATCACAATCGGCATTTCTGATAAAAGTAGAAGTTGACCTTGCAGACATTCTATAGATTAAGAATCTTTCTAAAGCTGCCTTATTATAATCAGATTCATTGTTATAATAATTGATATAATTGATTAGATTTTCTACTCCCTTGCTACCATAAAAATCTCTAATAAATTCAATCATATTTAATAAAATGTATTTTGTATCATATATCACTAACATATTATCTATCATTTTCATTAACCTCAATTTCTATATTCTTCTGGACTTTTCGCTCCCATTTCATGCATTCTATCTAAAGCTAGATTGCTTGCAGTTCGAAATAGTTCTTCCATTTCATTTAATGTTTCCGGTACTGGATGTGTTCTTAAATGATAACTAAATAGCTCTATTGGTCTTTTATAGGCATCAACATAGCAATTTAGAAAATTTTGATCTAAAAAATCTTGCCAGTTTTCAAACATATTTAACCATTGCTTACAATTATTAATAGTATCTTGTTTGTACATTGGATTAGCATGTTTAAATAAATCTTCTAATGGTTTATCTGATTTATCTAGATAATATTTAAATATTTGAATCATTGCAATATCCCAAAAATCCCATATACCAGAATTAGAACGACCAGGCCCAAACCCTAATGGTGCAGGAATAAAATTACCAAAACAATGCATTGTTTGGATAAAAACTCTACAATTATCTGAAATATTAATATAATTTAAATTTTTAAATACAAAATCCTCAAAACAAAGGTTTTTAGGATGTTTGTTGATACCTAGTGTTAGTAAAATATATTTTCTTAAAGTAGTCTCAATTTCTGTCATTATATTTCCTCTAAAAACAATTCCATTTTTACTATATAGTTCATATTTATTTGGATACCTTTGTTCACGAACGTTAAAATTATTTAACCATGGGTAAATGGTTTTATAATCTTTAACAATTGTTTCTAAAGAAGAGCAATCAATATTACTAAAATAATTCACATGAGATTTATCTAATAGCTTATAGATTAAATAAAATTCTAATGTTATTTTGTTTCTATTTCTCTCACTAGCACATATATCTAAGTATGGATTTAGATATTCTAATCCTAAATTATCGTAGTATTGTCTATTAAAATGGATCATATACATAATCATATTTTTAATATCTATTGTCATCAACTTACCATCAATCATTTTATACTCCTTATAATAAAGTTAAAAGTGAGTATAACTCACTTTTTTGTTAAACATTAGGAATATCCTTAGTTTCTTTTGTTGTTTCAATGTGACCACAATGTTTACAAACATATTTGCACTCATAAACATTTCTAGTACCTGGAATCATTTGATCATAAGAACCTGTAACTTTACCATCACGATCCCTAACATCATTTTTTACGTTCATACTGATACTCTGTTGATTGACAAGAGTCTGTCCTGCTTTCTTCATTGCATATAATTTTTTACATTCCGGACACTGTGATTTTCTACCTTTGAGATAAAAAATAATTAATGCAACAATAATTATTGCAACCAAGCATCCAAATCCACTAGAATAATCACCATTTGCAAATCCATAAAACATTCCAAATACAATTACAAACGCCATGGCATATTTCCAAAATTTCCAATTCATGTTTTCTCCTCCTTTTTCTATATTTTAAACATTAATCAAAAAATAAGCAATACAATTTGCAATGCTATTTGCAATGCTTTTTTATCAATTCATTTGCAATATGATTTTGATACGGAGGTGTTTTATGGCATTTCAACTTAAAACTGACAAAAAATATACAGAAAATAAAACAATTCGATTTCCTTTAGATTTAATACAACGCATTGAGGAAAATATCAAAGGTAAAGATGTTTCATTCAGTTCATTTGTAATACAGGCTTGCGAATACGCTGTTTCAGATTTAGAGCATGAAAAAAAGAAAGACTAAGACCTCAATGACATTAAGTCAAGATTGAACTTATTGTCATTGGTTAAAACCAAATATCAAACTAGCTTTGAAATTCATACTTTCTAGGCTGGTTTTTACTTTATGAAGAATTTGTTGGGATTTTAGCGCATGACAAAAAGACAAATTTTGTAGTTCAAAAAAATTTGCCAGTTGTTTCTATATGAACTACAATCTGTGTAGCGTTATAATGCTTTATTGATGAACGGAACAACAGGTTTTGCCTCATATTACGCTTATATTTTCTATCTGGTCGTATGGCACCAGATATTTTTTTGCCTTTTTAGCAGTTCTTCCGTTGTAATTTTGTTTTTTAACCATTTTCTTATATTGGTAAGTGCGACTGTATAATTGATTTTCATTTCATACTTGATCTTGGATTGAGAATCCAATTTTATTTGTTCTGTAATAATGCTAGATAAATTATAAAGAAGAATGGATGCGAATATTTCTTGCTGTATGAATTTTCTCTTTTTTGAATGGAAAGACATCATTCCTACTGTATATTTAAGCTTTTTAAAGGATGTTTCTATATTCCAGCCCATATGATACATCTTTCTTAAATCTTCCAGGCAGAATTCATCTCTAGACAGGTTGGTAACCAGGAATTCATAAATATTCTCTGTGATTCTAAAACGAACAACGCGTAGTTTAAAGTCATAAAATCCATCTTGATCAAAATAATCAAAAGACGTTTTATTCGAAATACATATGTATTGTTGAACGGCAAATTTAACACACCGTTATATCTTTAAAAACTTCAAATTAAAATACAATTCCATTAAAAAAGTTGTAAGAATATGCATTTTTAGATGCATTAACTTACAACTGAAGGTGTAAAAGTGAATCTGTACAATGGAACTGGTGGTTTTCAGCAATCGACTGGCTGGCTCATAACTGGTGGAATACTCACCAAACAGTCATACAATTCATATATTTTTTTTATACATTCAATATTTTCTTTTCTTTGTAAAAATTCTTTTTCAAGTTTTAATAAATCATCTAGCAGTTGTAGAACCCAATCTATAAAGTTTTGATGCCACCCTATTAAATTATTTTCCTCACCTCTTAAGCTAGAATAATGTTTTTCAAATGATTTTCTTATTTGTTCTTCATATTCATTACATATATTCCTAATAACCATTGAATTATAATCTTCATCAACTATTGAACTATAATCTTCATCGAAATTTAATAATTTGTTAAACAAAATAATATCTTTATAATCTTCTCTATCCATTTTATTTAAAGCTTGAATTAAAAAATACAAGGAATGTTGCCGTATAAAATTTTCAATGTTTTCTCTATAACTCTCACTTTTTAACAAATCTATCATTAGCATCTCAAAAAGTATTGGAATTTCTATGTCATTTTCTTCACCCATGATACATTCGTTAATAAATTCTTTCTTATTATTTGGTTGAAGAATTTCAGCACATTTGTCAAACATATTTTCCATGAATACATAATTAGTTTTCTTGTCAATTCTTTCACATTTTAAAGCACGACGAATTTCACTTGCTCTATCTGACTCTGATCTATCTGACTCTAAATTGTATTGATTATAAAATTTTTGCTTCCAAAAAATCTTATATAAATTGTCATACATTTTTCGGTTATACTTTTCATTTATATTTTTTTCTAACTTCTTACACACATCCCTCATTATTTGCAATATTATATATTCTTCTATCTTTTCTTTTGTAGCAATTTCTGAATTTATATTTGTTGAAGCTTCACTTTTTTCATGATCGACGACATACGTCTCATTTAGCATAGCATTTAAGCATGGAATAATTTTATTATAACGACAATGATAAGTGAATATTAATTTTGACTCTACACGCAATTCTTTTAAAAGTTCCTCGCTAACTTCTAAAAAAAAGTTATTGTATACACATTCATTTTGATAGCATTTATCCCCAAAGATTTCTTCATATAACTCTTTCATCAAAATAGTATATTTTATTTTAAAACAATTTTTGTTATATTCTAATTTACTTTTATATAATTCAGACGAGTCATTATCCTCTGGTTTGTAATGATTTAAATCAAGCTCTTTATATAGTCTATTTTTTATTTTTTTTGTAAGCTTTTTTAATTTTGAATCTTCTATAAAACTATAACAACTTTCACTTTTTTTTATTTTTTCAATAATTTCATTTAAATATCTAGTAAGAATATAACATTTACGAATTTTTTTCTTATTTTTTATAAATTCTTTATTTATGTCATTCAAAAACAAAACACTTATATCTGTAAAAATGAATTTATCAACTATTTCATTAGTAACTTCAACAATTTTACGCATATTATCTTTATCATTATCTTTATCATTATCTTTATCAGATAAACCGAACATTCTTCCTCTTTTTAATTCCTCTACAGCATCTTTTTTTAATTCTTCTACAGCATCTTTTTTTAATTCCTCTACAGCATCTTTTTTTAATTCCTCTACAGCATCCTTATAAATTTTACTTAAATTGGAACCTATTGCAATACCATTGCTTGATACTAAATGTGATATTTCCTCTTTACATACTTCTGTTAAATCATCATAGTTTTCGTTAAATTTACATATATATTCCCTAAATAGTTCATAACCTTGCTTGATTTTCCATTCTTTTTGTTTTGAAGCAATTCTTTGCATATACCTCTCACGTGAAGTTCTAATCTCATAATCATTAATTTTTAGTCTAAGTCTGTTTGCAATACCATTGTAACGACCTTTGCTAGAAATTTCTAACATATCATGGTAGTCATCCGTCCTCATATTTTTACTGTTCATTAAATTTCCTCCTAATCAATTGAATTTGATTTCCAACATTCATAATTTTTTACATATTTCATGAAGTACTTCCATATTCATATTACCCTAATTCAAAATTAATTTTTAGGGGTGATTGTTGTATTTAATTTACAATTATATACGTAATAAAAAATAGCCTCTTACAAATAGAGACTACTTTTATTGATAGAATTTTCTATAAAACGGTGTTTTTCCGGTGTATTTTTTTTAATTGTTTTTTAATATTTACTTTATATAAAGTAATATTAAAGCTTTCTCCATATTTTCCCATGGCATATGAATAATATTTTTATCATAATCAAATTCTCCTTTATATATAGTACATTTCCTTTATGTAAAGGTAATTTTATTTTTGTAACTTCTTATAAGTTTGTATAACTTTTCATATCTTTTTAATCAAAAGGTGCACATAAGGTGCAAATTGAATTTTATTTGGTGCAAACTTAATTTTTATATAGAAATATGGTTATTCACCTCATGAAGCTCTTCAATAGCTTGCCTTTCTACAAGCTATTTTATTATACCACCAATGTTTCATGTTTTTCTATTTACCATGCATTTGCAAAAAAGCTATATATAAAAATAGCGAAATGTTAATATTGTAACATTCCGCCGAATGACTAACCCGTTGAAGAAAAAAGCTTAGTTAAACATCTTTATTGTTTTATACAGTTAAATGTACTTTCCAATCTGATGGAAGATTCATTGCTGCAAAATTGACTATGCCATTATAACTTTTAATTAAATTATCGAAATCATCTACAAATACTGTCCATTCCTCATCAGATGAGCGTAAATACTTCATTGCCAATAAAATTTGATATAACCCATTATGTACTGGCAGTGGTGTAACCTTATCTGCGTCTAAAATCTCTGGCGTCGTATGTATTGTGCGATTATAGATTCTGGAATTATGAGCACACATATTACGCAATATTGAAACACTCTGTAACCATGAAGTAAGCATTTTTTGTGATGGATTTACCAAATTTCCTTTTTTCGATTTATATTGGTAATTAGTCGCCAAGATAGAATATGAACTTCCAACACCTGTTTTCAAATTTTTAATTATTTTCGATAATGTTCCAAAAGAAAGAACCTCAACAATCGCCCATACAGGCACCTCTCCATCATGATTATCAAAATTATGTTTAATAAATACATCATTAGAACGAGCAATTTCTGACGCTACCATAGACATATTCTGCCAATACAATTTTTTCTCTTTAAAAATAGATGAATCTTGCAAAACAAGAGGTTCACCATATATAAGTAACGCCTCTATTAATCGCACTCTTAAAGCCACCTCAATTTTAGAAATCATAAAGAAAACTAAGGCAGATAATTTCTGATCAAATTGATATAATTTCAAAATGTCTTCAAACTTTGTTCCAGGAACATACTTCTTTGTAACATTATCATATAAAGGAAATGAGTAGCCTCTCAAACGATAAAATCCAATTGATTTTAATGCCTTCTCTACCTCTTCGCGAGATGTAATCTTCATTCCTGCATTTACGTAAGATTGCACTTGTTGTCCTATTGTTAATATTTGTTTTGGATACTGATACATAAAACACCCCTAAATGAAAAAAGTCCCACCGGGTTGCGCATGAATTAGTCAGAGGCGTGGTGAGTTCTGTTAATATAATTATACACTTTTTAATGTTGCTGTCAAAGATTTCTTTTAAGTGAAAGCACTGTCAAAACACATTAATATTTTACTTAACGTAAAAACCTTTAATTCAATTTGTTGATGAAGTTATCCAAAAGGTGCATTTAAGGTGCACAAACCCTCTTGATTTTGTTTATTATTCTTTATATAAAGTGTTTTATAAATGTTCGAATATGTTGCATATTATCATACCGTGAAATGGGCACTAAAATTTTAAAGTTTGTGCTCATGAATTTTAGACACATTCAACTCCCTCAAGTTCTTCCATTACATCTTCTAAATGAATATGTGTATATATAAGTTGGAATCCATTATTTATACCAAACTCATAGAAAATGACATTGGTGTTGAAGAAGATATCTTCTTAATTATATTTGGTCTTGTAAAACCAGTTTTTGTATTTTGTACATCGTATTTTATTCTGCGCAATCATGTTGGTGGCATTCATGTTGCTAACCCATTATTATATATTTTAACTACAATTTCTATAACTATTCTAATCCCTTGGATAGCTGCAAATAATATAATCCACTCTTTTCGTATTATATGTATAATATATACTATTGTTGTTTTTTCAATATATATATAATCAAAGTAGCTGACCACCCTAACAAACCATTATCATCAGAGAAAAAAAATCAGCATTCAAAAAATGCAATTGTAATCATCTTATTTGAATTTCTTGTATTTCAATTTTCTTATAAAAATAGTTCTAACTTAATATTCAATGAAATTTTATTTGCAAATTTAGTATATACACTAAAACTGTATATTTTTTTCATCAAGAAGACCTAAACTAAGGTAATTTCACACAAAAGTATAAATAAGTAAACAAATAGTGTAAAATGGATGGCAGGAGGCATAATGATAAAAATATTAATTTGTGAAGATATAGAAAGAGATAGGTTGCATTTGCATAAATTACTAAATTCTTTTTTGCAATCAAACAATATATTATATAAGATTGATTATCTTGAGAATTTCGATGTAGGATCCAATTTGTTTCTAGAATATGATTTGATTTTTTTGGATATTGAACTAGGAGACTACAACGGCATAGAAATCGCATCAAAAATAAGAACCTATAATCGTAGTTCTATT
>JABLTN010041886.1_pt1 | contig 13456 bp, 9 predicted proteins | sample 7160141 | NCBI WGS metagenome assembly JABLTN01 (sample SAMN14651226, study PRJNA627086) | human gut metagenome | isolation source: feces | host: Homo sapiens | reverse complement strand
CGACCGTGAGACGCGCCTTTACTACCTCCAGAGCCGGTACTACGACTTTGCCAACTGCCGGTTCATCAACGCCGACACCTTCGCCACCACCGATGCCAACGGCTTCCTCAGCGCCAATATGTTCGCGTATTGCGAGAATAATCCGGTTGGCAATAGTGATAGTGAGGGAGAATTCCCAATTCAGGTCGTTGCAGCGGCAGTAAGCGGTGTTGTGAATTTGGCCACATCATGGGCAAGCGCTAAAGCTACGGGACAAACATTCACTTTTTTAGATGGGGCGGTTGCATTTGTCGCTGGAGCCGTTGGAGTTTTTGGCTCAGCCGGCAGGTTCGCTTCGGCTGCTTTATCAGGTGCTTGGACAGCGTATTCTATTAGCAGAAATGGCGGTAGCACAGTTGGAGCGATTTCCTGTGGAGCATTGAGTGCAGGATTTTCCTGGTTTGCTTTTTCAAACCTTGCAAAGTTTAGTTCAAAAAGAGTAGATCACATTTTGTATAAAGCAGCCACAGACGCTTCGTTGGGATGGGGCAGTAACTTAATTATTGCCGGAGCAACAACAGCGGCAACTGCTCCGAGAGCGCCTCAAAAAAGCAAACACAAGAAAAACAATGTGAGCGAATACAGATATGCCAAGGAAGACCATATCAGGTGGAAGTATTATGCTGAACATTTTGCAAACATAGGGTGATGCGCGATGATTAAGATAAAGCCAGTACTTGTAAATGTTGTTGTTATGTATAGTCTTATGCTAGGGGGGATGGCGCTAAGCTGCTTTGACGCAATAGAACGAGGGGTGCATCTGTCAGCCGTTTATAATTTTCTAGTATGGATACTTGGTGGAACGTTATGTGTGATTTGCATATGCCATACCTATAAAATTGATGAAAAGGGAGTGCGCCAGTCATGGCTGTTTATCCCGAAATTTACACCTTGGTCCGCTTTTACCGAGGTGTCGATCGAGCCGTTGTTTCCCGATCAACCGTCCGATACACGAGACCGATATGTGATATGCCTCAATCGCGGCGTCAGCAGAATCAACCAGTCCTCGTCAGCTGGAACACACCTGATGCGCTTTCTTGTGTTTGAGCTCTTAGATGGGCCTCCGACCAAGCGGCAGAACTGGCGAGTTTTTCGTTATCCTTATATCCAGAGAGACGAAATTCTTCAATTGTTAGAAACGGTAGGTGTAACTGTGATTGAGCGTGACTACAATTGAGGGGATAATCGAGGGATACAGAGGCACAAAATATAACCGGCGCATTACTTTTGCGTGTCCCTTGCGGGCGGTGTATTAGCACCGCCCGCAGGGAAATGGACAAGTGGTCACTATGATGCGTACAACCGTCAGCACACAACCACAGATCATCATCGTTGTCTGCTGTATCACGCTGCGCCGCAGCGCCTACGACATGGAGGCGCTGCGTCTTTGTGTATATCGGCGGACGGTGCAGTAGATTTTTTCTCAAACCGGCAAAAATGACGCGGATTCCGGCTGGTGTTTTGTGTAAGGTTTGCGTTGTTTTCTTCACAATGCTGTGGTAAACTATGGGCAAGAATTCTAAAGAAAACGAGGGATGTTTATGAAGGCACTTTCCAAAATTGCTGCCGGCGTGAGCCCGTCCGCAACGCTGGCCGTCAGCGCCCTGGCCAAGAAGATGAAAGCAGAAGGCAAGGATGTCATTGGCTTCGGCGCCGGTGAACCCGATTTTGCCACGCCCGACCGCATCAGTTATGCCGGCGTGCGCGCAATCTGCGACGGAAAGACACGCTATACCCCGGCGGCCGGCATGATCGAGCTTCGCCAGGCGATCTGTGACCGCGCCAAGGCGGACTACGGTCTGGAATACGAGGCTACGCAGGCGGTTGTCGCCAGCGGCGCCAAGCACACGGTCTACATTGCGCTGGCTGCACTGGTTGATCCGGGCGATGAAGTGATCGTTCCGGCCCCGTACTGGGTCAGCTATTATGAGATGGTGCGCCTGTTTGGCGGTGTGCCCGTGGTTGTCAATGTCAGCGAGGAGCAGGGCTTCCAGCTCACGCCGGAGCAGCTCGAGCAGGCCATCACGGATAAGACCAAGGCCATCATCCTCAATAACCCCTCCAACCCGACCGGCGCTGTCTATCCGAAAGAGGCGCTCAAAGCCGTCGCAGATGTCTGCGTGAAGCATGACCTGTATATCATCTCGGATGAGATCTATGATAAGCTCGTCTATGACGGCGTGCAGTTTACCAGTGTCGCCGCGCTCAGTGACGAGATCAAGGCACACACGATCCTCATCAACGGCGTCTCCAAGACCTATGCCATGACCGGCTGGCGCATTGGATATGCGCTGTCCCCGGCGCCGGTGGCCAAGGCCATGACCAATTACCTCAGCCATTCGACCGGCGCACCGGGCACCATGTGCCAGTGCGCGGCCATTGAGGCACTCTCCGGCCCGCAGGATGAAGCGGAGCAGATGCGTCAGGTGTTTGAGCAGCGCCGCGACCTGATCGTGCGCCGCATCAATGCCATGCCCGGTGTCAGCTGCCTGAAGCCGAGCGGCGCGTTCTACGTCATGATGAATCTGGAGCATATTATCGGCAAGCAGATCGACGGTCAGGTCATCGGCAGCGGTGATGATTTTGCAAAACTTTTGCTGGAAAAGAGCCTGGTCGCGGTCGTGCCGGGCAGCGGCTTTGGCGTGCCGAATTTTGTGCGCCTGAGCTATGCGATCTCGACGGAAAACATCGAGACTGGCATGGATCGTCTGGAGGCGTTCCTGAAGCAGCTTCAGTAAACCGATATTTGTGAGGCGCGTGGGTCGACCACGTGCCTCTTTTTCTGTGCCTTGGTTGACGTGTCGGGCACAAAATGGTATCCTGAGAGCATGTCATAAGCACCCGTTCCCGCCGCATACCATAGCAGGAGGGGGGAGTGCTGTGACAAAGTTACTTTATCAGCGGATCCTGGTCGCGCTGCTGGCATTGATCGTGGTGTTCGGCGGCTGGTTCGCTGCCGACTGGCAACTCCGGCGCGCGGAAGCGGCCGCAAACTGGACCGATCAAAAGCAAGTCCTGATCCTTGACGCTGGTCACGGCGGGGAGGACGGCGGGGCAGTGGCGCCAAACGGGACCGTCGAGGCAGATGTGAACCTGCAGATCGCGTTGCGCGCCCGCGCCATCGCGGAACTGACCGGCGTTGAAGTCGTTATGACACGCGACAGCCCGGATATTGCGTACCCGGACAATGCCACCACGATTGCCGAGCGGAAAAAAGCCGACCAGCACCAGCGCGCAGACCTCATTCGCAAAACGGACAACGCTGTGCTCATCAGCATCCACCAGAACTGCTATCCGGATCGGAAGCCGTCGGGTGCGCAGGTGCTGTATGCAGCAAGCGACGGCAGCGACGCGCTCGGCACGCAGATGCATGACAATCTCGTCGCATACCTTGACCCGCAAAACCGGCGCGTCGCAGCGCCAATTTCAGATAAGATCTATCTGATGCGCGAGGTGAAATGCCCCGCAGTGCTGGTCGAGTGCGGCTTTTTATCCAACGAATCCGAGTGTGCAAAGCTCAAGGACGGCAGCTACCAGACAAAACTGGCAGCTGTGATCATCGCGTCCTACTTACAATACCGGCAGTCACTGCCGCAAACAGGAATGGTTACATGAAAGCAAAATCGAGTACAAAAACCGTTTTTTATTGCTCCGAATGCGGCAATGAAACGGCAAAATGGATGGGGCAGTGCCCGGCGTGCGGCGCGTGGAACACGCTGGTTGAGGCACCGAAAGAACCCAAAATGGCTCTCGGCACGCGTGCCAAGCGTATCGCGCAGCCAAAGCTGATCTCAGAGTTGGATGCCGAGGAAGAACTGCGATTTTCCACAGGGATCGGGGAGTTTGACCGCGTGCTCGGCGGCGGCGCCGTACGCGGCTCGTTGGTTCTGGTCGGCGGTGCGCCCGGTATCGGCAAATCCACGCTGCTGCTGCAGCTCTGCGGCCGCATCAGCGAGCAGGAAACGATCCTTTACGTCTCCGGCGAAGAGAGTCAGCGCCAGCTGAAAATGCGTGCGCAGCGCCTCGGCGTTGATCATGGCAGCATTTATGTGCTGGCTGAAACAGATCTGAACACCGTTTTGTCTACGATCGATGACCTGCAGCCAACCGTCCTGATCGTCGACTCCATTCAGACCATGTACGACGCCGAGACAGCCTCGACGCCCGGCAGCATCAGCCAGGTGCGCGAGTGCACGATGCGCATCATGCGCTCAGCCAAAGACAGCGGCTATACGGCGTTCGTTGTCGGCCATATTAATAAGGAAGGCAGCATTGCCGGACCGAAAGTGCTTGAGCACATGGTTGACTGCGTGCTATATTTTGAGGGCGACCAGAGCATGTCTTACCGCATTTTGCGCGCGGCAAAAAACAGATTCGGGTCAACAAACGAGATCGGCGTCTTTGAAATGGAAGATTCCGGACTTCGTGAGGTGACAAATCCATCGGAAATGTTACTATCCGGACGTCCGACCAACACACCTGGCACCTGCGTCGTCGGCGTTATGGAGGGTTCGCGCACGGTGCTGGCCGAGGTGCAAGCGCTGGTCACGCCGTCAGGCTACAGCGGCGCGCGCCGAAACGCCAACGGCATTGACTATAACCGTGCCATGCTGCTGCTGGCCGTGCTGGAAAAGCGCGCCGGTTTTTCGCTGTCGAGCTGCGATGCTTACATCAATGTGGTCGGCGGTCTGCGGCTGGACGAGCCGGCTACAGATCTGGCGGTCATTCTGGCGATCGCGTCGAGCTATAAGGATCTGCCGGTCGGCAGCGATCTGGCCGCCGTCGGCGAGGTTGGCCTGTCCGGCGAGATACGCTCCGTGAGTCATTTGAATCAGCGCCTGTCTGAAATCGCGCGGCTGGGATTTCAGCGCTGCATCATTCCGGCGCATGTGCGCGATGATGTGCAGAAGCAAAACGGTCTGCAGACGATCCCGGTCAAGAATATTCGTGAAGCGCTCAAGGCCGTGTTCGGTACGTAAGTTTTTCGATTCCTGCCGCGAAAAGCCATGCGCAAGAATTGAGAAGACGAAGAAAACCGCCGGAAGGCCTATTTGCGGCTTTTCGGCGGCTTTCTCCTCCTCTAAATTCGGCAAAATTTTTATTTTGCCGAATTATTTGTGGATTTCGTCAATAGACACTGCCCCGTACTTCTGGTATGCTCATATCAGAAATTGAGGTGTTGGATATGGATTATTCGGATGCGCCGCAGGTGCTGCGCGACTTTTTAATTTATCATGAAACGATCTGCGGACACTCCAAGGCGACGGTCGATCAGTATTACCTTGATCTGCGGATGTTCCTGCGATTTCTGAAGCTCGACCGCGGACTCGCACCGCGCACGGCGGAATTGGACGAGATCTCCATCGCGGATGTCGATATTTCCTTTCTGCGCACAGTGACGCTTACGGAGGTCTACAGCTTTCTGGCCTATCTGTCGCGCGACCGCGTCAAGCAGCCGAATGCGCACGAGCTGGAATATGGTCTGAGTGCAAACTCCCGTGCGCGCAAGATTGCGGCGATCCGCAGCTTTTTCAAATATCTGACCGTAAAAGCGAAGCTGCTGGAGGAAAACCCGGTGCAGGATCTCGACTCCCCGAAGATCCCCAAGACGCTCCCCCACTATCTCACACTGGAAGAGAGCAAGCGGCTGCTGTCCGTCGTGGATGGGAAAAATAAGGAACGAGATTATTGCATCCTGTGTATTTTTCTCAACTGCGGTTTACGTATCTCAGAACTGGTCGGTTTGAACCTGCAGGATGATCACGGCGACAGCCTGCGCATCCTCGGCAAGGGCAACAAAGAGCGTGTTGTCTACCTCAACGACGCCTGCCGCGAAGCGCTCGACCGCTATCTGACTGTGCGCAGCGAGATCGCGCCGCCGCGCACGACGGCCATGTTTCTCTCCAACCGGCGCACGCGCATCAGCTGCGATTCCGTACAGGTCATGGTTAAGAAAAACCTGACCCGTGCAGGACTGGATGCCAGCCAGTACTCCACGCATAAGCTGCGGCACACAGCGGCCACCCTCATGCTGCAAAGCGGTGTGGATGTGCGCACGCTGCAGGAGGTGCTCGGTCACGAGCACCTGAACACCACGCAGATCTACACACACGTGGACAACGATCAATTGCGTACGGCGGCGGCGGCAAACCCGCTGGGAGAATTCTCCCCTGACGCGAATACGGCAAAAAAAATCTCCGATTCCTGAAAACAGGGAGCGGAGATTTTGCTTTCTTATTTGGATTTCACCTTCGGCAGGTAATCGCGGACGCGATGATGCGGCTTATCAAAGCCGAACGCACGGATCGCCATCAGCAGTGTGCCGAGCGCGGCGGCGCCGTCCAGAACGGCGGCGAACCACAGCGTGCAGTAGCCGAGTTCCGCCATCACCAGCAGCAGGACCTTCACAACAACGCCGATCGCCAGATGTTCGCGGCAGATGCCCTCGACCCAGCCGGCCGTCTCGATCGCCTCCGGCAGCAGATACGGATCCTGGCTCGTGAGCAGGATATCGGCGTCAAACCGCTCGTTGCTCTCTTCCGGAATCACACAGGCGTCCAGATCTGCAGATGAATGCTCCGGATGCGCCGTGCAGCGACGGTCATAATACAGCAGCAGTTCTTCGCCGCTCAGGTTCTCCACCTGCTGCGACAGGATCTGCTCCTTTTCTGCTCCGCTGCACTTGCAGTAGAGATGGTCCGCCTTGAGCGCTTTTGCGTTTTCAGAAACCGAGTCATTGTTGGCGTTGCTGAAGAGCGTGATCGTATGCACACCCAGCGCACGCAGCTCTTTGAGCGCGGGCTTTGTGTCCGACTGCACAACTTCCTGCAGCAGGATCTTGCCTGCATACTGCTCACCGACGGACACATAGACCACATAGCCGTCCGTCAGGTCTGCGTCCGGAATGTCCACGCCCTTAAGTATCATCAGCTCGCGCGTGCCGACGCAAACGCGGGTCGATTCAATATAAACCTCCACACCACTCTCGGGGATATCGACCGCATGGGAGAGATACTGCGTGAGGATGGGGCCATTATAGGCAGCGCAGATCGCGCGCGCCGTGCGGCTGTTCGAGCAGGACTCCGCATTGGCCGCCAGCTGCAGCAGCGCTTCCGGCGTCAGCTGACTGGATTTCACACTGACCACCTTTGGGAGCTGACTGTCCCCCTCCCCTTCGTCGACCGCAACTGCACGCACGGCATTGAGCGCGCGCATGCTGCGGCAGCTGCGAAACAGCACATCGCAGCGGTAAGCACCGTTGACGGCGCTGTACCACACCAGCGGCACGGAAATAAGCAGCGCACACGGCGTAGAAAGGAAGAGCACGATCATGGCGGCATGAATTGCCCGGGAAACCGTCGCAATCTTGAGCACAATCTCCAGCACGGCAACCAGCATCGCAATGCACAGACCTGCCGGCGCAAGATAGCCGATCCACTTGGGAGCGGCGATTTCGGCCGGAGAATGGATCTCACCGCCGACGGCGGCCTCCAGCGTTTTCTTTGCGTGGACCGTAACGACCGCGATCAGGATCGAAACGACCCGGTACACGAGCAGGAAAACGGCAGCATCCACTGGCTGCCCGACCGCCATGGTGCCGATCACGCACACGATTACGATCACTGCAGGCCGGAATACCTGCCGGTCGAGAATACACGCGATCGCAGCCGCAAGGTAGTCATATCCGGCGGCAAGCACGGACAGGACCAAAAGTACGTACCGCAGCACGGTGCTGTGTACGAGCGCGCCGACGATGCACAGGATCAATGCTGCCGTAAGACGCACGATCAGCACCAGTTCCAGTCCCGTTTCCGGAAACAGGCGCAGCGTTTTCCAATCATAATCCGGCCGGTCGGCAGCAAAGCAGCTTGCAGACAGCCGTGTCAGAAGTTCCTGAAAATTCATGGGTGTTCCCCCTGTTCAGACTGAGCAGTGTGTCAGACGGCAGCTCAGGCTTTTCCGTCGCAGCCGAGCACATCGACGATCTTGTGCTTGACGAGCTGCTTGATGTTTTCACGTGCGGGGCCGAGATACTTTCTCGGGTCAAACTCTGCCGGGTGCTCCGCCAGATACTTGCGGATCGTGCCGGTCATGGCCAGACGCAGGTCAGAATCAATATTGATTTTGCACACGGCCAGACGCGCCGCCTGACGCAGCTGATCCTCCGGCACGCCGATCGCGCCGGGCATATCGCCGCCGAACGCGTTGATCATCTGTACGTATTCCTGCGGCACGGACGACGAGCCGTGCAGCACAATCGGGAAGCCGGGCAGACGCTCGGAAACTTCCTCAAGAATGTCGAACCGGAGCTGCGGCTTCGTGCCGGGCTTGAACTTATAGGCGCCGTGGCTCGTGCCAATGGCGATCGCGAGCGAATCGCAGCCGGTTCGCTCGACGAATTCCTGCACGTCCTCCGGGCGCGTATAGGACGAATCCTCGGCCTTGACCTTGACATCGTCCTCGATGCCGGCCAGCGTGCCGAGCTCCGCCTCCACGACGGCGCCATGCGTGTGCGCGTATTCCACCACCTGGCGCGTCAGCGCGACATTTTCCTCAAACGGCTTGGAGGAGGCGTCGATCATGACAGAAGAAAAACCGTCATCGACGCAGGCCTTGCACAGCTCGAACGAGTCCCCATGGTCCAGATGGAGACAGATCGGCAGACCAGTCTCGATCACGGCGGCTTCCACCAGCTTGACCAGGTACGTACGGTTGGCATACTTGCGTGCACCGGAAGATACCTGCAGGATCACCGGCGCATTGCACTCCTTGGCAGCCTCCGTAATGCCCTGAATGATCTCCATATTGTTCACGTTGAAGGCGCCGATGGCATAGCCGCCCGCATACGCTTTTGCAAACATTTCCTGAGAAGTTACAATCGACATTGACAAGTCAACTCACTTTCATATAATATATAGAATGTCAATATGATGCAAAACAGATCATCGATTTAATTTATTTTACACATGTTTTTAGATAATATCAATAGCGGAATTCAATGTTTCAGTAAAATCTATCAATTCTTTGAATTTATGGAGGTACGTTATGTCCGGTGAATTGAAAGGCGCGTGTATCTTTGGGCAGTCCGGCGGGCCGACTGCAGTCATCAATGCCAGCGCCTACGGAGTGCTCAAGACCGCGTTGGAATCCGATGCCATTACCAACGTTTACGGTGCGGCCCATGGCATCCGCGGCGTTCTGGATGACCGCCTGTATGATATCGCTCAGGAGGATCCGGACGAGCTCCGCCTGCTTCTGCACACGCCATCGTCGGAGCTGGGCTCCTGCCGCTACAAAATGGCAGACCCGGACACGGACGATACGGATTACCGGCGCATTTTGGAGATTTTTCAGAAATACAATGTGCGCTATTTCTTCTATAACGGCGGCAACGACTCCATGGACACCTGCAACAAGATCAGCCGCTATATGCAGGCGCACAATTGGGACTGCCGCGTGATGGGCGTGCCCAAGACCATTGACAATGACCTCTTTGGCACCGATCACTGCCCCGGCTTCGCCAGTGCCGCCAAATACATAGCGACCTCCTGCATGGAAGTGTCCAAAGACTGCCGCGTGTATGATACCGGCACGATCACGGTCGTGGAGATCATGGGCCGCCACGCCGGATGGCTGGCCGGCAGCGCCGCGCTGGCGTCGGCCTGCGGTTCCGGGCCGGATCTGATCTACCTGCCGGAAGTGGACTTTGACATGGAGCAGTTCCTCGCGGATGTGCACCGCATATATCAGGAGAAAAATAACGTTCTCATCGCCGTTTCCGAGGGCATCCACTATGCGGACGGCTCGTTCGTTTCCGAGGCCAAGGCCTCCGTGACCGACGGCTTTGGCCATGCGCAGCTCGGCGGCCTGGCGGCACGACTGGCGCAGGTGATCAAAGAACACGAACACGCCAAGGTGCGTGGCATTGAACTGTCGCTGCTGCAGCGCGCGGGCGCGCATCTTGCCTCCCAGACGGATATTGACGAGGCGTTTGCCGCCGGTCAGATGGCTGTCGAGGCCGCGCTTTCCGGCGAGACCGGCAAAATGGTCGCGTTTGAGCGCGTGATGGCAGACGGCCAGTATACCTGCCGCATGAAGCTCATTCCGCTCTCCGATGTTGCGAACTACGAAAAGAAGGTCCCGGTGGAATGGATCGTGCCGGAGGGCAACAATGTCACGCAGGACTTTATTGACTATGCCCTGCCGCTCATTCAGGGTGTGCCGGAGATTCCGCTGGAAAACGGCCTCCCCCGCTATGCACGGCTGAAAAAGGTACTTGCAGAATAAGCAAAACGCAGAGTCGGCGAAAAAACGCCGGCTCTGTTCATTTGTGCTGTTCAAGTGCTGGAAAATATGATAAACTAATATATTATCTATTGTAACGAAGGAGTTTCCAAAATGATCACTGTTGATGACCTCTCGCTGCAGTACAGCGGCGCCCCGCTGTTTTCCAAGGTGAATCTGCAGTTCACCCCCGGCAACTGCTACGGTATTATCGGCGCCAACGGCGCCGGCAAATCCACGTTCCTGAAGATCCTCTCCGGCCAGCTCGAACCGAGCTCCGGCAGCGTCTATATCGACCCTAAGGCCAGAATGTCCGTCCTCAAGCAGGATCAGACGATGTACGATGCCTATACCGTCATGGACACGGTCATCATGGGCAATCAGCGCCTGTACGACTGCGGCAAGGAGAAGGACGCCATCTATGCCAAGGACGAGATGACCGACGAGGACGGTATCCGTGCCTCCGAGCTTGAGGAGGAGTTTGCTGATCTCGGCGGCTGGGAGGCGGAGTCGGATGCATCCCGCATCCTGCAGGGTCTCGGCGTTGCGCCGGAGTATCATGAAACCATGATGTCCGACATGGATCCGCGCCTGAAGGTGAAAGTCCTGCTGGCGCAGGCCCTCTTCGGCCACCCGGACATCATCCTGCTCGACGAGCCGACGAACAACCTCGACCTTGCGAGCGTCGTCTGGCTGGAGGATTTCCTGATGGATTACGATGGCACGGTGCTCGTCGTGTCGCATGACCGCTATTTCCTCAACAACGTCTGCACGCACATCGTCGATATCGACTATGGCAAGATCAAGATGTATGTCGGCAACTACGACTTCTGGTACGAATCCAGCCAGCTCATGCAAAAGCTCGTCAAGGATCAGAACAAGCGCGCTGAGCAGAAGATTCAGGAGCTGCAGACCTTCATTGCCCGCTTCTCTGCCAACAAGTCCAAGTCCCGGCAGGCGACATCCCGCCGCAAGCTGCTCGAAAAGATCTCCGTCGAGGACATGCCCGCCTCCAGCCGCCGCTATCCGTGGGTCGGCTTCAAGGCCGAGCGCGAGCCCGGCAAGGACCGTCTGTTCGTGACAGACATCAGCAAGACCGTCGACGGCGAAAAGCTGCTCAACCACGTGAGCTTTATCGTCGGCAAGGAGGACAAGATCGCCATCCTCGGCAAGAACGAGCTCGCCGTGACGATGCTTTTCAAGATCCTCATGGGTGACGAGGAGCCGGACGAGGGCACGGTCAAGTGGGGCGTTTCGACCACGCAGGCCTACTTCCCGAAGGATCACAACAGCTATTTTGAAAACTGCGACTATGACCTCATCGACTGGATGCGCCAGTTCTCCACCGATAAGCGCGAGAGCTACCTGCGCACGTTCCTCGGCCGGATGCTGTTTTCCGGCGACGATGTCTATAAGCAGGTCAAGGTCCTGTCCGGCGGCGAGAAAGTGCGCTGTATGATCTCGAAGATGATGCTCTCGGGTGCCAACTTCCTCGTGTTCGATCAGCCGACGAACCACCTCGATCTGGAGAGCATCGCGGCGCTCAATAACGGCATGGCCGCCTTCCCTTACAACATCATCTTCACGAGCCACGACCACCAGCTCACACAGACGGTCGCCAACCGCATCATTGAGATCACGCCGGACGGCATCATCGACCGCCGCTGCACGTACGACGAGTATATGCACATCGCGGGTCAGGAAGCGGAATAAACCATGGAGCAGCTTGCGAAAAACCAACTGCACACCGCCGAGATCACGGGTTATACGTCCGACGGCGCGGGTGTGTGCCACGTTGCCGGCCGCGCCGTGTTTGTCAAGGGCGCGCTCGTCGGCGAAACGTGGCAGGTCCGTATCCTGAAGGTGACGGCAAATGCCGTCTACGGTAAGGCGGAGCAGTGCCTGTCCCCTGCTCCGGCGCGCACGGAGCCGCCCTGCCCGGTTTACCGCACCTGCGGCGGCTGCAGCCTGCAGCACATGGACTATGACGAACAGCTGCGCATGAAGCTCCAGCGCGTCAATGATGCGCTCACGCGCATCGGCGGCGTTTCGGCGCCGGTGCAGGATATCATCGGCATGGAGTACCCGCTCTGTTACCGAAACAAGGCGATTTATGCTGTCGGCAAGAAGGACGGCCGCGTAGTCAAGGGCTTTTACCGCGCATCCAGCCATGACATCACGCCCGTGGAGCAGTGCCTGCTCCAGCTCCCGCTCGCGGACAAGGCGGCGCAGACGGTCTGCGACTGGATGAATCTGCGCGGCATCGCGCCGTATGACGAGGCCACCGGCCGCGGCACGGTGCGGCATCTGTTCACGCGCTGCGCCATGCACACGCCCGATGCCGTGTTGTGTATCGTCTCTGCGCACGGATTCGGCGCGCAGACGGACGATCTGGTCGCCTATCTGCGCGAGCATTGCCCGGAACTGACCGGCATCGTGCTCGATATCAACAAGCAGAAAGGCAACGTCGTGCTTGCCGGAGATTTCTATACGCTCTGGGGTAAGCCGGAGCTGACCGACCGGCTCTGCGGACTGACGTTCACACTCTCGCCGCAGGCGTTTTATCAGGTCAACCCCGTGCAGGCCGAGCGGCTGTATGAGCGCGCGGTGGAATACGCCGTTAACGCGCCGACGGATCAGGTGCTGGACCTGTACTGCGGCGCCGGGACGATCAGCCTGTGTCTGGCGCGAAAGGCCGCGCACGTCATCGGGGCTGAGATCGTGCCGGAGGCAATCGAGAACGCGCGCCGCAACGCGGAGCGAAACGGCATCGAAAATGCGGAATTTCTCTGCGCCGATGCCGGTGCCGCTGCGGCGGAGCTGGCCCGGCGCGGCGTCCGGCCGGACTGCATTGTGGTCGATCCCCCGCGCAAGGGCATGTCCCCGGAAGCCATCGACGCGATGGTGTCCATGCAGCCGCCGCGCATCGTCTATGTCTCCTGTGACCCGGGCACGCTCGCGCGCGACGTGAAGCTGCTCGCACAGCGCGGCTACACGCTCACGCAGGCGCTGGCCGTGGACATGTTCCCGCAGACGCGGCATGTGGAGACGGTTGTCTTGCTTTCCAAGGGTGAGGTCGACTCGAAAAAGATTCGGGTTGAGTTCTCTTTGGAAGATATGGATATGTCCGAAT
>JABLTN010085403.1_pt1 | contig 13459 bp, 10 predicted proteins | sample 7160141 | NCBI WGS metagenome assembly JABLTN01 (sample SAMN14651226, study PRJNA627086) | human gut metagenome | isolation source: feces | host: Homo sapiens | reverse complement strand
GTCAACGGGCTGAGGTAAAGCGGGTCCTGCACTGCGATGCAACAGCAAGGGCGGATATGGATGCTCTTCTATTAAAATCTTTCTGACTGCCGAAATATTTTCACCCCAACAACTACAAATTTACACTTACTTCGACTTAATCTCTCTCCAGAGTCTGTTATACAACGCATCATTATCATCCCCTAAGAACCGGAATGTCTCGCAGTTCTCAAGCTTTGAGTCATCAGGGAATGCGATCGGACTGTTACGCAGGGACTCGTCGTCAATGAGATCGCGGCCGGCTGTATTTGGAATGGAATAGGTAATATAATCAAAGTTCATTTTGGCAATATCAGGTCTGCAAAGGAAATTAATGAAAGCCTCTGCATTTTCTACATTCTTTGCATTTTTAGGAATTACCCAGGAGTCAATCCAGATATTTGTTCCCTCTTTTGGAATTACATAATCCAGATCAGGGTTTTCCTGCTGGCAATAGAGGGCTTCACCTGAATAGATTACACCAAGAGCTGCCTCGCCGCCAATCATTTTATCGCGAACTTGGTCAATGACATAGGCCTGAACCAGAGGTTTCTGCTCGATCAGCAGATTTTTCGCCGCTTCTAGTTCGTCAAGGTCGGTGGAATTCAGTGAATATCCGAGATATTTTAATGCAACGGCAAAGGCATCGCGGACGCTGTCCTGCATGAGGATACTGTCTTCGTATTTTTTATCCCAGAGGATTCCCCAACTGTCAACAGGTTCATCAACCATTTTTTTATTATAAAGGATACCGACCGTTCCCCAGAGATATGGAACAGAGTATTTGTTTTCCGGATCGAACTGGCGGGACATTTTCATGTAATTGTCACCGATATACTTCAGGTTTGGAATGTGATCATAGTTGATCTCTGCAAGCAGATCATTTTCAATCATTCGCTGAATCATGTAATCTGACGGGCAGACAACATCATAGGCGATCGCACCGGACTGAATTTTCGGGTACATGATTTCATTGGTTTCAAATTCTTCATATATAACATCAATTCCGGTTTCTTCTTCAAAAAGATCTATGATCTCAGGATCAATATATTCTCCCCAGTTGTATACGATCACCTGTCCATTCTTTGAGGTTCCGTCTTTTTGTCCGTAGATAAACCCACCAATCACGATCAGAACTGCCATTGCTACCGGAATCAGCTTCTGGAAGAAGAAACGTCCGATTTTTCTTGCACGTCCAAACCGTACAGGTACATTTTTTTTGCGTTTATCTGCCGGTGAGAGATTGATCAGGATCAGTAAGATCAGAACCGTAACAAACATCAAAGTTGAAAGTGCATACATTTCCGGTTTGATCCCTTTTCGGACTTCACTGTAGATTTTTGTGGAAAGAGTATCGACTCCAGGCCCCTTGGTAAAGTGGGTGATAACAAAATCATCCAGTGACATTGTGAATGCCAAAAGAAATCCTGAAAAAATTCCCGGCATGATGTCAGGCAGGACAACCTTGACAAAAGCATAGAGCGGAGAAGCACCGAGGTCCAGTGCTGCTTCATAAGTGCGTTTGTTTGTCTGCTTTAATTTCGGCATGACACTCAGAATCACATAAGGGATATTGAATGTAATGTGAGCCAGCAGGATCGTCTTAAAGCCAAGGGTAAGCCGGAAGGCAATAAAAAGCAGCATCAGGGAAACACCGGTGACGATATCTGCATTCAGCATGGGAATATTTGTGATCCCCATAAAAAGTGTTCTTGTCCGGGAACGCATAACCTGCATTCCAAGTGCTGCCAGAGTTCCGATCAGAGTTGCGATCAGGGCTGAGAGCAACGCAATGATCAGCGTGGTATAAAGTGCATTCATGATCTCTTTATTCTGGAAAAGAGAGACATACCATTTGCCTGTAAAGCCACCCCAGCGGGAACGGGTTTTTGTATTATTAAAAGAAAGTACCATCAACGTTACGATCGGAGCATACAGGATCAGACAGATCAGTACCAGGTAGATTCTTTTTGCTGCGTTCTTTATCAAAATGCTGTTCCCTCCCCATTTTTATCGTATTTTGCAATCAGTGCCATACTTGCAATAATGAAGATCATCAGGACCAGTGAAAGTCCTGAGCCTGTATGCCAGTTACTTCCCTGCTTAAATTCCTGTTCGATGACATTTCCGATCAGAAGGATCTTACTTCCGCCAAGGAGATCCGAGATGACAAAGGTTGTCAGAGATGGTACAAAAACCATCGTGATCCCGCTGATGACACCCGGGACACTCAGAGGCAGAATGATTTTGAAAAAAGTCTGCATATTATTTGCACCAAGATCTCTTGCAGCATAAAGTACATCGCGGTCAATTTTTGCAAGTACATTGTAAATTGGCAGGATCATAAATGGAAGAAAGTTGTAAACCATTCCAAGTACGATCGCACCGGGAGTATTGATCAGCGACTGCTCCGGCAGATGAAGAAAATGCAGTATGTTATTGATGACACCGTTCTTTTCAAGCAGTGTCTGCCATGCCAGTGTACGGAGCAGGAAATTCATCCACATCGGGAGAATAAAGATCAATACGATAAAACTCGTCTGATTCATATTCTTTTCTGAAAGGATCATTGCCAGCGGATAGGCAAGAACCAGACAGATCAGTGTGCTGATCAGGGAAAGAAGCAACGCAAGCCCAAGTGCTTTCAGATTTTCCTGCGATGTCATCATTCCCAGATTGGAAAATGTAAAATGTCCCTCTTTATCTGTCAGACCGTAATATACGATCATGAGCAGCGGGATGATTACGAAAGAAACTGCCCAGAAAAGATATGGGCCGGCAAGTAATTTTCTATGCTTCAAGTGCAGGAGCCTCCTCATCTTCAGATTCCGGTTTTTTCATGATCTGGATATCAAAAGGATCGACCTGGATGCCGACTTCTGTACCGACAGGGAAGAGATCTGTGCTGTGGACAAGCAGCTCGTAGTTATTGGCAAGCACTTCCATCTCATAATGAACCCCTTTAAAGATCAGGTTCGTAACAACACCGTCGATCACCCCTTCTCCGGGTTTCACAAGGTCGATATCTTCCGGGCGGATGACCGCGTCAACCGGTTTGTTGCGGCCAAATCCCACATCTACACATTTCCAGACTGCCCCAAGCATTTTTACAACTTTATCCTCTACCATGGTAGCGGGCAGAATATTACTGTCACCGATGAAATCAGCTACAAAAGCATTCTGTGGTTCGTTGTAAATGTCTTCCGGTGTGCCGATCTGCTGGATATATCCCTGGTTCATGACAACAATGGTATCGGACATGGTGAGGGCTTCTTCCTGGTCATGGGTAACATAGACAAACGTGATCCCAAGTTCATTTTTTAAGCGGATCAGCTCATACTGCATATCCTGACGCAGCTTCAGATCGAGAGCACCGAGCGGTTCATCCAGAAGAAGAACTTTTGGCTCATTTACGATAGCACGTGCAATGGCAATCCGCTGCTGCTGTCCGCCACTGAGGGAGTCCGGGGTACGGTCACCGTAACCCTCCAGGTTTACCAGTTTTAAGGCATAGTGGATCTTATCCCGGATATAGCCTTTGGATTTCCCCTTGATCTTAAGTCCGAATGCGATATTCTCAGCGATGGACATATGGGAAAAAAGTGCATATTTCTGAAATACAGTATTTAACTGTCTGCGGTTTGGCGGCAGATTGTTGATATTTTTTCCGTCAAAAATGATATCACCGGAATCGGGAGTCTCAAATCCTCCGAGAATCCGGAGCAGGGTAGTCTTTCCGCATCCGCTGGGACCAAGAAGTGTCAAAAATTCATTTTCCCGGATGTAAAGATTTAACTGATCGAGAATCACGTTCTCGTCATAAGATTTTGTGATATTAATGATATCGATTAGTTTGTTAGGCATCTCAGTCTTCCTCGTATACTTTTTTAATTTTATCAATGGTTGAAACAGTGTTGCAAAGCAGCAGGTCTGCCAGTGTCAGGGCAGTCATGGCTTCAACAACCACAACCGCACGAGGGACGATGACAGGATCATGTCTTCCGTGGATGGAAATGTCAATCTCTTCTCCGGCCTCATTCACGGTATGCTGCGTGGCGGCAATGGAAGGAGTCGGTTTAACGGCTGCACGCAATATAAGATCAGAACCATCACTCATGCCGCCTAAAGTACCACCAGAATGGTTGGTCTTTTTCACCGTCTTTCCATCTCTGATGCAGAAAGGATCGTTGTTGGTGCTTCCGACAGAGTGGGAAACAGCAAAACCATCACCGATTTCTACACCTTTTACAGCACCAATGGACATTATTGCGTGAGAAAGAAGGGCATCCAGTTTATTGAAGACCGGTTCGCCCAGCCCGACCGGAAGTCCTGAGGCGATACATTCAATCATACCACCGGAAGAATCACAGTCTGCCATAAGATCAGAGAGATACTGACCGGCCTTTTCGGCAATGGTCTGGTCTGGCATATAAAGAGGATTCTGGTTGATGGCATTAAAATCATAATCTTTTTCATCGATAGTATAAGGACCGATGGATTTGGTATAGGCACAGACGGAAATTCCAAGTTCTTTCAGGAGAAGGGAAGCAACTGCACCCGCAGCAACCCGTCCGATGGTTTCACGGCCGGAAGAACGTCCACCTCCACGGTAATCCCTGAAACCGTATTTCTCACGAAAACAGAAATCTGCGTGACCCGGACGGTAGGAAACGGCAATATCACCGTAGTCCCTTGAACGCTGATCCTGGTTACGGACCATCAGAGAAATCGGTGTACCGGTAGTACGTCCCTCAAATACACCTGAAAGGATCTCGACGGTATCGGATTCGTTTCTCTTTGTTGTATATTTGCTCTGTCCCGGTTTTCTCCGGTCAAGAAATGTCTGAATATCTTTCTCCGTAAGAGAGATGCCTGCAGGACAGCCGTCGATGACAACTCCGACACCCGGTCCGTGGGATTCTCCCCATGTAGTGACCTGAAATAATGTTCCAAATGATGAACCGCTCATATTAAGTAACTCCTTCCTGCGTCCTCCCCGGAACTCCTGCAAAGCATTGTGCAGACAGGGGGAAAAGAACGTGCAATAAAACTCAATTCTGAATCATACCCCCAGTACAGTCCATAACACGCAGAACTGCACTGAGGGCATAGTGATATTATATAGGAAGAAAGGTCCGGGTGCAAGAATATTTAAGATGCCAGGGTCAAAAGGTCTAAGCCCACATGAGCTTGCACATAGGTGGGTGAAAGACCTTAGGCCCCCGACATCTATTTAAGATTCAATGAAGAAAAAAAGAAGGTCTGTACTTTTGAATCTTTTCGTAATATAATAGCTTAGTGGAAAAAGAGAAAAGGGAGGAAATAATGGCAGATGAGTAAAAAGAAAAAAGATATTTCCGAGGCGGTTACTCTTGAAAGTATGGATGAAAATATAGTAGTAGCAGATACAGAGGCAGAGGGAGAGCCATCTGTGTCAGAAGAGAAAGAAGAAAAGAAAAAGAAGCATAAGGAAAAGAATGGCGACAGAAAGCGGAAAAGACGTAAAAGAAGGAAGAAAAAAGAAAGAAAGAAGCTTGGAAAGAAGGGATGGATGATCATCGGTGGCGTGATTGCCGGTATCGTGCTGATTTATCTTGGCATTTCAGCTTATTTCATAGGGCATTTTTATGTGAATACGCAAATCAACGGAAAAGATTTTTCGGGAAAGAATGCTGAAGCTGTGAAAAAATACATCAAAGAGCAGGTGGACGGTTATGAACTTAAGATCATAGAGCAGAACCAGCAGACGGATGTGATTCGCGGAACGGATATTTCTTTGGAATATAAAGAGAATGGATCCATCCAGAAAGCACTGGACGGACAGAATCCGCTGCTCTGGCCGAAAGCATTTTTCTCCAAGAGTTCAACGGATGTTACTGTGGAGGTAGGTTTTGACGAGAACGCTCTGGACAGTGAAATCCAGTCCATCCAGGCGGTGACGCAGGATCAGACCGAGCCACAGTCTGCCCATCCGCAGTTTGATGGTACTTCTTTTGTTGTAGAACCGGAAGTGTATGGTACGCAGGTAGATACAGAAGTGCTGGAAAAGAAAGTTGAGGAATACATAACAGAGTTCAAAGACGAACTGAATATGCTGGATGAAGGTTGTTATACACTGCCAAAGTATACTTCAGATTCACCGGAAGTCCAGGCGGCCTGTGATACGATGAATGAGTATCTGAAAGCCAGTATCACTTATAAGATGAAAGAAAATGTCGTAGTCGACAAGACTCTGATCTCAGAGTGGCTGTCTTATGATGAAAATATGAATGTTACCTTTGATGAGGATAAGGTAAAAGAGTGGATGCGGGAATTTGGCAAGACTTATGATACAGTCGGTTCGACAAGAACGATCACGACACCTACCGGCAAGACGGTGAATGTTTCCGGTGGAACTTACGGATGGTCGGTGGATGAGGCAACAGAAGCCACAGCATTGATCGAGAGCATAAAAAAGGGAGAAGTGATCGAGAAAGAACCAACTTATGTCCAGACGGCAGCTACCCATGATGCACAGGACTGGGGAAGTACTTATGCAGAAGTAGATGTTACAACCCAGCATATGTGGTATATTGTAAATGGAGCAGTTGTTCTTGAGACAGATGTGGTAACAGGAAAACCAACACCGGACCGTGTGACACCGACAGGTGTATATTCAATTCTGGAACTTAAGAGAAATAAAACTCTGACGGGTACGATCAACCCGGCTACAGGTAAACCGATCTATCAGACCCCGGTTGATTACTGGATGCGTGTGACATGGACCGGAGTAGGCTTTCATGATGCAACCTGGCAGTCGGCTTTCGGCGGTACGATCTATCAGACGAATAAGGGATCACATGGATGCATCAATATGCCTCTGAATATGGCAGCAAGTCTGTATGATCAACTGAGTGTCGGAACACCGGTCATCATCCATGAGTAATAGAATAAATGAGGTTTAATTATGTACGAACTAATAAAAAGAGACGGGATGGCAAAACGTGGACGTCTGACGACCGTGCATGGCACGATCGAGACTCCGGTATTTATGAATGTTGGTACTGCCGCTGCAATCAAAGGCGGAGTATCAACGGATGATCTGCGACAGATCAAGACGCAGGTAGAGCTTTCCAACACTTATCATCTTCATGTGAGACCGGGGGATGAGGTAGTAAAAAAATTGGGAGGACTTCATAAGTTTATGAACTGGGATAAGCCGATCCTTACGGACTCGGGCGGATTTCAGGTCTTTTCACTTGCATCATTAAGAAAAATCAAAGAGGAAGGCGTTCATTTTAATTCCCATATTGATGGAAGAAAGATCTTTATGGGACCGGAGCAGAGTATGCAGATCCAGTCCAATCTGGCTTCTACGATTGCCATGGCATTTGATGAGTGTCCATCCAGTGTGGCTGATAAGAAGTATATGGCAAATTCTGTGGCACGTACCACTCGCTGGCTGAAACGCTGTAAAGATGAGATGGCAAGACTGAATGCACTGCCGGATACGATCAACCCACAGCAGATGTTGTTTGGCATCAACCAGGGAGGTGTTTACGAAGATATCCGTATTGAACATGCACAGCAGATTTCAGAACTGGATCTGGATGGTTATGCGGTCGGTGGTCTGGCAGTAGGAGAAAGCCATGAAGAAATGTACCGCATTCTGGATGAAGTTGTACCGCATCTTCCGACAAATAAGCCGACTTATCTGATGGGAGTTGGAACACCGGCGAATATTCTTGAAGCGGTTGACCGTGGAGTAGATTTCTTTGATTGTGTTTATCCATCAAGAAATGGAAGACATGGACATGTCTATACGAACCATGGAAAGATGAATCTTTTCAATGCAAAATATGAACTGGATGACCGTCCGATCGAAGAGGGGTGTGGCTGCCCTGCATGCAGAAGCTACAGCCGTGCTTATATCCGTCACTTGCTGAAAGCAAAAGAGATGCTGGGTATGAGATTATGTGTTCTCCATAATCTGTATTTCTATAATACAATGATGGAAGAAATCCGGGATGCGATTGATGCCGGGGAATATAAGGCATATAAGAAACGGAAACTGGAAGGAATGGAGCAAAAATAGGAAAAAATTATAGAATCTTGTAAAAATGCTTGAAGAAATAATTTTTTTTGTGTATAGTAGATTTATTGTCTATCAAAAGTAGTTAGGAGGAGCAAAAATGTCATCAATCGGATTGATTCTATTTTATGTTGTATTGATCGCAGGTATGTGGTTCTTACTGATGCGTCCACAGAAGAAAGAACAGAAGAGAGTGCAGGCGATGCTCGCAGATATGGCGATTGGCGATACAGCACTGACAACCAGCGGATTTTACGGAGTTATCATTGATATTACAGATGATGATGTGATCGTAGAATTTGGTAATAATAAGAACTGCAGAATCCCGATGCAGAAATCAGCGATCGCTCAGATCGAAAAGCCGGGAGCAGAATAAGCAGACCGGATTAAGTCGGGTCAGAAAAGAACAGAGGCGTGTGAAAATGTAAATTCATTTTCACACGCCTTTTTGCGATGCAATAAACGAAAGACAGAATAAGAAAAATATTAGAGCGTCCTCGGTTTTTTGAGCGAAAGACTTGAAAGACATACAAAAATGCGGTATGATTAGAATTAGTATTTTTACATTTGGAAGGATGAGTGAGACATGAATATGAATATCGGAGTAATCAAGGGTGATGGAATCGGACCGGAAATCGTAGAGGAAGCGATGAAGGTTCTTGATCAGGTCGCAAAAGTGTACGGACATACTATTTCCTACACGCAGCTTCTGATGGGAGGAGCATCCATTGATGAAGCAGGAGTACCGTTGACTGAAGCGACACTTGCGGCAGCAAAGGCAAGTGATGCAGTACTGATGGGATCCATCGGTGGAGATGCAAAGACATCCCCATGGTATCAGTTAGAGCCATCCAGGCGTCCGGAGGCAGGTCTTTTGCAGTTGAGAAAGGGTCTGAACTTATTCGCAAACCTAAGACCGGCAGTTCTTTATGAAGAACTGAAAGGGGCATGCCCTCTGAAAGAGGAGATTGCAGACCGTGGATTTGATTTGATGATCATGAGAGAACTGACGGGAGGTCTGTATTTCGGAAAGAGAAGTACGGAAGAGATCGACGGAGTTGTGACAGCAAAGGATGAGCTGACTTATAATGAGAACGAGATCCGCAGAATCGCAAGACGCGGATTTGATATTGCAATGAAGAGAAGAAAAAAGGTGACCAGCGTAGATAAAGCAAATGTCCTTGACTCATCCAGATTATGGCGTAAGATCGTAGAGGAAGTTGCAGCAGATTATCCGGAGGTAGAGTTAGAGCATATGCTGGTTGATAACTGTGCAATGCAGCTTGTAAAAGATCCGGCACAGTTTGACGTTATCCTCACAGAAAATATGTTCGGAGATATTCTGTCGGATGAAGCGAGCATGGTAACGGGTTCGATCGGAATGCTGGCGAGTGCAAGTCTGAATGATACGAAGTTCGGTCTGTATGAGCCAAGCGGCGGTTCTGCACCGGATATTGCAGGTCAGGGTATTGCCAATCCGATCGCAACGATCCTGTCCGCAGCAATGATGCTGAGATTTTCTTTTGATCTTGACAAAGAGGCTGATGCGATTGAGGCAGCGGTGGCAGCAGTATTGAAAGATGGTTACCGTACGATCGATATCATGTCAGATGGCAGGAAGCAGATCGGTACAGCAGAGATGGGTGACAGGATCTGCTCCTATATTAAATGATAAATTGTGATTTCTATATATAAAGAGAGGATAAGAAAATGAGAAGTGATACAGTAAAAAAAGGTATTCAGCAGGCACCGCACCGTTCCCTTTTCAATGCACTGGGACTGACGGAGGAGGAGCTTCAGAAGCCATTGATCGGAGTCGTAAGTTCTTATAATGAGATCGTTCCGGGGCATATGAACCTGGATAAGATCACAGAGGCAGTCAAGATGGGAGTGGCAATGGCAGGAGGAGTACCGATCATGGTTCCGGCAATCGCAGTTTGTGACGGAATCGCCATGGGACATATTGGTATGAAGTATTCTCTTGTAACAAGAGATCTGATCGCAGATTCTACAGAAGCCCTGGCAATGGCACATCAGTTTGACGGACTGGTTATGATTCCGAACTGTGACAAGAACGTGCCGGGTCTTCTGATGGCAGCAGCCCGTGTGAACATCCCGACAATCTTTGTCAGTGGCGGACCAATGCTTGCAGGACATGTAAAGGGAAGTAAGACGAGTCTTTCCAGTATGTTCGAGGCAGTAGGTTCTTATGCTGCAGGAAAGATGGATGATGCAGATATCTGTGAATTTGAAAATAAAGCATGTCCTACCTGTGGTTCCTGTTCAGGTATGTATACAGCCAACAGCATGAACTGCCTGACTGAGGCACTTGGTATGGGACTGAAAGGAAATGGTACGATTCCGGCAGTATATTCCGCAAGGATTCAGCTTGCAAAGCATGCAGGTATGCAGGTGATGGAACTGGTGAGAAAGAATATCCGTCCGAGAGATATCATGACAGAAGATGCAATTCTGAATGCACTGACAGTAGATATGGCACTGGGATGTTCTACGAACAGTATGCTTCATCTTCCGGCAATCGCTCATGAGATCGGAATGGATTTTGAGATTGATTTTGCAAATGGAATCAGTGAGAAGACACCAAATCTGTGCCACCTTGCTCCGGCAGGACACACTTATATGGAAGACCTGAACGAGGCAGGTGGAGTTTACGCAGTTATGAATGAGCTGAACAAGAAAGGTCTGCTCCATACAGACTGCCTGACTGTAACAGGAAAGACAGTGGGTGAGAATATTGAAGGATGCGTGAACAAGAATCCTGAAGTTATCAGACCGATCGACAATCCGTATTCTCAGACAGGCGGACTTGCAGTACTCAAGGGAAATCTTGCACCGGACGGAAGCGTTGTAAAGCGTTCTGCAGTCTGCGATGAAATGCTGGTTCATGAGGGACCTGCAAGAATCTTTGAGAGTGATGAAGAAGCCACAGAGGCGATCAAGACCGGAAGGATCAATCCGGGAGATGTCATCGTAATCCGTTATGAGGGACCAAAGGGTGGACCGGGAATGAGAGAAATGCTCAATCCTACTTCAGCCATTGCAGGATATGGACTGGGCTCAACAGTTGCCCTGATCACAGACGGACGTTTCAGCGGAGCTTCCAGAGGAGCATCTATTGGCCATGTATCACCGGAGGCAGCCGTGGGCGGCCCGATCGCATTGGTGGAAGAAGGGGATATCATCAAGATCAATATTCCGGAACTGAAGTTGGAACTGGATGTATCCGATGAAGAACTGGCAGCAAGAAAAGCAAAATGGCAGCCGAGAGAACCAAAAGTAAAGACTGGATATCTTGCAAGATATGCTTCTATGGTTACTTCAGGAAACCGTGGTGCAATTTTGGAAGTACCGAAAGCAAAATAAAGAAAGTACCAGGAGGAAAGCACCATGCAGTTAAATGGAGCAGAGATAGTAATAGAATGCCTGAAAGAACAGGGCGTGGATACTGTATTTGGATACCCGGGCGGAGCAATCCTGAATGTATATGATGAATTATACAAGCATCGTGATGAGATCAGACATATCCTGACCTCCCATGAACAGGGAGCAGCCCATGCAGCAGACGGATATGCGAGAGCAACAGGAAAAGTAGGCGTATGTCTGGCAACCAGTGGTCCGGGAGCAACTAACCTTGTGACGGGAATAGCCACAGCTTATATGGATTCGATTCCGGTTGTCGCAATCACCTGTAATGTAGGAGTACCGCTTCTTGGAAAGGACAGCTTTCAGGAGATTGATATTGCCGGAGTGACGATGCCGATCACAAAATACAGCTTTATTGTTAAAGATGTAAATCAGCTTGCAGATACGATCCGTAAGGCATTTCGTATTGCAAAAATGGGAAGACCGGGTCCGGTTCTGATCGATATCCCGAAGGACGTAACTGCGAAGAAGGCAGAATATGAAAAAGAAAATCCGGGAGTTTATAATCGTGAATTCACGCATATAGATGAAAAAGAGATTGCTGCAGCAGCAGAAATGATCCGGGTATCTGAAAAGCCATTTATTTTTGTAGGTGGCGGAGCGGTTCTTTCCGAAGCAAGTAAAGAACTGAAAGAGTTTGTTGAGAAGATGGATGCACCGGTTACGGATTCACTGATGGGAAAAGGAGCATTTCCGGGAATAGATCCAAGATATACAGGAATGCTGGGAATGCATGGAACGAAGGCGTCCAATTATGGAGTCAGCGAGTGCGATCTGTTAGTGGTAGTAGGTGCAAGATTCAGTGATCGTGTCACCGGAAATACATCAACATTTGCAAAGAATGCGAAAATTCTTCAGATTGATATCGATCCTGCGGAGATGAACAAGAATATTATCATTGACCAGGGTGTTGTCGGTGATATCAAGGCAGTTCTCAGGAAATTAAATGAAGTTCTGCCTCAGCAGGATCATACAGAATGGATGAAAAAGATACAGGATTATAAAGAAAAGTATCCGTTGAAATATCATGACGGTGTCCTGACGGGGCCGTTTGTTGTAGAAGAAATCTATCGTCAGACCAAAGGAGATGCTATTATCACAACAGAGGTCGGACAGCATCAGATGTGGGCAGCACAGTATTTCAAATATACAAAGCCGAGAACACTTCTGACATCCGGTGGACTTGGAACGATGGGATATGGACTGGGGGCTGCCATCGGTGCAAAGACAGGATGCCCGGATAAGACGGTGATCAATGTGGCAGGAGACGGCTGTTTCCGCATGAATATGAATGAGCTTGCAACAGCGGTACGCCATGAAGTTCCGGTCATTGAAGTAGTGATCAATAACCATGTGCTTGGTATGGTACGCCAGTGGCAGGATCTGTTCTACGATGAAAGATATTCCGCAACAGTCTTGAGAGATGCTGTAGATTATGTTAAACTGGCAGAAGCGATGGGAGCAGAAGGAATGCGTGCCACAACGCAGGAAGAGTTCAGAGAAGCGTTCGCAAAGGCACTGGCATCGGGACGTCCGGTTCTGATTGACTGTATGATCGACTGTGATGATAAAGTATGGCCGATGGTAGCACCGGGGGCTGCGATCAGCGAAGCGTTTGATGAGCAGGATCTGAAAGAAAAGAGATGTTAATTTAAGAGACAGAAAGAGACTTTGTCCTCTTTTTGCATATACACGAATAACAGGAGGTAGAAGAAATGAGCAGAGTGTATAATTTTTCGGCTGGACCGGCGGTCCTGCCTGAGGAAGTACTCAAAGAAGCTGCAGCAGAAATGATGGATTATAATGGAACAGGAATGTCTGTTATGGAGATGAGCCACCGATACAAGGCATTTGAAGAAATCATTACAGCAGCAGAGCAGGATTTAAGAGATCTGATGAATATTCCGGAATCCGCTAATGATAAAT
>JABLTN010044897.1_pt1 | contig 13469 bp, 10 predicted proteins | sample 7160141 | NCBI WGS metagenome assembly JABLTN01 (sample SAMN14651226, study PRJNA627086) | human gut metagenome | isolation source: feces | host: Homo sapiens | reverse complement strand
CAAGAACTGTGAAAATCACAATGTAATAATACTGATTATAGTGATACTGATCCTTTCCGTTCCGGAAGAGAATTGACGGTAAATGACCATTTATTAATAATCACAAAAATAAAGTTCATATCGCATATAGTTGCGAATGTATCTTGAAAATTACGACAAGATTTGCTATTATTATACACAGTAAGCGTGAAAGCAGAAACAGGAGGTAGACGCATGGCTATTTCATATAACCGAATGTGGAAACTGCTTGTCGATAAGAAAATGAGTAAAGCAGATTTACGAAAAGCGGCAGATATTGCTCCCAATACAATGACAAAGCTTCGCAGAGATGAACCGGTCAATCTTGCAATCCTTGGCAGAATTTGTGACGTGTTGAACTGCGATTACGGTGATTTAATGCAATATGTGCCGGAGGAGAATGCAAATGACTAACAAACAGTTGAAAAAATTAAAAGATACATTGTGGACGACTGCCGATCAGCTACGTGCTAATTCTGGCTTGAAGTCCACGGAATACGCCGAACCTATTCTCGGCTTGATTTTCCTGCGATTTGCAGATGTAAAATATAGCAAGTTCGAGCCTGAGATCAAGGCAGAGTTTAATTCTACCAAAGGTACTCGTATGGAGCGCCCTATCCACGAAATTGCTATTGAAAAATGCGGTTTTTATTTGCCGGAAGAAGCCAGATATGATTGGCTGTTGAATTTGCCGGAAAGTGAAGATCTTGCCAAGAAGGTTAAAGAAGCTATGGAAGCGGTTGAAAAATACACCGCTGAATTGGAAGATACTCTTCCAAAGGATATTTATTACAGCGTTAACAGCGAAGATGATCCGCTCGTATTGGCAAAGCTCTTGAAGAACTTTAAGGATATTCCTGCGGATGTAGAGCTTGACATCTTCGGTGAGATTTATGAATACTTTCTGGGCGAATTTGCGCTGGCTGAAGGTCAGGGCGGCGGTGAGTTCTTCACACCTGCATCCGTTGTCCGTTATATGGTTGAAGTCCTTGCGCCTACTGAGGGTAGGATTCTCGACCCAGCTTGCGGTAGTGGTGGTATGTTTGTTCAGACCGCCCATTATATTGAAAAGCACAAAGCGCAGGGCAAGCAGATGAACCTGCGTGCTTATGGCGTAGAAAAGACGGGCGCAACCGTTCGACTGGCAAAGATGAACCTTGTCCTTAACAATGTCCGTGGCACCATTACCCACGCAAACTCCTATTATCGTGATCCTTATGATAGCTTTGGCAATTTCGACTATGTTATGGCTAATCCGCCTTTCAATGTGGATGGCGTAGAGCTGGATCAGGTTAAGGATCAGCCTCGTTTTAATACCTACGGCGTGCCTCAGAATAAAACCAAAAACAAAAAGAAAGATGCCAAGGAAACCGTTCCTAACGGCAACTACCTTTGGATCAATCAGTTTGCAACTGCGCTGAATGATACCGGTCGTGCTGCTCTGGTTATGGCAAACTCTGCATCGGATGCAGGTAAAAGTGAAAAGGATATTCGTATAAAGCTGATTGAAAGCGGTATTATCAGCCAGATGGTAACTCTGCCGTCCAATATGTTTACCTCTGTTACGCTGCCTGCTACCTTGTGGTTCTTCGATAAGGCGAAGGTAAAGAAGGATGAAATTCTGTTTATTGATGCCAGAAATATTTTCACTCAAATTGACCGTGCGCACCGCAAATTCTCCGATGAGCAGATCCGAAACCTCGGTATCATCACCAGACTGTATGAGGGCAAGATCGAGGAATTCGAAGCCCTGCTGGCCGATTATCGTGCAAAACTGGCGGATGCACCGGAGCTCTCTGATGATGAAGATATTATGCCTAAGAGCTACTGGCAATCCAATATTGACTGGCTGACAGAACGCTTCCCGGAAGGGAAATACAGAGACGTCGTTGGTCTGTGTAAGGTGGCAACAATCGGCAAGATTTATGATGACAAGGGGAAGTTTGTTGGCTATGAGGATGACAGTATCGGTGATCAGGACTTTTCTTTGAACCCAGGTCGTTATGTTGGCGTTGTAATTGAGGACGATGGTTTATCGCAAGAGGATTTTCAGAAAAGAATGATGTCATATTATACAGCACTTTCTGAATTAAATGCAGACGCTCACAATTTAGAAAAGAGCATAACACAGAATTTACAGGAGTTGTTTGAGAAGAAATGAGAGAAAAACTGAAATTACACTGTGATGTAATATCGGGATATGCCTTTTCTTCTTCAGACTGGAAAGAAGAAGGCATCCCGGTAATTAAAATTGGCAACATAAGTAATGGTAGTGACATTGACTGCGATGAGTTGCAATATGTGGACGAATTCTTTTTGGATAAGTTAGATCCTAAATATCACATATCTAACGGTGATATATTAGTATCATTAACGGGAAGCCATATAAATCAACCTAATTCTATGGTGGGAAGAAGTTGTCGTAGCTTGACTGAGAAAAAATATTTACTCAATCAGCGAGCTGGTAAAGTTATTCCATTTGATAATACAGATAAAAATTACTTGTATTATTTGTTGTCTACAAAAGCAATAAAATACGATATTGCTAATAGAGCCTATGGCGGAGCGAATCAGGTTAACGTTAGTCCTTCAGATATTAAGAATATCAAGTGGGAATTCCCTTTGATAGAAAAACAGAGAAAAATATCTGGAATCTTGTCAAAATATGATGAGCTAATTCAAAACAATAACAAACGAATTATACAGCTTGAAGGTGTTGCCCAAGAACTATACAAGGAATGGTTTGTCCGTTTTCGTTTCCCTGGGTATGAAAATGTCAAGTTTGAAGATGGATTACCCAAAGGTTGGACAATTAAACGATTGGCTGATTATGGCCGAGTTGAAACAGGTAAAACTCCCTCTACGAATGTTCTTGAAAACTATGGTGGAGAAATGATGTTTGTCAAGACTCCTGATATGCATGGCAATATATTCATTATTCAGACTGAAGACAAACTTTCTGAACGAGGGCATAATACGCAACCTAAGAAATTACTTCCTGCCAACTCCATTATGGTTAGCTGTATTGGTACGGCAGGTGTTGTATCCATCAATGCAAGACCAGCCCATACAAATCAGCAGATTAATTCGATTATTTTGAACAATCCGAACGAACTGGAATGGCTACACCACACTTGCAAATCCCTAAAGGAAACTATTGAATTATTCGGCGCTACTGGCGCAACGATGACTAATCTTAGCAAAGGCAAATTTGAAAAGCTCAAGGTAGTCGACCCAGGAGAAGATTTGATTTTGGCATACCATAACAAGGTAAAGCCACTATTCGATGAGATTAAATCTCTTATGTACCAAAATCAGAATCTGGCTGCACAGCGTGATATGTTATTACCTCGCCTGATGAGCGGCAAACTGGAGGTGTAAGTATGAGTGAAAAGACCTTTGAAATCGAAATACCTGTCGATAAAGATGGCTTCTTGGAGATGGAATGCGATTTCTGTAAGAACCGTTTCATGCTCCACTCAGACACATTTCAACACGAAAGCTATTTACACTTCTTCTGTCCAGTATGTGGACTTCCTAATGGTACCGATACTTTTTATTGCACGGAAGTTCTGGAAAAGATGGAACAGGTTGCATTGAACTATATGTATTTGGAGCTGGAAAGGACGTTGGGTAAATCTATTAAAAAATTTAACAGGAATGGCTTTGTTAAAATGTCGATGGATATTCCTAAAAAGGAACCGGAGAAAGAACTATATCAACCTGTTAATGAGTATGAAACTGTTGAGCTGAAATGCTGTGATTCTTCTGTGAAAGTACAGTATTTTGATAAGGAAATTGGCATTTATTGCCCATTGTGTGGAGGGTCTAAGCTGTGACAAAGAAAGAGCTAAGAAAAATTTCATTGCAGTACAGAACACTATCTTCTCAGATGTTGAAGATAGATTCCCAGGAAGAAATCAATTATGTCAAGATTTTCTTCGATTACATTACTAATACTTCCTTCATTATGGAGTATATCTTTGAATGCCATAAGGAAGATTATGATTTTGCAGAAATCTATAAAAGTAAATCCTGGAACGATATGCTGATATTGCCGGGCTCTCAGGAAGCGATTGTTGACTACGGATACCAGTTGCTGCAATATATCTTGGATGGTCCAAAGCAATTGCACGCCTTGGCTTACGGTTATTCCAGCAGCAAAAAATTCAAAGATATGATTGCTGGATTTATGCGTAAGGCTATTGAGCCATTTGTAACAGCGGTCAAGAGTTATCTGGAACTTTCTTTGATTGATTGCCCAGAAACCGAACCGGGAGTGATTGATGAATCACATGAGAAAACATTATTTTTGTCCTATTGTCAGAAAGATTCTGATATTGCGAATCTGATAGAGGGGGGACTTGCACCACACATCAATGGAAAGGCAAGAATTTCACGAGATATTCGGGATGTAGAGTATCATGAAAGCTTCAAGAAATTCATGCAGACCATTGAAAGCCATGATTTTGTTATAATGATCATCAGCGATCATTATCTGAAATCTGGAAACTGTATGTTCGAAGTATTGGAAGTAATCAAGGATTCTCAATTCCAGAAAAAACTTGCATTTATTGTTCTTACTGATGAAGATATCCAATACTATCAGGAGCAGAATATACCTTCTATTGGTGCTAAAGTATATTCTCTTGAAGGACAAACGGAGTATAGCTTATATTGGGCAAAGGTAGAAAAAGAATTGCAGGACCAAATCGAAGCTTTAGGAGACCCTACTCGTGCAATTCATCAAATCAAAGAAAAACGCATTGTTCAGAGAATTCTACTGGATCTTCTCGAATTTATGGAGTTTATTAAGGATGCCAAAGGACTCCCTCTTTCTGAGCATATTGATTCTGGATTTAAGAATATATTAAAATTTTTAGGAATCTGATTAGCTGACGATATTTCAAATCAAATAACATATGAGACAAGATGTGGTGATAGCAAATGGTAGAAAACAAACATTATTATGATTTTACAAATGAATTATTTGCTGATGAAATCTATGAGGGTTTGCTCGCTCACGGCCTTTTTACCGAAAAACTTCCTCCAGTGTTCACAGCAAAAGCGTTTTACGACTATTGCAAATCCCAATCGCCTGCTTTCCCTAAGAAACCGGCGGAATATATTTATCACGAAAGCATGAGAAATATCAACACGCCTCGTCCCTTGGGCATTCCGAATCCTGCGGCATATCAGCGCTTGTGCAAATACATATCAGAGATATGGCCGCAGCTTCAGCAATATTTTGAAAAAGAAACTAAAGGACAGGAACATATTATCAGCAGAACCCATATTCGTAAAATGAAGGAATCTGATTCGCTGTTTTCTATGAACTATAAGAACTGGAAAGACGATGGCACACCAGAGCCGGATTTGTTGCTTGGGGCAAAATATTTGGTTCATGCTGATGTTTCAAACTGTTTTCCGAGTATATATACTCATGCTCTTTCATGGGCATTGGTCGGTAAAGATGTAGCGAAGCGGAACCAAAAGGACGGTTCGCAGTGGTACAACGAGCTTGATTTCCACACAAGAAATGTAAAACACGGAGAGACGCACGGATTGCTGATCGGTCCCCATGTTTCGAATTTACTGTCTGAGATCATTTTAGTTAAGATTGATAAAATCTTATATGACAAAGGATGGCGTTATATCAGAAATATTGACGATTATACTTGTTATGTTTCCACCTATGAGGATGGACAGTTGTTTCTAACCGAATTGTCTGAGCAACTAAGAGCGTATGATCTGACTCTCAATCACAAGAAAACTTCTATAGAGGAACTTCCCACTGCATCTGTTGAGCAGTGGGTACGAAAAATCAACACCTTTACTGCATTTGATACCAAAGAAAAGATGAATTTTAAGGAAGTCCGTGCATATTTGGATATGGCGATTGAATTGATGCAGGAAAACAATGATAATGCTGCTATTTTGAACTATGCCATGAAAGTACTGGCTAAGAAACAGCTTACAGAGAATGCGAAATCGTATTATGTGAAAACGATTTTTCACTTATCTATTATTTATCCATACCTAGTATCGCTGTTGGAAGAATATGTATTCAAACCGTTTGGCGTTGAAAAAACAGTGATTTCAAAAATATCCGCCTTGCTTTATAAAGAAGGTATAAGGCTCAAAAATTATGAAGCAGTGTGTTATGCGCTGTATTATGCCAATAAATATGAATTCGAAATCAATGAACTCGATTTTGATGTCGCAAAAAGCAGCAATAACTGTCTGTTCTTGTTATTTAGCTACCTTTATTACGAGAAAAAGAAATATAAAGCAGCAGTGAAATTGTGCAAAGATTATGCTCGATCACTGATGGCAACAGAAATGGATAATTTCTGGCTATTTATATACGAAGTATTGCCGCAAAGTGATTTGCGGGATTATTGGAAAGCCATGAAGAAAAACAAGGTATCATTCCTTGTAGAAATTTAGGAGGTGATTTTATGCCGAAAATCATAACGGAAGATATGATTGAGCAAGCTGCCATTAAGGCTTTGCAGGAGCGGCATAATTATACTGTTCTGAATTGTATGACAGAAGAACCGGACACACTTCCTGACGGAACCGGACGTAAAGATAAGAAACAAGTTGTTCTGCCGGATGTGATGTTCGAGAGCTTATGCCGGATCAATCCGGATATTCCGGAACAGACCGTTCGCACGGTTGTGGACGAGTTGTGTCATACTCCTGTTTCTGGAGATTTAATGTTGACCAATTACCAGAACTATCAGAAGATCCGTAACGGTATCACTGTAGAATACAACGAAAACGGCAAGAAAACCTCCAATATCCTCCGTCTGTTGTCCTATAACGATGCTTTGAGCAATACATTTACGGTTGCTTCTCAGATGTGGATCAAGGGCGAAACTCATTGGCGCAGACCGGATTTGATTATCTTCATCAATGGATTCCCGATGGTTTTCATTGAACTGAAAAACAGCAATATCCCGGTGAAGAATGCCTATGACATTAATCTGAAGAATTATCTGAAGGATATACCGTATCTATTCAACTACAACCAGATTTGCGTTCTGTCTAATGGTATGGAAACTCGTCTGGGAAGCTTTGCCGCAGGGTATGAGTTTTTCTTTGAATGGTTGAAGGTGGAGAACGAAAAGGAAAACCCGGACAGAAAAGCCATCCGAGAGAACTGTACCAGTTTGGAGTATTTTATTGCCGGTCTTTGTGAACCGAAAATTCTGCTGGATTACATAGAAAACTTCATTCTTTACGATCGCCGCAGAACAAAGATCATTGCAAAGAATCATCAGTTCTTTGGCGTGAACAATGCCTACAATGCTTTCCTGCGTCGTGAGGAATTGAAGGGTAAGCTGGGTGTGTTCTGGCATACCCAAGGCAGCGGCAAGAGCTATTCTATGGTTATGCTTGCCCGAAAGATTAAGCATAAATGTACTGGTAATTTTACCTTCCTTATCGTTACTGACCGTGAAGATCTGGATACGCAGATTTATAAGAACTTCTTGCGTACCGAATTTATTACCGATAAGGACAAGGTACAGCCTGCCAACAGCAAGCAGTTGCGTGAAGAACTGAAAACCAACAAATCTATTCTGTTCACGTTGATTCATAAGTTCAGATATGACAAGGGAAAGAAATATCCTGTTTTGTCTGAGCGTGACGATATTATTGTTATCGTTGATGAGGCTCACCGTACTCAGTACAAAGATTTGGCAGAGAATATGCGCACCGGCTTGCCGAACGCACAGTTCCTGGCATTTACAGGGACCCCTCTGCTTGGAGCAAAGCGACTGACCAATGCGTGGTTTGGTGATTATGTCAGCGAATACAATTTCGCAGAATCTATCAAGGATAACGCTACCGTACCGCTCTACTATGTGAAGCGTGTACCTGAAGTAGAATTGCAGAACGATTTCCTTGATTCTGATTTTGCGGAAATTCTGGAAGAAGAAAACCTGACGGATGCAGAACAGCGCCGTCTGGAAAATCACTATGCAAAGGAACTGGAAGTCATCAAGCGTGATGATCGTCTGGATGCCATTGCTCAGCACATAGTTTACCATTTCCCTCGCCGTGGTTTCCGAGGAAAGGGCATGGTTATTTCCGTAGACAAGTTTACTGCCGTGAAGATGTACGATAAAGTAAGCTGCTACTGGAAAGAAGAAATTAAAAAGTTAAATGCGCAGATCACCAAAACCAAGGATGCTGCTGAGAAACTCCCTCTGAAAGATCTGGTGGACTATATGCGCAAAGTGGAAATGGCTGTTGTCATCAGTGAAGATGCCGACGAAGAAGCTAAATTTGCAGCGGAAGGATTGTCGATAAAACCGCATCGTGATCGCATGAACAAAGTTGATGAAAACGGTTTTGATATTGAGGATAATTTCAAAGACCCCAACAATCCGTTACAATTGGTTTTTGTCTGCGCTATGTGGCTAACAGGATTTGATGCACCGTCTGTCTCCACCTTGTATTTGGATAAGCCGATGAAAGGTCATACGCTGATGCAGACCATTGCCCGTGCCAACCGTGTATATAACGGTAAGAAATGTGGTTTAATCATCGACTATTTGGATGTGTTCAAGTATCTGAAAAGTGCTCTGGCTGATTATGCGTCTGATGACGGTGGCTTAATGCCAGTAAAAGACGTGGACAAGCTTTTGGGGCAGCTGCACGAAGCAATCGACCTGACCAAAACTTTCTGCATGAGTCATAATGTGGATCTTGGAAAAGTCGTTGAAGATGGTGATACCTTCAAGAATCTATCGATCTTTGAGGATTACGCCAATATTATTGTAGGTAACGATGATGTGAAGAATGAGTTTTCTGTGTTGGCAAATACTGTCGATGGCCTGTACGAGTCGCTTAGACCAGATATTTTCAAGATGGATTTCGAGCCAGCTTACAAAGATGCCATTCTTTATCTAAAGGGAATCATCGATGGCAAAATTCGTCCTGAAAAAATTGAAGCGGCACAAGCCAGAATTAATGAGTTGCTGGACCAGAGTGTTATTACCGCAGCAGATGCGAGAAAATACACTATCACAGAAGCAGGCAAAGAGCTTGATTTATCCAAACTGGATATTGATGAACTCCGATCTCAATTCAAAAAGCTGAAGAATAAGAATCTTGAAATTGCAAATCTTCGTAAATACATCGAAGAAAAGCTTCAGAAAATGCTGCGGCACAACATAACCCGCACAAAATTTGCGGAGCGTTTTAGAAACATCATTGACGAGTACAACGCTGGTGGCTCTCAAAACGATGATTTTTATGAGAAACTTCTGAAGTTGATGGGAGAACTTCGTGCCGAAGAAGAACGTCATATTAAGGAAGAATTGTCGGAGGCTGAATTGGAGTTGTTTGACCTTCTTAGAAAAGAACAGCTTACTGTCGATGAAGAAAAGCGTGTAAAGTTGACAGCAAAAGAACTCTACAACACACTTACAGAAAAACGCAATGAGTTGTTCATTGTCGGATGGCAAAATGATCCGCAGCCAAAGGAGCGAGTAAAAGGCGAGATTGTCTATATCCTAAATAAGTTCTTGCCAGAAAGCTACGACAGAGAAGTTTTTTTGAGAAAAAGCACACTTGTATTCGATCATATCGTTGATCAGGCAACGACCGGCTATAACTGGATAGCATAGTATAAAAATTATATGAAATGACTTCGTCTCAATTTGGGACGAAGTCATTTTTCTGCAACGATACAATATTTCTTTGGACCAAGTTGGTCTGAAGTTACCATACAGCTTCCCGACAACTCGTCGGGAATAAAAATAACTTCTCGCCAAATTGGCGAGAGGTACGGTTCCTGCTCTTTGACTTGTTCCCAATTTGGGAACAGGTCCGATCGTGAGAACTCTTAATTTCACTTGTACTCAAGTTGGGCACAAGTTCAAATATGGGAAAAGAGTATTTCGGCTTGTGGACGAATTGGCCAGAAGTAACATGATAAAAAATAACTTCTGTGAAACTTGCACCGAAGTGAAAAATGTTTTTCCGGCACTCCTCGACATACTTGTTTTTTCTACAATTATCCAGTAGAATAAACGCAGAAAATTGAATATCGGTTCGAGATTGATTTTATAGTTTTGCGGGATTACCCGATTTGAAGTCTGACATATTTGTGAAGGGACGAGTCCTTCTTCACGTTGGCTGTTACATAGAACCATCAGATAAGTGCAAGTGTTCTTGTGCTTGTTTCTTGATGCCTATGTGACAGCTTTTTTGTTTTAACTTCTGCCCAACTTGGGCGGAAGTAAACAGGCAACACACGAAGGAGGAAATAAATGACCAACGAATTTAATTTTGATGTAAAGCACGAAGATTACAAGGAATGGCTCAACCAGATTGAACAGGTTTCGGATGCTGATTGCTCACTACTTTCTGAGCCAGACCCTTACACTAAATGTGTACGTTCGCCAGAAATTCAGAAAAGTGCTGCCGCAAAGATGGATGCCAACGGAAATATCCATGCAGGCAATATCTCTGCATACTGGATACCGCAGATCACGCTCCAAAGGGAAATTGGGGGGGACAGTCTATACCGTCACCGGATATTACGAAGGGAAAACTGATTTCCTCCGTAAACTGGAACGAATGACCGTTGACAGAATGCGCAGAGCCATGGAGGACGACATCGATGACAAATAATAAAACCTTTGATACAATATCCTTGACTAACCAAGAACTGTCAGTTGTCCCTATGAAGGAGGAAACAGAAATGTTAAGGGCAACAGACAAAATTACCGCTTTATATTGCAGACTTTCTCAGGAGGATGCACTGGCTGGCGATAGCAACAGCTAAAAATAGAAAGTGATGAAAAGATACAGGCATGGAGAAAGCATCTGACACAGGCTGAAAAACGTATTGCTGAGTTGGACAGACTGTTCGTGAAGATTTATAAAGCAAAACACTATCAGGATCTGAATTCTCTGACTCCTGATGCGCTGCGAGATATGGTCAGTGCCATCTATGTAGGTGCGCCGGACAAGTCTTCCGGCAAACGTCAGCAGAAAATCGAAATTTACTACGATGGTGCAGGATTTATTCCGCTAAACTTATTGATGCAAAGAGAAACGGCGTGACCGAAGTCACGCCGTACTCTCCCCGAAAATCGGGACTTTTAATTTTTTCCTGTTTTACGGGCACCGCCCGAAGTGCGGGTTCTTTTTGTTATATAGGTTTCATTATATAAATTATGTGCAATATCGAAAGGTCTTGTCGGTGACAATGCGGGCGAAGATGAGCCCGAGCGGCAGCGCCGCGATGATGAGCAGGGCGGAGGTCATCCAAACTGCCGCATCGCTCAGCGACATAATGCCAAGATTGTAAATGGCTTTGTACAGATACAGCCCCGGCACCATGATGACGATGGACGGCACGGTAATCGACACGCGCGGATAGCCCACGTAGGCTTTGAGCAGCGAGGCGAGCAGTCCCGCGGTCAGCGCGCCGAGAAAGGCGGCGATGGCAGGCGGACACGTGCTCAAATCCACCAGCTCCAGCCGCAGGGTGTTGGAAACGGCGCCGATGGCGGCAGCTGTCGCGGCGATTTTCACCGGACTGTTGAACATGACCGAGAAGCCGAACACGCCGCAAAAGCTAAACAGCAGACGCAGCACAAGATACTGCGTGGTGTTGAGATGCAGATTCATAAAATCAACCGGCGTCAGGTGCAGCAGCAGCGCCATCATCCAAGCGGCGAGCGTCGCGACCATGACGACAAGAACCGCATAGGCGAGCCGCTCCAAGCCCGAGCGCATGTCCAGCTTGGCGAGGTCAATGCCGCTCGTGATAAACGGAAAACCGGGAACGATAAACAGCATGGAACAGATATAACCGGCTTCGTGCTGAGAGGAAATGCCCAAAAACATCTCTGCCAGCCGCAGACAGCCGGCGTATATCAGGCACGCCGCCGCAACCGAGGTGACGATGCACAAAAACAGCGTGAAGTGATGCTTGGTCAGCTTGCAGCGAATCGTGTTGCCGACACCTGCGCCGAGAAAGGCAAAGCACATTTCCCACAAACCGCCGCCGAGCAAAAACGTAAATGCGCCGCACGCGAGTGCGGCGGCAAAGCCCAGCGCGAGTGGGGAGTACAGGCCGTGAATTTGTTCGATGTCATCCAGTCTGCTGTGCAGCTGTTCGCCGGTGAGCGACAGCCCTTTTTCGGGAAAATCCGCGACAAAACGTTCCAACCGGTTTAATTTCGACGTGTTGACGCCGGTGTTGGTCAGACACAGCGACTGGGAAAAGCTCTCCGTGCCGTCAAAGCAGGTGTATTCGACCGACATCAGCCCGATGTCCGCAGAGCACACCACACCCAAGCATTCGGAAATGGTATTCATAGAACTGCGCACGCGCCATGCGCCCGTGCCGCACGACAGCAGCATCAGCCCGATGCGTCCAATCACGGACGCCTTTTCACTCAGGGACGCCTGCGTGATGGGCAGTTGTTTTTGCTGAATGTAATCATGCCACGGAATCGCCATGTGATTGCGCTTGATGGTCTGCTCCGGCATAGAAAATCCCTTCTTTCTACTATCTTATTGTAGTACCGGAGAGAAAAAAGTCAAGCAAATACCCGTGCATTGGACATAGAAAGAATCAATGTATGGCGTCTTTACATCATTCGCCAATCGGCGTATAATGGGGGCAGGAAAGAGGGATCGAATATGAGCAGTATTTTCCCGAGAGAACAGCGGGTAGAACAGTTATTTGACCGGATTTTACGCGATCCGCGCGCGTGCCGGCGGCTCAAGGAAACCTTTTATGAGAGCTGTCCGGAAACCGACTTGATGGACGCGGACAGTGTTGAGGCATCCGACAAGATTTTCGCCAACGCCTTGATTCACGCCTATCAGAACCAAGATCTTTCCGCTTTTTTGATGGCGATTTGCGGCAACAGCATGTTTGACCTGCTGCGCAATTCGTTTTTGATTCCGCTGCGTTTTAACGACAAGGACGTGGAAAATCCGGTGATTCTGACCGATGAAACCGGCGCTTTGCGCGACAATCTGCCGGTTGCCGTGCCCGACAAAAAATACAAGATTTTTTGCGATTTATATCGAGAAAAACCGGAAATTCGAGATTTTCAAATGTGTCTCGCCTACGGCTTCCGCGAGCGGCATTTTTACAGCGAGGACTTGAAGGTACAGACCGACAAAATCGGCGAGCATCTGGGCGTGCTGCTGCTGTATCAGCTGCCGAAGGACATAGAGAACCACGCGGCAGACGCGGAAATTTATGCGACCGTCTGGAACTACATGATGCAGCTGGAGGAGACGCTGCCGCGCGCCTTCATGTATTATGGAAAGATGGAAGAAGACGGAAAAGAGCTGGAGAGCGACCGCATCGGCATTTTCCTGCCGTTCCACCACTTTGAGAGCCGCATGAAAAAGTACATGGAAATGGCAAACGGCATCGGGCTTGCCTGCCGCGGAAACAT
>JABLTN010099697.1_pt1 | contig 13478 bp, 6 predicted proteins | sample 7160141 | NCBI WGS metagenome assembly JABLTN01 (sample SAMN14651226, study PRJNA627086) | human gut metagenome | isolation source: feces | host: Homo sapiens | reverse complement strand
CTTAGCGGTATAGGTGCGGACGCCGGTGGTCTCGCAAGCGGCGGGCGTGGTGACAGCGCTGGTCACCTCTGCCGTGACGTTTTCCACATGGGTGGCGTCGTTGGTGCAGGTGAAGGTGGCAGTGGCCTTGAAATCATCCGTCCACTTCCACACCGGCTCGCCGTAGGCGTGACCGGTGGCGGGAATGACCTCCGTCTTGGTATCGCTGCACATGGTGCAGGTGTAGGTCATGACGCCATTCTCGGTGCAGGTAGCCGCCGTGGTGACCTGACCGTCATTCCACGTGTGCTGGCCGCTCTCCGTGGGGCAGGCCACGTAGTACATCCGCACTACATCGCCGTCCTTCAGCTGGTAAGTCCCCAGTGTGGCATAGATGGGCTGGCCGTTGTCGTAGCGCTCAATGGGCATCTCCCCATTGACGGTGAACATCCAGCCGGACCAACTGCCGAAGGCGCTGTCGCCGCCGGTAAGGCTCACGCTGTTGGGATCGGTGATACCGGAGAGATAGGTGCTGCTGCCGGTGTAGGTATACTGGTTCTCCGTCAAAGCCGCCATCACGGCATCCGCTGCCGTGCGGTGATCTCCGGTGGAGCAGGTGTAGGTGGCACCCTCCAGATCGGTGAAGTCCTCCTTGAAGGTGCTGCCCTCCACATTCACGGTAACGGTCAGGGGCTGCAAATTGGGATCCTCGATGCCCTCGGTGCCGATGACGGTGACGGTGGTGGAAATGGGCTGCTTGTAGAACTGGGCAAACTGCTCATAGTCGGCATTGCCCTGGAACTTCTCGTAGTATTTGGCGTACTGGGTGTAGGTCAGAACACTGTCCACGGTGATGCGGGTGTTGTACTTGGGCTGGGTCACCAGCAGCGTCTCATGGGCCACCACAGCGTTGTTGCTGGAGCGGAAGCAGCGGTACTGCTGAGCATCGTACCAGCCGGGAATATCGTCCGCCTTGACGCCCACGGCATTGTAGCTGTCCATGTTGCGGATGAACTTATAGCCGGTGGTGGCGGGGACGATCTCGATGAAGGAGCGCATATCGCCGGTGACGTGGTCACGGTCGGCGTTGGCCTTGCGGATGCCCTCCCAGTACACATCCTCGGTGCATACCAGCTTCATGAAGGCGGCGGCAGTGTCCAGTTCCTCCTGGGTCAGAGCCTGAACGGTGAGGGTGATATCCTTGCTGGCCAGCACCGGCATGGAGGCGTAATCCGTACCCTCGCCGCTGGGGCGGGAGAGGATCTTCATGGTGATGGTGACGGTCTTGGCCTCCTGACCGGGCAGGGGGCGATAGGTCAGCATCCGGGCCACATTGGCCGTGGTGGGACCGGCGGACACCACCACATCGGCGTCGCTGGTATACAGCATGATGGGGGTGTACTTGCCGTCGAACTCCTGCTGATAGTCTCTGGCGGAAATGACACTGAGCTGCTTGGTGGTGGGCAGCTGGATGTCGGAGACCACGTTTGTGGTGTCGATCTTGGAATTGTCACGGGGATCCTTCAGGCCGATCTCACGCACCGCCGTCTCCAGCAGCGCCTGATAGTCCATGGCAGGAGGCGTATTGTCACCCTTGACCACCACGGTATAGACCATGTTCAGGTTCAGATCCTCCCGGCCGTTATAGACCAGCTTCAGGGTCAGGGTCACGCTGGTGTCCTTCTTGGGCTGAGCCACCGTGACCGTATAGGGTGCAAAGTAGGGGTAAGAGACCTCCTTGAAGGAGATCACGCCGGTGTTGCTGGAGGTCCACGTGGCGGTGGTCCACAGCTCCAGATCCGTGCTGCTGCTGTAGTCCACCTTGCTCTCGTCCACGCCGGCCTTCAGGGGATACTTGGGCAGGCTGGTGAGGTCGGAGGCACTCTCCACCGTCTCAGGCACGCTGATGCGGGCCGCCACGGTACGCAGAGCCTCCATGGCCTTTTCCTCGTCCAGAGGAATGCTGAACAGGCACCCGGTGGACTCCTTGGTGTAGGTCTTGCAGGTCAGCACCAGCGTAGGCCGCACGGTGCCGGAGGCCGCCGTGGTGCTGCCGTTTTCGTTCCACTTATACTGGATGGTGCCGTCGGCCGTGATGCCCACGTGGTTATAGCTGCTGTAAGACGCCTCCTTCATGCTGACGGTGACGTCCGTGATCCCGGCAGCCTCCAGCTTGGCCCGGAGCATGGTCAGTGCATTGGTGTCCTTGCCGTAGGTGACGTTGTAGGTACCGCCAATGGCCTTCTCGGCGGCCTCCAGCTTGGCCTCGGCCTCCGACTGCTCCGGAGACTTGCTCTCCGTCCAGACGGCATAGAGGTTGTATGTCTCGCCGTCCTCGCTGCCTTCGTCCCAACCGTCACCCTCCTCGAAGGGGCGGTTGATGGTGGCGCCGTCGGCATACTTGACGGTGCTGCCGTAGCTGGTCTCCGACCAACCGGCGAAGGTATAGCCCTCCCGGCTGAAGCCGCAGGGCGTCAGCTGCACATTCTGACCGAAGGGTGCCGGCTGGTCGGCCATGGTGCCGGTGGTGGTGTTCTTGTCGCTGTACTTGACGTTATACTTGATGATATACTGATAGTCACGCCACTTGGCGATGAGAGTCACCTCGTCGCCGCTGAACACGGTGTCCTTGGTGACGGCCTCACCGAAGGAGCCGTCGGCATTCTTGATGTACCAGCCGTCCAGCGCCTTGTTGGCGGGGCAGTAGTAGCTGCTCAGAGAAGGCAGGCTGGAGAATACCTTATCCGGCGTCACGGTCTTGTCCTTCAGCGTGTTCTTATAGCCGTTGCCGTCGAAGTGGACAGTGATGCCCTTGGTCCAGTGGGCGTACAGATGGAAGCCGTTTTCGGCGTCCACGGCGGTGAACTTGTAGGACGGGCCCACCGCATTGCCGCCCTCCGCCGCATCGAACCAGCCGTCAAAGATATAGCCGGTGCGGACGGGGTCCTCAATGGCGTCAAACTTGGTGCCGCCGCCCTCTTTAAGGATGTAGTTGTAGTTGCTGCCCACGATGCAGGTGCGGGTGCCGTTCTCTGCACCGTCATAGTTCGGGTGCAGGGTCACATTCACCGGCAGGCCGTACCAAGCGGCGTAGAGCGTGACCGTCTCCCCCTGCTTGGTGGTCAGGTTCTTCACCGGCTTCTCGTCGGCATAGCTGCCGCTGGAGGCGCCGGAGGATGCGCTCCAGCCGTTGAAGTAGTAGCCGGGGCGGGTAAAGGTGTTCTTGGGCAGCGTGACCTCCTGATCATAGGTAGCAGAGATGGAGTCCATGGCTCCCTGGCCGCCCTCACCGCCGCTGAAGGCGATGGTGTAGGTAATGGGGCTCCACTGAGCGGTGTAGATGACGTCGCCGGAGATCACCGTCTCCGCCGTCAGCTTCTCCTCGCCGTTGAACCAGCCCTCGAAGGTATAGCCCTTCTTGGTGGGGTCTGCGGGAATACGGCTGCCGATGGCGCTGTTCTGGGGGACCAGAACGGTGGTGTCGGTGTCGCCGTTGCGGAGCGTGACGGTGTAAGCGTCCGACCACACGGCGTACAGATCCAGATCCGTCTCCGTGGTGATGGCGGCGCCGTCCTCATAGACCACAGCCCCGCCGGCGGAGGTGGCCCAACCGGCGAAGATCTTGCCCTCGCAGGTGAAGGTATTGGCCTTCAGGGTACCCTTGCCGCCGAAGATCTTCTGCGTGGCAGTGTCCTCCGTGCCGTTGTTGGCGTGGAAGGTCACCACCAGCGCCTCACCGGCGGAGAAGTTCCGCAGATAGACGCAGTCGTCGAACTTGTCGCCGCTGCTGTCCTTCTCATACCGCACGGTCAGCTTGTCGCCCCGCTTGGCGTCCAGCTCCAGACCCTTCCAGTTCTGGTCGCCGCTCACGCCGTCGACGAGGGTGTTGCTGCCCAGTGTGATGGTACACTTGTCGTATTTGGCCTCGGAGGAGACCTTATACTCGAAGGACAGGTGGGTATCTTCCGTAAAGGTCAGGGTCAGGGTACTGGAGGAGCGGTTCTTTCCGGCATTGCCGGACATGAGGACCTCCTCGCCGTCCTTGGTGCTGACCTTCCATGCGGTGGTGCCGGTGCCGGGATCAGCGGCGATGGGGAGCCCGTCGAAATAGTCGTCAACGGACTTCTTGGCCGCAAAGACCGACGTGGGGATCAGGCTCACCAGCATGATCACCGTCAGCACCATGGAGAGCAGTCTCTTTTTCATGTTGCTTTCTTCCTTTCTCTGATACTTTCGTTGTCTCCCGCGGGGAGACATTTCCGCCGCCGGAGGAGAAAATCGGAAGGAACGGATGCAAAAAAGCGGGTCCGCACCGGCATACCGATGCGGACCCGCTTTGTTTCCAAGCGGCCCGGCGGATGTCCCAGTGTCGGCAGGCATCCGATCCAGCGGCCGGCGTATCTGACTTATCCGGCTCGGCCGGCTTCACAGTGACCCACTCGCAGGGCTTTGCACCCTATTCCGCCTGCCCCGCAGCATGGGGCAGGCCGCTCGATCTTCTATTCTCTTTTCGGCGGGGTTCGTCCCCGTTCAGGATGTTTCGACGTCTATCAGTATACCACAAGCCTTCCCCCATTGCAAGGGAGACTTTGCCTCCCCCTCCAGCGTGTATTTTACCCCGCCCCACGCAAAAGCTCCCTGCGCCGGAGCCTTCCCCCCAGCGCAGGGAGCCTTCTTCACTTTTGCCCGGATACTTCCCGGCTTACTTGTTCACGCAGTACTCGCTGTTGGCAAGGCGCATGCTGTACCCCTCCACCGGCGCATCATAGCTGGAATCGCCATAGGAGACATAATAATCCGCATAACCGCCCCAATAGTAACCACCATTGACCCAGTATTTGCCGCTGACTTCCTTGATTACATCAGCACCATTCTTATCATTTTCCTTCAAAGTGGCCTTGCCCTGAACGTCCACGCACTCTTCATAATAATCCACCGTGATGTGCTCCACCGTGCAGTTCTCCACGCTGGCGTTGTCCACGCCGTTGCCACGCTGGATCATGCCGGCCAGACCGCCCATGTCATAGGCGGCGTGGATGGTGTTGTTCTTGGAAACACAGTCCTTGAAGGTGACCTTCACGCCGGGATCGGCGCCCATGCCCAGCAGGATGCCGATCTTGCCGAAGCCCCAAATGGAGCTGTTGGTGACGCTGACATTCTCGAACAGAGTCGTGCCATAGGTATAACCCAGCACAACACCGCCCACGTTGCCCGCAAACTGCGGTTTTGCATAATTCACAAAGAACACATCCGCTCCATCAAAGGCGATATCCTTAACAGTGACTGCACCGTTGATATCACCGATGAAGCCTGCGCCGTAAACACTGCTATTCGTGCAGCCACGTACCTTCATGTTCCGGATGGTATGGCCGTTGCCGTTCACGACAATACCGGAAAGCCGGTTATAGCCGTTAATGGGCTTCCACAGGTACTCACCCAGATCTACATCATTGGCGAGATTCAGGGTATAACCGCTGTAATTCTTACCGTCGTCCGTGACTTCCTTGGCAAACAGGGCCAACTCCTCAGCGGAGGCCACCGTCACCACCTTGTTGGCGGTATCCACCGGCGTGGCATAGCCGTCCGCCGCATGGTCAGTCCAGTAATCTCTGGCAAACACAGCGGTGAAGGGAGAGAAGTGGCTGACCTTCATGGTGACATAGCCGGTGGCGGCGTCGTACACATAGTGATCCGCCGCATCCGTCAGGGTCCCATTGTCTTTTGTCATTTTCTCGCCATCATGATAGAGCTTCAGGGCGGTACGGTTCTTACCGACGTTCATCTCCACCGTCATCAGCGTACCATTCGTGCTGACAGCGTTGCCGCTCTGGTCCTTCATCGTGACCTCATAGCTCTGGCTGCTCTCGGTGCTTGCAACCTGCACCCCAGCGGGCGTGGCGCTCTTCACCACCTCCAGCTTCAGGGACTGCACGCCCTCATCCAGAGCGCCCGCAGGCACCGTTACCTGAATGGTGTGATCCTCTTCCTTGTCCTTCAGCACGGTGTCGCCGTCGGTATTCACATCGCCCACAGCCACCACGGGATAGGTGGCGCTGGCATCGTAGGTGTTGTTGAAGCTGTCGCTCTCCACGGTGTCCTGCGTGGCCACCACGGTGATGGCGATGCCGTCGATGGACTCGTTCATGTACTCATTGTCGGCAGACTCCTTCATATGGCCCTTGATGGTGAAGGCATTGCTCTCACCGGCCGCCAGATGCTGCTCAGCACCCATCGCCACATCGCCGATGGTCCAGTCGATGACAGTGTTCAGCTTGGCGCTGCCGTTGATGCCGGTGATGGCCACCTTGTACTTCAGTGCCAGATTGCCGTTGTTGCGGATCCGCAGGGCGGGCAGTTCATAGGTACAGCCCGGCTCCCACAGGATGGCTTCGCCCTTGGCATCAGCGGCCTTGACGAAGTCCAGCGTCTTGCCCTCGGCGCTGACCCACTTGCCGTCAGCGTTCTGCATCTCCAGCACCACATCCAGGTTACCGGCCTGGATCTTGTTGACGCCGGTGCTTGCCGTGTCGGTGAACCATGCGAAGGTAGCGCCTACCAGCATAGCCAGGCACAGAACCATGGCCATGACGCTGCCCAGCAAGGCCCGTTTGGTACTCTTGCGGTTTGTCATCGTATCTTCCTCCTATTTTTTTGCGTGTGCGGGTCTTGGCCGTTGGGCTTTGTGGGGGATGCTGCAAAGGGGAATGCGGATTGCCACGTCGGGGCTGCGCCCCTCCTCAGAACGCCACTCCCTTTGGAACCCCCTTATCGTTTCAGATGAAACGATAACCGCCCATGGGCGGTTCGGCGTACACATGGATGTGCATATCATAGCATCGCAACCGAAAAAGCACAAGGCCTTTTTCACAAATTTTCGTCATTTTCTTCAAAAAAGCGCCTCAGGCAGCAAAAAAACACCGCAGGGTGGGGAAATTCCCCGTCCTGCGGTGTTTTATATGGCACCCCCGGCCAGATTCTAACTGGCGGCCTACCGCTTAGGAGGCGGTCGCTCTATACAGCTGAGCTACGGAGGCGGATACCCCGTTATTTTACCCCATAAGCAAGGCGCTGTCAATGCCTCACTCCGTCCGGAATACCTTCTCGAACTCCTCTGCCGTCATGGTCTCGTTGGCCAGCAGATACTCCGCCACCTCCACCAGCTGGGGCCGGTACTGCTCCAGAATGGCGGTGCAGCGGGCGTAGGCGTCGTCCATGATGCGGCGGATCTCGCCGTCCATCTCCGCCGCCGTTTTCTCGGAGTAGGGCCGGGTCTGGGCCATGGACTTGCCGATGAACACCTCGTCGTGTCCGGCGTCGAAGGCCACGTTGCCCAGCTGCTCCGACATTCCGTAGGTGCCCACCATCTTCCGGGCCAGCTGCGTGGCACGACTGATGTCGTTGGAGGCCCCGGTGGAGATATCCCCCAGCACCAGCTGCTCCGCCGCCCGGCCACCCAGCAGCCCGGCGATGCGGTCCAGCATATAGCTGCGGGAGAGGTACGACCGATCCTCGTCCGGTAGATAGATGGTCATGCCGCCCGCCTCGCCCCGGGGAACGATGGTGATCTGATGCACCGGGTCCAGATCGGGCAGTGCGTGCATCACCACGGCGTGTCCCGCCTCGTGATAGGCTGTCAGCCGCCGCTCCTTCTCCGGGATGACCCGGCTGTGCTTCTCCGGCCCGGCGATGACCTTGATGATGGACTCCTGCAGATCCTTCATGGTGATGAAGGACTCGCTGCTCCGTCCCGCCAGCAGGGCCGCCTCGTTGAGGAGGTTCTCCAGATCGGCGCCGGTAAAGCCTGCGGTACCACGGGCGATCTGTCTCAGATCCACGTCCTCCGCCAGGGGCTTGTTCTTGGCGTGTACCTGCAAGATCTCCTCCCGGCCCTTGATGTCCGGCAACCCCACATAGACCTGCCGGTCGAACCGTCCCGGACGCAGCAGCGCCGGGTCCAGAATATCCACTCGATTGGTGGCGGCCAGCACCACCACGCCCTCGTTGGAGCCGAAGCCGTCCATCTCCACCAGCAGCTGGTTCAGGGTCTGCTCCCGCTCGTCGTGTCCGCCGCCCAGACCGCTGCCACGCTGGCGGCCCACGGCGTCGATCTCGTCGATGAAGATGATGGCCGGGGCGCTCTTCTTGGCCTGCTGGAACAGATCCCGCACACGGGAGGCGCCTACGCCCACACACATCTCCACAAAGTCCGAGCCGGAGATGGACAGAAACTGTACTCCCGCCTCTCCGGCCACCGCCTTGGCCAGCAGCGTCTTACCGGTACCCGGAGGGCCTACCAGCAGCACGCCCTTGGGGATATGCGCCCCCAGGTCCAGATACTTCTGGGGCTCCCGGAGGAACTCCACGATCTCCCGCAGCTCCTCCTTCTCCTCGTCGGCCCCGGCCACATCCTGAAACGTGACCTTTTTCTCTCCCGGCGTACTGACCTTGGCCTCTCCGAACCGGGACAGCTTGTCCTGCGCCCCGGCTCCGCCGGCCATGCGGTTCATGAGATTCATCAGCAAAATGAAGCCCAAAAACGCCAGCACATACGGCAGCAGCAGCTGCAGCCAGTTGGTGGAGTGGTCTGCGTAATAGTTATAGGCGGTGATAATGCCACTGTCATACTGCTTTTGCACCAGCTCGTTGAGATCCTGATAGAACAGGTCGAAGTCGTACAGGTCGGAGGTAACGGTGCTGCCCCCCTTCAGCTTGGCCGTGATCCGGGTGTCGCTGATGGAGAACTCCTGCACCTTCTCCTCTAAAAAGTATTGCCGCAGCTCAGAGTAGGGGATGTCCCCGGCGGTCCGCATGGCGGACACCACATAGGCCACCACGCATACCGCCAAAATCACCATCAAAATGGTGCCGAAACCGATCTTTTTTCGTTCTGCCAAATGCTTTCCTCCTCTCAGCCGATGGCCCGCACGCCCTGCCAGCTGCTGCCCCCGGTCAGGGAAATGGCCAGCAGCACATGGGCCTTCACATTGCCCACCGGGATATAGCTCTCCTCCCAGTACCGGGCATCATTCGAGCCGGAGCGATTATCACCTAAGAAAAACAGGCACCCCTCCGGCACGGTAAAGGAGGACTGGTTGGGGCTGATGGTACCGCCCTGCTGGTCCAGGTAGTCCTCCTCCAGCCGCTGGCCGTTGATGTAGACATAGCCTCCGGAGAAGGACACCGTGTCTCCCGGCAGGCCGATGACCCGCTTCACCAGCAGCTTATCCAGCTCGTCGCTCCAGAAAGTGACGATGTTCCCCCGCTCCGGCACCGGGTCGCCCATCACATAGGGCAGCTGCCACGAGATCAGCAGCGTCTTTTTGGGGATGGTGGTCTCCATGGAGCCGGAGGGTACCCAACTCAGCTGTAAAAGTACCCGGAACACCAGCACCACCACCACCGCCGTGACGATGAGATAGCCGAAATCCGACCAAAAGGCGGCAAAGCCGCTCTTTTTCTTCTTGACCGCCGCCCCGCCGGAGCCGCTTCCCCCATCGAGTCCGGCTGCATCATCGGGACCCGCCGCACCGGCTGCATGGTCGGCGCTCGTCCCATCGGCAGAACCAATCCCGTTGTCAGGGTTCTTCGTTGGGGCCGTTTTGTCGGCGGCCGCCGAAGTGACTTCTGCTCTCCGGCCGGCCGAGACGGGCTCGCCGTCTCCCGGCGTTATCGGAGCAGTCTCCTCCGAGGTCATCTCCCACGGGTCCCGCTCCCGGCGGGCCTTATCCTCCACCTGCCGGACAGACTGCTCCTGCGGCTCTGCCTGAGCCTCCTCTGCCGACGTGGCCTCTACCGGAGATACCTTCTCCTCCGGGGTCATCTCCCACGGGTCCCGCTCCCGGCGGGCCTTATCCTCCGCCTGCCGGGTACGGCTGCCCCGGCGTTCCGGCTCCTGCCTGGGGGTCGCACCGGCCAGCCGCCGGCCCTGATAACCCCGCTTACGTTCCTCCACAGGTTTTCCTCCTTCCCACTGTCGGCGGGCGCTGTCCGCCGATGCGGCACCCGATACGCCGCTTACTTACTGTATACCTCCGGCTTCAGCACGCCGATGTAGGGCATATTGCGATACTGCTGGCAGTAGTCCAGCCCGAAGCCCACCACGAACTCGTCCGGCACCTCAAAGCCCGCCAGATCGGGGTAAATGGGCTTTTCCCGGCGGGAGGGCTTGTCCAGCAGGGTGACGATGGTGATGCTATTGGCTCCCTTGGCCAGCATATAGTCCTTCAAAAAGTACAGGGTATTGCCGGAGTCCAGAATATCCTCCACCACGATGATGTCCCGGCCGGAGATATCCCGCTGCAGATCACGGGTGATCTGCACCACGCCGGAGGACTTGGTGGCGTTCTGATAGGAGGACAGGCCGATGAACTCCACCTCGCTCTTGCACTGGGTGGCCCGCACCAGATCCGCCATAAACAGGAAGCACCCATTCAGAACCCCCACAAACAGCGGATTCCTGTCGTGGAACTCATCGTAGAGCTGATTGCCCATCTCCTGAATGCGGTCATGGATCTCCTGCTCACTGAACAGGACCTTCAGGATATCCTGATCCATATTGCTCTTAGCCATTACTTTCTTCCTCCTAATCTTTCTCGATCATCAAAATATTTATATTGCTGCCGTCTTTCCCCGGCAAAAATCTCTGATCTGTACCCACGCCGTATACGGCGGCGGGTTCTCCGTTTATACACACCACCGGGGTGGTTCGCCGTCGCCGGGGCGGCATCCCCCGCTCCGTCAGCAGACGTTTGACGCTGCGGCGGCCTCTGGCCCCCGGCAGGGTCAGACCGTCTCCCCTTTGCGGACAGCGGAGTGTCCATTCGGACATTTTCCCACCGTCCGAAAGCGTCAGGATATGGTCCGAAAACCGGCCCGTTTTGGACAGCCCGTCTCCGTCAGGGGGCGGGGTATTTTTTTCGCTTCTCCACACCCGGACGAGATAGTCTCCCCAGACCTGCTCCCCCTCCGACAGAGTCAGGGGTAGAGGCAGGGGCGGCGTCATCTCCAGATGCAGCACATCCTTCTCCCGCCATGCCGTGACGCCCTCCGGCAGATCCAGCATCCCGCCCTCCCGAAGGGACAGCAGGGCCTCTATGTGGGCGGCGGATACATCCTTCTTCCCGACGGGGAGCCGCTCCAGCAGCAGCCGGAGCATCCGGGGCCGCAGCTCCTCCGGTGCCGATCGCAGCACAGCTTCGGACACCGATACGGCGGTGGGTGCCGATGTGAAATCAGGCGAAATATCGCCCGTGCGTGTACATTCTGAGGGCTTATCCGACTTTGACGACTCCTCCGGCAACGTGCCGGGAGGCGGTGCAGGGCTGGGTGCAGCGGGGTCCCGGCGGCCAGAGATCTCCGGGGCATTGGGCTCACCGGCTGACGGACAATCGGATACGGCTGTCTCCAGATAGGAGCGGGCCAGCCGATCCAGAAAAACATTCTCCCGCCGCAGGATGGCGGCAGCCCGCGCGATGCTCCGTTCCGGAGCGGGGTGGAGCTGTGCCAGCAGGGGCCACACCTCCTGTCGCAGGCGGTTGCGGGTGAAGTCCATGCTGTCGTTGGTCTCGTCCTCCACATGACCCAGGCCGTGGGCCGTGAGATATGCCTCGATCTCCTGCCGAGGGGTCTGGAGCAGGGGGCGGATCAGCCGTCCCCGCACCGGGGGAATGCCCGCCAGCCCCTCCGGGCCGGTGCCGCGCAGCAGGTTCAGCACCACCGTCTCCGCCTGATCCGACAGGTGGTGGGCGGTGGCGATGCGGGAGGCTCCGATGGCGTCGGCCGTGCGCTCCAGAAAGTCGTAGCGCAGGCGGCGGCCTGCCTCCTCCACGCCCCAGCCCTCCTGCCGGGCGATGGCCCGGACGTCGCCCCGCTCCACATAGAGCGGCACGCTCAGCTCCCGGCAGAGCCCGGCCACGAAAGCCTCGTCCCGTCCCGCCGTGGGGCGCATCAGATGGTTATAGTGGGCGGCGGCCACGGCAAAGCCCCGGCGGCGGCCCAGCGACGCCAGATAGTGCAGCAGGCATACGGAGTCCCGGCCCCCGGACACGGCGCACAGCACCGTCTCCCCGGCGGCGGGCAGCATCCCCTGCTGCTGCATCCACGGCATCAGATCCATGACTCGTTACTCCTCGTCGTAGCGGTTTTCCAAGGTGCCGAAGGTGGTATACTCCGGCATCCAGCGCAGCTCCACCTTGCCGGTCTCGCCGTGGCGGTTCTTGGCCACGATGCACTCGGCGATGTTGCGCTTTTCCGAATCCTCTTTATAGTAATCGTCACGATACAGGAACATGACGATATCGGCATCCTGCTCAATGGCGCCGGACTCACGCAGGTCCGACAGCATGGGGCGCTTGTCCTCACGCTTTTCGTTGGCACGGGACAGCTGGGACAGGCACAGCACCGGCACCTGCAGCTCCTTGGCCATGATCTTCAGCATACGGCTGATGTCCGACACCGCCTGCTGGCGGTTCTCGCCGCTATACCCCTTTCCGCCGGCGGAGGTCATCAGCTGGAGGTAGTCAATGACCACCAGACCCAGATTCTCGATGCGGCGGCACTTGGCGTTCATGTCTGCCACTGTCAGCAGGGGGTTATCGTCGATGCGGATATCCAGACGGCTCAGGGAGGAGGCGCCCTCAGCGATCTTCACCCAGTCGCTCTCCCGCAGGTCGCCGCTGATGAGGCGGGTATTTTCGATGAGGCCCTCGCTGGCCAGCAGACGGGTCACCAGCTGGTCACGGGACATCTCCAGAGAAAAGACGGCCACCGTCTGGCCGGACTCCTTGGCGGCGTTCAGGGCTACGTTCAGAGCCATACTGGTCTTGCCCATGCCGGGACGGGCGGCCAGCAACAGCAGGTCCGACTTGTTCAAGCCGTTGATCTTACCGTCCACCGCCGAAAAGCCGGTGGACAGGCCCGGCAGGGTCTTGCCCCCCTGAGCACTGAGTTCCGCCAGATGCTCCATGACCTCCTGCAGCACCACCTGAATGGTGGCCATGCTCTGGGCGCTGCGGCCCCGGCGGATGGCGTAGATCTTCTGCTCCGCCGCCTCCAGCACGTCGCCGGGGGCGCCGGTCCCCTCCTGCACCATGGCGGTGATCTCCGCCGCCGCTGCGGCCACCGACCGCAGCAGCGCTTTCTCACGCACCAGACGCACATACTCCAGCACGTTGGCAGAGGTGGGCGTCACCTCCATCAGCTGGGCCAGATACGCCCGTGTGCCATCGTTGGCGAGGCCCGCCTTCTCCAGCTCCCCGGCCACGGTGAGGCCGTCGATGGGGCGGGAGTAGACGAACATGGTGTAGATAGTCTCGAAAATTTCCCGGTTCTGGCGGAGGTAGAAATCATCCGGTTGAAGCTGGTCCATCACGTCCTTGACGCAGGCGGCGTCAATGAGCATGGAGCCCAGCACGGCCTGCTCTGCCTCTGTGGAGTGCGGCATTTGCCGCAGAAGCAATTCATCCATGAGGGAACTCCTTTCGGGGATTTTTCTGAAGGGG
>JABLTN010028263.1_pt1 | contig 13517 bp, 15 predicted proteins | sample 7160141 | NCBI WGS metagenome assembly JABLTN01 (sample SAMN14651226, study PRJNA627086) | human gut metagenome | isolation source: feces | host: Homo sapiens | reverse complement strand
CCCATAATTATACAATAAAAACGCTGTTGAATATTCTACAACTCCACTTAATTCCTTTTCCTTGAAGCTCTTCTATTACAGATACGGGTGCAAGCGCTAATGATTCATATGATTCTAGTTCATTATTAATTTTTATTTTGCTTAACATGATATGACCAAAACTATAGTTTTTGCATAATATATTATCAATATACTATATTTGAGGTGATGACTTATGAAATGTTGCGTATTTAAACGTGGTACTATCATAGAAATAAATGATAATATTCAACCTGGGCTTATATATATTACTTTTGCAACTGATACTACTAATATTTACACTGCTACAATTTTAATAGCTAGTGATACTACTCTTGTCATGGATGAAGACTATAATGAAATTACTCTAAATGATCTACAAGTAGGAGATTTAATTTTCGTTTATCACTCTCCAATCATGACTATGAGTATCCCACCACAAACTCAAGCTTTTATCATAGAAGTAAAATAGTATTTTATCAAAATAAAAAAGTTATATAATATTAGAATTTAGTATGAGATATTAATTCATACTTAAAACTAAATATTATATAACTTTTTTCTAATATTCTAAATATGTTGTATTCTCTGGTACACTAGATACATTTTCATTTTTATTTAATTGATCTATTAACTTCATATCTTCATATGAAATTTCAAAATCAAATATATTTAAATTTTCTTTAATTCTTTCTATATTAGAAGACTTTGGAATTGGAATAACTCCATTTTGTATATGCCATTTTAATGTAATTTGAGGAACACTTCTATTATACTTATCCGCTAATTCTAGCATTACTGCATCAGAAAAAATTTTACCCCTCATTATTGGCCCCCATGCAATAACTTGAATATTATTTTCCTTACAATAAGAAATCATATTTTTCTGTGATCTATATGGATGTATTTCAATTTGATTTACCATAGGAATTATTTTTGCTGATTTTTTTAAATCTTCAATATGGCCTTCCTTAAAGTTACATACACCTATAGATTTAACTTTTCCTTGATTATATAAATCTTCAAAAGCTCTCCAAGTTTCTAAATTTAATTTATTTGGCCAGTGTACTAAATATAAATCTAAGTATTCAACACCAAGTCGATTTATTGATTCATTAAATGATTTCATAGTTTTTTCATAACCATGATTATCATTCCATAGCTTTGTAGTTAAAAATATTTCTTCTCTATTTATTTTACTTTCTTTTATGCCTATTCCTACAGCTTCTTCATTGTTATAAAAAGCAGCTGCATCAATGTGCCTATATCCTATTTTTATAGCTTCTTTTACTGCTTCAATTGAATCCTCATGACTTCCTAATTTATATGTACCAAATCCAATAATCGGTATCTTTACTCCATTTGATAATATTTTATATTCATCTGACATAGTATTCTTTCCTCCCCTATTTTTAAGATTTATATTCTTTAGTTTAATATATATAACTAATAAATCCAAGCTATATTGTACTACAATTATTTAAGGGTTTTGTAATGCTCATTTTTAATTGCAAATAAAAAATCCTATAAAACAATCTAATATTCTATATTTTATAGGATTTATTTTATCATATTATTTTTTTATTTTAGACTCTCCCAATAAAAATCCAATTGAAGTACACATTAAATCTCTAAATTGAGTTATTGAAGGGATATCTTGATTTAAGTTACGTATATATATAGCCAATATAGATATTGAACATACTATACATATAATAAATGCAACAATTAATTGTATAGAATTACCTTCTTGGTAATTTACTTTTTTTATACATTCTTCCTCTTCTTGAGTTATTAAAGTTTCATCATTTTCATTATAACTAATCTTATTTGATACTTTTTTTTCAGTATTTTTAATATTTGAACTTAATATAAATCCAAATATAGATGCAAGACAAGATCTAAATACTGTCTCAACAGATTTGTATAAAGAATCATCTGATATTTTATAAAATGCTAAAAATACTGTTGCTATAAATATAAATCCACCTACAAGTACTAATATCTGAGCTGCTAAATTAAGTTTATTCCAATCATTGCTTATCTCTTCTTTTAGAGCCTTTCTTCTGCTACATTTCATAATATAATTTCCTATTTATACTAATATCTAGTATCTACATAAATAAGTATTTCCATCTACAGATTGAATACCTCTCAAGTTTGGTGATTCTCCTACTATATAAATAGTATATATTCTATTTGCCTTTAACATTACTCCAAAAACTAAAACTGATTCTTTATTGCTACTTAAAACAGCTTCAATATTATATGAGCCAGGAGCTATATCTACATAACTTGTATTTTGTTTAAAAGCTAAACTTTCTACTAAAATTTTATTATTAACTAAAATATCTACTGCAGGAGTATTGGGTGATAAATGTACAACTCTAAAAGAACTAACCTTAGGACTTGCTTTTTTATCTGCATTATCATTTATTACTAATAATGATAAATCATCTAAGTTTCCAATTGCTGCTATTGTAAGCATTTGTCCTTCATCAAGATCTAAGCTACCACTAATAATAGGCTGTAACATAGTTCCTGTTTGGAATATATCTATTCTGTATTCTCCTTCTTTTAACTTCACATAGCTTGAAAATTGTGTGAATTGTAAATTACTAAATACAAGTTTTTCATTTATATATACATCTACGGCTGGTGCCTGAGGCGCTGCATGAAAAACTCTCAATAATGATGTTCCGCTTTCTATCTTTACGCAATCCATTAAGGACTCCCCCTTGGCGTCAATATTTTTACTATATATATTATGTAATAATATTATTTTAGTGATAAAAAATCACTTTATTAATATCCTTAGCCTTATAAAGTTATATTAATATATTCTCTACAAATAGGGCATTTGTCCCCATTAATAATAACTTTGGTATCATATATATCTCTACTTATAAGCTCGTATTTACAATTAGGACAATAAGTATTATTATCTACACCTGCAATATTTCCTACATATACATAGTTTAAATATTTTTTAGCTTCATTTCTAGCTTGAATAATAGCATCCACGTGTGTAGCAGGATTCTCCATTTTATATCTAGGAAAATATCTACTTAGGTGAAGTGGTATATTTTTATCAATAGATCCTATAAATTGTGCTATTTTACTTATCTCTTCTATTGAATCATTTTCTTCATTAACCATTAATGTAGTTATTTCTACATGACAGTGCTCACTTGCTATTTTTATAGTATTAAGAACAGGTTCTAATTTTGCACCACAAATATTATTGTAATATCTATTCGTATATCCTTTCAAATCTATATTCATTGCATCTACATATGGTAACAACTTCAATAATGGCTCTTCATTTACATATCCATTAGTTACAAGAACTACACTTATATCTTTATCATACTCTTTTATTTTTTTACTTACTTCGTATATATACTCATACCACATAAATGGTTCATTGTACGTAAATGCTATACCTATATTACCTTGTATGTCTAAAATAAATCTTATTAGACTTTCTATATCTATATATTCACTTTTTGATACATATTGAGATATCTCATAGTTCTGGCAAAAACTACAACTCATATTACATCCAAAAGTTCCTACTGACAATATATCTTTAGATGGCTTGTAGTGGTATAATGGCTTCTTCTCTATTGGATCTACATTAGCAGATGTTACTTCACCATAATTTATTGCAACTCCAACACTTTCTTTTACAGTTCTAACCTTACAAACTCCGAATTTTCCTTTTCTTAGCTTGCAATTATGTGGGCATAACTTACATTTTATATAGTCTTCATATTTATCATAGAATTGAATTTCATGATCCAAATTATTCACCCTCTTCATATCTCATAACTTCAAATTTCTCTATTTCATAATCCTCTAATGGATTTATTCCTGCTTTTTCACAAGCAATACTAAGCTGCTCTTCTACTGTATTTACACCTTCTAAGTTAGGAAGAAGTAATCCTCTCTTTCTTCCTTTGTTTACTATTACTCCATAAATTTTAGGATTTAACTCTTCTTTTGTAGCTTTTATAGGCTCTGTAAGAACATCTACAGAAATATCTAAATCTTCTAGTTCATCCTTGCTAACTTCAATAAACCTTGGGTCTTCAGTTGCTGCTTTTATAGAATTTCGTATAATTTCTTCAGCTACTGAGTTTGTTGTAGGAAGTATTGTACCTATACACCCTCTAAGTTGATTAAATTTTTTAATAGAAACAAAAACTCCATGTTTATTGTTTAGCATTTCTTTTGGTAGACAACTACTAGGTTTCATCATTTTTCCATTTGAGTAATAGTAATTTAAACTCTCTCTTGCTAACTTTACATATGAATTTGATGATGATATCTTCTTATTAAAATCTTCTTTTTTCTTATCCATTAACTTTTCTAAGTTGCTTACATTTTCTTCTTTACTTTCAAATCTCATCACCCCATAGCCTACACCAAAAGGTCCTTCATATGATAAAAGATTTCCATTAACTTTATTTCCTTCCATAGCTCCAAGAAGAATATAAACTGATCTAAGCCCACACTCTCCAGCATCTTCTACTAAACATTTATCCATATTAAATACACCTATTACATCGCCTTTTTGCAACTTTAATAGTAACTCTTCGTCGAATATTTTTCCTTGTGGAGAATAATCATATGGGCCATCTTTTGTTAATCTATGAGATAAATCACCACTTGCTATTATTACTGATTTTTTATTTAACATATTAATAGTTTTTTGTAATGCCATGCCAAATCTATATAAATCTATGTTACCTATAGCTGCATATGTAATATGAACTAACTTGTAATTATTATAGTACTTATTTACAAAGTGTAAAGGAACAATTGATCCATGATCTAATCCATAAGTTCTATTAAATCTACTAAGTAAATTAGAATCTATTAATGCTGCAGGAATATTTTCCTTTTCACAAATATTTATAAGATTTTTATTAAAACCTTTATCTATTTTTATATTCATATAAGTTTTAAAATCCATAAATTGTTCAAGATTACCTTGTATACTTTCTTCATTTGATATTGCTATTGCATCTGAAAACATAGTTCCATGTGGAGTAATTATTATAATAATTTCTGGTTTTATACTACTTATTTCTATTCCTATAATGTCACAAGAGTCTAATGTTGATTGAATCTTTCTTTCCTCTCCTTTTCCAATAGTTGATATTGCTAAAGGAGGATGTGGCATCAAATAACACCCTAATATATTTTTCATATTAATACCTCTTTCTACTATTATTACTTATATTTTGCCTATTTTTTTATAGAATATATTAAATTACTATAATAAAAAATGACTGCTTCTATATATTTTAAACAGTCATTTTTAAGCCTATTCTCTTTTACTTTTCTACATATCATCTATATACAACGACAACTGCCTCCAAAATTCTTCTGATTTACTAATATACTTCGTGGTATTCCCAATAACTTAGCAAATTCTGTTCTTGAAGGGTATCTACCAAACATAGCCACTTCATCATCCACAATAATTATTGGTAAACCATCTATTCCAATAGTACCTAATAAGTTTGAAACAATCTCATTTTCAATAAATGGACTTTCATCATAGACAATATTATATCTTTCAATTTCTATTCCATTTGTTCTCAATGTATTTATAATGATATGAATACGCATAAGCTCTGAATCTTTTTTAGCTCCAGGCGTTTGTGTAACTGTGCATTCTGCAGACTCAAAGATTTGCATTTTACTCATCTAAATCAATCTCCTCCTGCTGAACTTGAATTAGTGGCATTTTATATTAATATATCAAATTAATGTTATTTTGTTTCTCCTAAAATTTCATTTGCACAATGAGAGTCTGAGCCTAAAACCATATTAATATCATAACTCTTTACTAAATCCAGCAAATACCCACTAATATATGCTTCTTCACAATGTTCTTTTCTCTTTCCTGATATATTATAGTCAAGCTCGTAATTCTTTTCCTTAATATTTTTCACTAATTCACATAATATTTTATTATTAGAATAATCATAAGGAAAAATTTTATTAAACTTTCTAACTAAATTTAAATGTCCTATTCTTTTAGGCTTATACTTACCTAAATCAGCATCTAAAGCTTTTTTAACTGTTTCGTAATATTTATTGTATACATTATTTATCCCTCCAAATAATGTAATTAGCTTTTCAAATTCATCTACACTATAATCTATAAGATGATAATCTCCATCTATTTTTATCATATGAACAGATATAATTGCATCATCAAAATACACTCCATATTTATCTATAATACTCTTGGTTTCTTCCTCATAACCCTCTATAAAATCAACTTCAAATCCTAAATTAATTTTAATAACATCTTTATATTTTTCTTTAATATTATTAATATCATTAATATAACTATCTATATCACATAATTTCATAGCACTATCATTTTTAGGTGAAGGATCTTTAAAGTTTATAGGTAACGGAAGATGTTCTGTAAAAGTTATTTCCTTTAAACCAATCTTTAAAGCATTCTCTAAGTATTGTTCAAATGTATCCCTAGTTCCATGCGGGCAATATTTAGAATGTACATGTCCGTCTCTCATATATATCTCCTTATTCAATTTAAACAGCTAACATCTTATCTGCAGATATATCCTCTTCATTAAAATGTATCACATCTTTTTTAGGTATTTTTACATAAACTTCAGAACCTTCACTTATCAGACTATCTTGATTTAGCATATCAACTAAAATTTTAATATCATCTTTATATAACTCATATCTTACTATACTTCCAATCATATATTTTTGATTAACCCTTGCTTTTATATAATAATTCTCTAATTTATCTTTATCATTTTCTTTTGATATACTTATTACTTCTGGTCTAATAGCTATGCTGTTTTCTAATTTTATATTTAATAACTTTTTACCTTCTATTTTATTATATACATTATAATTTCCTATAAATCTAGCAACAAATTCATTTGCTGGATGTTTATAAATTTCTTCTGGTCCTCCAATTTGTGCTATATAACCCTTATTCATAACTATAATTTTATCACTCATTGTCATTGCTTCTTCTTGATCATGAGTTACAAATATTGTAGTCATGTTTAGTTTTTTTTGTATTTTTCTAATTTGTACTTGAAGGTTCTTACGTATTTTAGCATCTAATGCACTTAAAGGTTCATCTAATAATAGTACTTTTGGTTCTGTTACTATAGACCTAGCTAAAGCTACACGCTGCTGCTGTCCCCCCGATAATTCAGTTATATAATTATCCTCTTTTCCATTAAGCTCAACTATCTCTATCATTTCTTTAACTTTTTTATCTATCTCTTTTTTTGGTAAATTTTTAATTTTCAAACCAAAAGCTATATTTTCATATACAGTCATATTTGGAAATAAGGCATAAGATTGGAATACCATACCTACCTGACGATCTTTAGGCTTTACATTACCAATATCCTTATTATCTATAATAATACTACCATTTTCAAAATTGTTAAGTCCTGCAATACATCTAAGAAGTGTACTCTTACCACAACCACTAGGACCTAAAAGAGTTAAGAATTCTCCCTTTTCTATAGAAAAATCTATATCCTTTAAGACCTTAATATTATTAAAACTTTTTTGAATGCTCTTTATTTCAACATAACTCATATTATAGTACCTCCTCAACTTTTGGCTTTAAACCTATAAACTTATTTTTTATTCTTGATAATTCCTCATCATTTATTTTTTCTTTTCTCTTATTAGATGAGATTTTTGATATTTTTATAGCTATTGAAGTTATTATCAATATAAATAGAAAATAACTTATTACTATTGCACTAGCCATATGACCACTTGTATCCATTAATCTCTTTAAGTAAATTTGAACGGTCTCAAATCTTCCACCAACTAAAAAATTAGTCATTACAAATTCACCAAACAACATTGAAAAACTTAATAAACTTGAAACAATGATTCCAGATAAAATATTTGGTAAAATAACTTGTAAAAATGTTTGCGTTTTACTTGCACCTAAAATTTCTGCCGCTTGAACAAGCTCAACAACGTTTATATTTCTTAAGCTATTTCTTATACCTTGGTACATAAACGGAAGTATTATTATAAAGTAAGCTCCAATAAGTAGCCAAACTGTTCCAGATAATAAGAATGGAGGTTTTGAGTATATTTGTATAAGTCCAACAGAACATATAACACCAGGTATTGCATACGGTAAAAGAACTAATGATTGCATAGCTCTTTCCCATTTAGGAAAATACATAACTATTATGTATACTGTAGGAACCATTATTGTTATACTAAGTGCTACAGTCACTGCACTTATAGTAAATGTTCTTATTAATGCACTTGTAAAATTGCTATCTCTAAATATCTCTGCATACCATTTAAATGTTATTCCTTCTGGAATTACAGTGCTATGCCAATTAGTTGCTATTGAATAAAGAAATGTTAATACTATAGGTATAAATAGTATTGTCATAATCACCCCTATAAAAAACTTAGGAAATTTCTTCATTATATACCTCTCCTTACTTTCTTCATCATAAAATCATTAAGTAGCAATGCAAGTATTAAGATTATAGCTAAAACTACAGCTATTGCACTTGCAAGTTCTGTCCTTGAAAATATATCACCAGATATAAGTCCACCTATTTGAACTGTAAGTAAATTATAGTTACTTCCTACTAATGCATATGCACTTGCGTATGCTCCCATAGCATTTGCAAATAAAATACTGAAAACACCTACTATTCCAGGAAGTATTATCGGTAATCCAACATATCTCCAGAATTCAAAACTACTAGCTCCAAGTAAGAACGCTGCTTGTTTTAACTCTTCTTTTATACCTTGTAGTGTTGGGAATAATAGCATTACTCCTAATGGTATTTGGAAGTATACATACATTAGTAATAATCCCGCCCATGAATATAAATTAAAATTCATTAATATCTCAACACCAAACTTCTTTGCTAGTATTATAAATACACCGCTATTTCCAAGCATTATCATAAATGCAAAAGCTAAAGGTACACCTGAAAAATTATTAGTTAAATTAGATAAGTTAAGTACCATATCTTGTGTTTTTTGTGATAACTTAGTTATAAAATACGCTGTAATGGAACAGATTATAATTGAAATAATACTTGCTACTAATGACAAGGTAATGCTATTTTTAAATGATTGAATATAAAATAGATTTGTAAATATTTCTTTATACTGTTCTAGAGAAAATCCTCCTCCACCAGTTTTTTGAATACTCATAATTATCATAGTAAGTAGTGGACCAAATAAAAATGCTACTACTAATACTATAAAAGGCATTAAACCTAATAAAGCCAGCCTTTTTTCATACTTTTCCTTCATTAATATTTCCTCCTAGTATATACATACTTCCATATCTGATGATTTTTCAATCCCTATTAACCTACATAAAATAGGTGCCACTTGAGTTTGATTTATAACTTCATCTATCTTTAAGTTAATATCACTTGTTCCAAAATAGTAAAAAGGTACAATTCTTTCATCATCACTAATTCCACAATGATTTCCATCTTCATTCATTCCATGATCACTGCTTACAACTACTTCATAACCTTCTTCTAGCCACATTGGTATAAAGTTTGAAAGTATAACATCCACTTGTATGACCTTACTTCTATATTCTTTAGAGTTTTTTCCAAACTTATGTCCTATATCATCGATTCCCATAGGATGTATATATAAAAAATGTGGATTATGCTTTTTTCTAAGAATCTCTCCGTCAATAAATAAATGACTATCTGGATAAGTATCATCAAAATAAAATCTGCCATATTGTATTGATTTACTTTTATCCTCTTGATAACAGTCATATAAATAGTCAAAAGGTGCCTTATTATATAATTCACTTATCCAATGATAAGCAGCTGCACAAGATATACCTCCATTTTCTTTTACTAAATTAAAAATACTTTTATGATTAGATAATCTACTTATACCGTTATTCACAATTTTACTTTTATATGGTGGAACTCCTGTTAAAATAGTTTCGTACAGTGGTCTTGACATGCTTGGCAGCTCTGACTTAACCTTGTATAAATTTCCTATCCTTTTTTCAACTAAATGAGATAAAAATCCCATTTAAGACTTTGCTACATCGTAGCAAAGCCCATCTAAAACAATTAAAACTAATTTATTTAACATGTACTAACACCTCTTGTTGCCATTTTTGTGGTAATTCTGCTGCTGATTTTTCCCAAGCTTCATAATCAGATATTGTTATTACATTCTTATACTCTGAATCATCTAATAATTTCGATTTTACATCTTCTGATAACTCAACATTACGAATAGGACGAGCATACCCCTTTGCTAGATTTTCTTGTCCTTCATCTGATAATATGTATTCACGAGCTAACATTGCTGCATGAGGGTTTTTACCATATCTATTAATTATTGTTGCATAACCACTCATTACAGAGGCTTCATCTAAAATTGTTATTTCAAATCTATCTCTATCTATCTGATCAGCATAATTTAAAGCATTAAAATCCCATAAAAATGCTACTTCTATTTCCCCTTTTTCTAAGTTAGCAGGTTTTGCATCTGATATTGATGATATACGACCATTCTTAGCTAACTCTGCAAAAAAATCTATTCCTGGCTGTAGATTTGATTCATCTCCACCAAAAGCATAGGCTGCTGATAATACTGCATTCTGTGCTTGGGTAGCTTTAGTTACATCACCTACGCAAACTTTGTAGTTTCCATTTTTTAAATCTTCCCAAGTTTGTGGAGCTTTATCTACCTTTGTTTTATCTGTTATAATAGCTATAGTACCTGTATATCCTACTATCCAGTCACCATCATCATCCTTTGCCCAGTCTGGAATTTCATCCCAATATGAAGTTTTATATGCCATTGTAACTCCTTTATTTTCAGCTATTGGTCCAAATGAAATCCCTACATCTCCTATATCTGCAGTTGCATTATTTTTTTCCGCATCAAATTTTGCAACTTCTTCTGCACTAGACATGTCTGTATTATTATGTTTTATGCCATATTTAGATTCTATATCTTCCCATGTTTCAACCCAGTTTGCCCAAGTATCTGGCATACCTAATGATGCTAACTTACCCTCCTCTTTTGCTTTTTCTTCTATTTCTTGTATCGTTAAACTCGAAGTATCAATTTCATTTTCGCCTGATTTACTACTTTGACATCCAGTAACATATGTTGTTATAACCATTGATAAAGCTAATACACCCACTATTTTTTTTATAATATTTTTTCTCCTAAGCATTACTCTTCCTCCATCATTTATATAAATATTTTTTATTCATTTCTTATTCGCATGTTTATATTAATATTTATGTATTAACTTTATATTAAATAGCGGTAAGAACCTGGTTAATTTTGTTAAAATCTAGAAAAAACTGTTAAATATAAATTATTAAAAATGAGGTATATTTAAATAAAAATACCCCCTTTAAATAATATCATGGGGTTTATTTCCACTATTACTTAAAAGGGGTATTTCTTATTCCTCTATATGTTAAGCCATTATAAATTCTAAAGCTTCTTTTTTTAACATTTCAGCTTTATCTGTTCTCTCCCATGGTAAATCTAAATCAGTTCTACCAAAATGACCGTAAGCCGCTACATTTTTATATATAGGCTTTCTAAGCCCTAAATCTCTAATTATAGCTCCAGGTCTTAAGTCAAAGTTATTATTAACTAATTCAACTAGTCTTTCTTCACTAACTTTACCAGTACCAAAAGTATCTATAAATATTGATAATGGTCTTGCAACACCTATTGCATATGCAAGTTCTATTTCACACTTACTAGCAAGTCCTGCTGCAACTATATTTTTAGCAACATATCTTGCAGCATATGCAGCTGATCTATCAACCTTTGTAGGATCTTTTCCTGAAAATGCTCCTCCTCCGTGTCTTGAGTATCCTCCATAAGTATCTATTATTATCTTTCTTCCTGTAAGACCAGTATCACCTTGTGGTCCACCTATAACAAATCTTCCAGTTGGATTTATATATATCATAGTTTCTTCGTCTAGTAACTCAGCTGGTATAACTTCTTTTATTACATGATTTATTAAATCTTCTCTTATTGCTTCATTACTTACTTCTTCTCCATGTTGAGTAGATATTAGAACAGTGTGTACTCTTATAGGAGTATTTCCTTCATACTCTACTGTTACTTGAGTTTTTCCATCTGGTCTTAAGTAGTCTAATAATCCAGATTTTCTAACTTCAGTTAATCTTCTTGCTAATTTATGAGCTAAAGAAATTGGAAGCGGCATTAACTCTTCAGTTTCATTACATGCAAAACCAAACATTATTCCTTGATCTCCAGCACCTACTTTTTCTATTTCATCTTCGATTTGCTCTCCCTCTCTCTTTTCTAAAGCTTCATCAACTCCCATGGCAATATCCCCAGATTGTTCATCTATTGAAGTTATAACTGAACAAGTATCACAGTCAAATCCATATTTTGCCCTATCATATCCAATTTCCCTTACTGTTTCTCTTACTAACTTTGGTATATCTACATAAGCTTTTGTACTTATTTCCCCTGCCACAAGTACAAGTCCTGTTGTTACTGTAGTTTCACAAGCTACCCTCGATTCACTATCATTTTCTAGTAATGCATCTAAAATTGCATCTGATATTTGATCACATATTTTATCTGGATGACCTTCAGTTACTGATTCTGATGTAAATAAATGTCTTGCCATTTTATTTTCCTCCTAAGTTTATTTATTATAATTATTGGCTGCTACTAGAGCAAGCTCTCTTAAGATCTTACATGCTGTTATTGTTGATACATTCGTATTATCATAATCTGGGCTTAATTCAACTATATCACAACCGACTAAGTTTATATCTGAATCTTTCAAAATTTTAAATATCTTTTCAAATTCATCATACGTTACACCTCCAGGTTCTGGTGTCCCTGTTCCTGGAAATATCGATGGATCTAATACATCTAAATCTATAGTTAAATATATATTCTTTTTATTTAAACTTCTTAAAATTTCTTCAAAAGTATCTATTGTTGAAACTTCCATATATGTATGATTTTCTTTTAAAGCGAAATTAAATTCTTCTTTTGTCCCCGATCTTATGCCAAATTGGTATATTCTATTATCCCCCACTAGATCCCAAATTCTTTTTATAACAGTTGCGTGAGAATTTTTATTATTATTGTATTCTTCTCTTAAATCTGCGTGCGCATCAAAGTGAAGTACATATATATCTTTATATTTTTCATAAACAGCTTTAAACGCCGGCAATGTAACTAAATGCTCTCCCCCTATCATAAAAGGGATTTTATTATCTTTTACAATATTTCTAGTCCCCTCATATATCTCATCTAATACTAAATCAGTATTCCCTATACTTAACTCTAAGTCACCAATATCACAAATCTTATAATCTTCTAAGTCTAAATTCAGTTTAGGACTATATGTTTCAAGTCCATAAAATTCTATTCTCATAGAACTACTTGCAAATCTTGTTCCT
>JABLTN010012597.1_pt1 | contig 13519 bp, 10 predicted proteins | sample 7160141 | NCBI WGS metagenome assembly JABLTN01 (sample SAMN14651226, study PRJNA627086) | human gut metagenome | isolation source: feces | host: Homo sapiens | reverse complement strand
TCGCCAGCTGACGGCGCAGCGCGTCCGGTCGTTTTTGCTGTTGTCCACCGATACCGCAAGAACATTTTCAGCCTGCAAATGATCGGTCAGGTTGACCCGAAAGGTGGCATAGCCTCCATCATGGGTGCAAAGAAGGTTGCCGTTCAAAAACACCTGTGCCGACATGGCCGCACCTTCAAACTCCAGCCAGACTTCTTCTTCCGAGGAATGCGCTGGCATAGGAAAGCGTTTGGCGTACCAGCATCGACCGCGATGATAGTCGTTCCCGCCATCCGTGCCGTCCTGGGCATTCCAGGTGTGGGGCAGCGTAACGGGCTCCGTGGCCGCCTCGTCAGCCTGCTCAACGCCCACATCTTCCCGAATAAAGCGCCAATCCGCACAGAAATCCACCTTGCGTCTCATGAACATGCCTCCTTACCCGTAGTCTTCAATGCGCCATTCATCCTGCCAGTCGATGACGGGCTTGTCCCCCTCAAAACGGATGGGCAGCCACACATAGTCCGACATGGAGGTGTTGGCCTTGCCGTCCTCCGGAATGTGCTTTTTGCGTTCGGGGATGGTCTTGTCCATCTCCGGGTCAAACCAGCTCTGGTATAGCTCGGCGTAATCCTCATAGGCCAGATGCTGATACGCGGGCTGCCAGCGGTCAGCGCAGGCAATGTATAAGTCCTTCTTCCCCGGCACCTTGAAAACGGAGGATATCTGGGAATGGAAGGAGGTGTGGCTTTTGTCCGCTGGATGAGGATTGCCCAGTATCGTATAGGGGCCATGCCAGCTATCGGCCACGGCAACCTCCGAGGGATTGGGCAGATACCCCGTTGTGCCGGAGGTCAACAGATAATGCTTTCCCCTGCGCGTAAAATGCGCCGTGGCTTCCCGGACAAACGGCGGGAAGGGGCGGGGAAAATGGGTGCTGTAATAGCCCGTTACGTTGGTGTAATCCTCCGTCAGATCAGCGCAGATGGTCTCGGAGTGTACGCGCTCAAAGTAGTAATAGGCTTTGCCGTCCGAGGCCACAGCCAGATCGAAATCCCCGGCGCTCATGCTCAGCGGACGCAAACCTGTACGGACGATGGTATAGGGGCCGAGCAGTCTTTCCGATGTCAGCACGGTGGAGCGCTGGGTGCCGTCCTTGCACATGATTTTGAGCCAGCAAACGTACTTCCTTGTCATCCGATTGTAGATGATATGGGGCCTGTCCATCATGGACGTGGGATGCAGTGGCGAGGCAGGATTGCCTTCATCGGGCGGGATAATCAGCCCTTCATCCTGCCAGTTATACAGGTCTTTGGAGGAATAGCAGCGCACACCCCAATGCCAGATGCCGTTCTGCCCATCGGTATGCTCCTTGTTCTCGCCGTACCAGTAGTAGACGCCGTTTTCATACAGAATCGACCCGCCATGGGCTTGAATGCGCTTTCCTGCTGTATCCAGCCACACCTGGCCGGGATGAATGGATGTGTACATGCTTATTCCTCCACAATGACGCGAGCCCGTGCCAGGTTCAGCACCTGGGTAAAGAGTGCGTCCGAATCACCCATGCGCTGCATTTTTACCCGAACAGCCGCAAAGTAGGTGCCAGGCTTGGCATAGGTATGGGTAACGGAAGCTGAATCGTGGTTCAGCACGCCCACGACATCAAAGAAATCTTCCTGAGAGCGGTCGCCAAAATCGAAATCCAGCGCGGTAATCTTGCCTGCCTGCTCCGGCGCTTGAGCGGAGGCGGTCAGGGTGACGATTTCCCCCACCTTTACATGGGTGCATACCGCACCATTGACCAGCAGCACGGGAACCGGCTGGATGCCGCGCCGTTCCCTGGCGCTGTCCGGCACAACAATTTGCCCGTCCTCAAGGCGGTAATTGGTGGTGGGAAGAGGCTCGACACCGCGCTCCACCCAGTCGCTCACGTCCAGCAGGGCCTGATGCAGCGCGCCCAGATAATTCACGACCTGCGTGTTCCGCTGGATGCCGTCATCGCCGTGCAGGCAGCGATCCATATACCACACGCGCATATGGCTGTCGGAACCCAGGGCTTCCGCAATCTTTCCTCTGTACCAATCGGCGCACCAGGGGCAGGTGGATTCATCCATCAGCGATTGAATCACGATCACCTTGCCTTGAATCTGGCCGTCCTGCACGGTGCCAGTGCCAGTCATGGAATAGCCGAACACGTTCCTGCGCTGGGGCAGGGTTGGTTGACCCTCAGCGTCCCGGAACTGATCCCAGGCGTGGAAAGCAGGGTCGGCAGGCACCTGATGTCGATAGTAGGACTGGATGGCGATGAAGTCGGAATTGTCCAGCGCGACCCTGTCGCCGGGCTGAATCAGGGCAAGCACGGCGGCAATATCATCCACACCGAAACACATCCCCAGATACAGCCTGTTTTCCTCGTCGTGATCGAGTTTCAGAACCTTGCCTTGCGCTTCGCCGGACAGGATGGTGATATTTACGCCCTCCACATAATCAGAATGCTCCGGCACGGATTCAAGCTCCAGATAGGCACTGTTGCCGCTGGCCAGTAGCTTCTTCCAGGCGTCGTCCACACCGTTGAAGCCCATCTTGTCCGTTTCCTCCTTCTCCGGCAGGTGAACGGACTTGATCACGCCCTCAAAGCGCACCCGATCTGTCGCCGCGCCACACAAGCCGTCTGCGCCTTCGTAGCCGGGCAACGTCCAGAAATCCGTAAAATAGCTGGGGTCAGCCTGCTTCATGCCGGGCAGCAGGACGGGCAGGGAGCCAGGGTCGATCCTGCCTTCTGCCTCCAGAAACCACGCCCTGGGCGGGAAACCCATGCGGGTCAGCTCCCGCAGCATTTGCGCTTCGTCATGCGTTAAGTCCTTGTAGGGGTCGCCGCTGCCGCCCGCATCCATCGCATCCACAATTTTGGAAAACGCATGGCGCAGCACCCGCTGTCCCTGAGCGTGCATGGTGATGGTGTTGGGCAGGGATACCGGCGAGCCAATCACATAGGGGCAGGCGCCGTCCCAGGCATTCGTGTTTTCAATGCAGGCCATGGTTTTGTATCCGCCGCCGCTTCCGCCGAACACATAGCCATAGGGCCGCGGGCAGCCGTACAGCTCCATGGCAACCTGCCGGGAATACTCCGCTGCCGCCGCACTGGACTTATATACAATGGTGGAATCCGGCCTTCCGGCAAACATGGCGGAGGAACCCATGTTGGTTTCCACGAAGTACGCGCCATGGAGCAGCGCGAAGGAAACGTTATCTTGCAGGCCGTGATGCTCCAAGGACGCGACTTCCTCGTCCGGCCCAGGGAACGGCGAGAGATATTGGAAGAATCTTCCCCGATAGGCGTCCTTCCTGGGAAAGCAGAAAACAAACTTGACCTTTGTTCCCTCAAAGCTGCCGTGAATATAGAGAAAAGGAATTTTCTGGCCATCCATCAGTGTTCGAACGCGTTCTTCTTTTTCATCAATCACCGGACGCGCATAGGTGGGGTCCTCCAGCGCGTGATAAATCAGTTTCTCCATCGTATACACCGCCTATCATACAGGATGGGTTTATTATAAAAAACTACGCCATGAAAGAAAATGCAATAAATCGGCAGGAAGGAAACAAATTGGTGCAAGTGATAGAATTGAACGAAAAAGTGCCCCTATTCGCTAATTTTTCTATATCGGAGCAAGTCTGCAATTTGTATAATGTGGCTACAAACCGGATGCAAATGAGCATCCAAGTGAGAAAGGGGTACGAATTTCATGATGAACACGATGAGAAAAAGCATTTCCCTGTTGCTGACTCTGCTGCTGACCTTCTCCCTGGTCAGCGTTGCAACGGCGGAAGGAAATCCTGTGCTTGAAGGCGTATATGATTTGGAGAAGAACGACTTCGGCATGGAAACCTTCTACCACTTCAATGCCGACGGCACCTATTACGCATCCTTCTTCATGGGCGCTGTGACCGACGCGGGCACCTATGAGATCAAGGACGAGGAGCTGGCATACATGGTCAGCGCAGGCGCAGACGGAACTGCCGGTACCGAGGATGACGAAATGGCCACTGCGACTCAGATTGTCGAGCTGGTCTCCTATGTGAATCCCACGCCCGTCAAGGTGGCCTATGTGGACGGCAAGCTGGTGGACATCTCTCTGGCTGGCATGGCGAATCACCGTACCATGGCGCTGACCGAGGGCAAGGCTTACGACGCCTCCACCGAAACGCCCATCAAGGTTGTGAACCTGTATGCCGATAATCTGGAGGGCAACACCCTGACGCTGTATCATGACAAATCCTTTGTGGATTACACGGGCGAAATGGGCATCTACGGCACCTGGGAAAAGAATGAGGACGGCTCCTACACCCTGACGGATGAGGATGACGAGGACAACGTCTTTACCCTGACCTGGAACGAGGACGGCACCGCTTCCTACAGCCTTGGGGACGGCGAGACCAAAGACCTGACCACCTCCATTGGCCCTGTGGCGTTCAATGTGTTCAAGGCCGAGAATGTGCAGGTAGCCACCGCCGATACGACCATGGGTGCGAACCTGACCCTGAACTGCTACGATGACGGCACCTGTGTGCTGCTGGTGAACATCACCGCCATCGGCATGGAGCTGGAGGCCGACAAGGGCACCTACACGGTGGCCGATGTGTTCAACTACACCTTCAACTTTGAAACCGCCGGTGAAATCGCAGGCCAGCCCGATTGGGCCAGCGCCACCACCTCCGGCATCGGGGTGAACGTTCCCTACGCGGCCACCGTTCAGGCGATGGGTTCCGATCTGGTGATCGATGCCCAGCTGGCTGGCACGGCTTCCATCGCTCAATAATCACGCTTTTGCGGAAGAAAGCCGACGCGTTTCCTTCCGCATTGTTATTTTCTGAGGAGGTGCCCCATGGTAAGAAGCTCGACAATGCCATCGCCCAACCCTCATGACAAGGTGAAGAACACCTGGAAGCGGGATTGGGCCAGAAACAAGACCGTCTACCTCGTCTTTGTCCCCGTGGCGATCTACATCATCGTCACGCATTACCTGCCCATGTTTGGCATTGTGATGGCCTTCCAGGATTTCAGCCTGTCCAAGGGCGTTTTCGGCAGCACCTTCGTCGGGCCTGATAATTTTGTGGAGCTGTTCACCGGCGACGCGTTCCTCAACGCCTTCAAAAATACGGCCATCATGGCCGCGTTCTCGCTGGTGCTGGGCTTCTTCCCCGGACTCATTTTCGCGCTGATGCTCTCGGAGGTGCGGAACAAAACCTTCAAGCGCACCATCCAGATGATCTCCTATCTGCCCAACTTCGTTGCCGCGGTGGTCGTGACCAACCTGGTCAAGCTGTTTCTGGGCAATGACGGCCCCCTGACCGCGCTGCTCACCGCTTTGGGCCTGCCCCAGCAGAACTGGCTGGCCAATGCCAATCCGCCTGTGTTCTGGCTGATTCATACCTTCATGGGCATTTGGCAGAGCCTGGGCTTCGGCTCAATCCTCCTCATGTCCGCCATTGCCAATATCAACGGGGATATTGTCGAGGCTGCCGCCATCGACGGCGCCACCCGGATGCAGCGCATCCTGAAAATCACCATTCCCTGCATCGCGCCGATTCTCGGTATGTCCTTTGTGCTGAACATCGCGATTTCCTTCCGTACCATCGGCGGCAATGTGCTGCTGCTGTATATGCCGCAAACCTACTCCGTAGCCGATTGTCTGTACACCTACACCCACCGCATGGCTTTCGGTTCCTCTCCCGATATGGGCCTGTCTGCCGCCAGCAACCTGTTCCAGTCCGTGCTGGGCACCGTGCTGCTCATCGGCGGCAATGTGCTGGCCGGGAAGATCAACCCCGACTCGCGGTTGTTCTAAAGGAGGAAGAAACATGCAGATCAGAAAGAAAAAGCGCATTCGCGAGGGCATGGTGGAGCATCTGACCATTGGCAATCACATTGCAAATTGCATCATTCACTTCTGCCTGATCATGGTGGCGGTGATTTCCCTGCTGCCCATGTGGCATGTGCTCATGTCCTCCGTTTCCGACGGCTTCAGCCTGCTTTCGTACAAGGGCGTAGCCGTTGTCCCCGTCGGCAAGCCCACGCTGGAGGGCTATCGGCTGATTTTCCGGGACGCTTCCGTGTGGATTGGTTACAAGAACACCATCATCTATGTCGCCGGAACGGTGGGGCTTGGCTTTGTCCTGAACGTTCTGGGCGGCTACGCCCTCAGCCAGCCCACCAAGGGCAAGGGCATCATGTATGGTTTCCTGTTTGTCACCATGCTGTTCAGCGGCGGTATCGTGCCCACCTATATGGTGATGAATACCCTGGGGCTTACAGGCAGCCGGCTTTCCATCATTCTATTGGAGGCAACCCAGACTTTCTACCTGATTTTCGCCGCCAAGGCCTTTGCGGCAGTGCCGCTTTCCACGGTGGAGGCCGCGCGGATAGACGGTGCGGGACATCTGCGGGTGATGTTCCAGATCATGCTGCCCCAGGCGAAGGGGATGTTCTTCATCACCTTGCTGAACACCTTTGTCGGTGCCTGGAACTCCTGGTACAACGCCTCCATCTATGTGCCTTCGGATAAGACCAAGTGGCCCATTCAGCTTTTCATCAATGAAATGACGAGTGCCAACGTCAATTTCCTGGAAACGGCCACCCCGAACTACAGCCGTTACCTGATTCAGTTTGCCGTGATCGTGGTAGCCACGCTGCCCATCATGGTGGCGATGCCCTTCTTCCAGGATAAGATTGAAGCCGGTCAGCTGCAAGGCGGCGTCAAGGGCTGATCGTGAAAGGACGGGAAAATATGAAAAGAGAATTCAGCCTCAAGCAGATCATGCAAATGATTCTCGTCTGCTTGCTGCTGGTCGCGGTGGTCTATATTTTCTACCGGGCGGACCATGCCGAACTGTCCCAACTGAACGGGCCGGTGACCGCGTCCCAGGGCGCTGCGCCCCTTGAAAACGAAAGCGACCCTGCGCTGCGTTCCTTCACCTATCTGCTGGACAAGGGCGAAAGCACGGAGTATTACCTGAACTATGAGGATAACCCCGTGATGCGCTATATTGCCAACTACAAGACCTTTGAGGCCTCGGACGGCACGCAGCAGCGGGTGTTGATGAGCTTCCAGGTGCCGCCCGCCGGCAAGGAGGCCGACAACCTGAGCCTGCTGGTTTCCACCCAATCCTACCCGGATGTGATGAGCATGACCTACTTCGGCGGCTCCCTGGCGGAATTGTATGAGGCGGGCAACATCCTCGACCTGGGACCCTACATCGACCAGTATATGCCCAACTATAAGGCATGGTTGGAGGCGAATCCCCAAGTGATTGCCACCACGCCGGTGGGCGATCAGGACCTCCACCTTACCCTCACGGGTATCCGGGCCAATCTATCCGCTTACGATCTGTTCGCTGGCTGGTGCTACCGCCGGGATTGGATTGTGCGCTATGGCGTGCAGCCGGATATGCTGTTTGATCCCATGGCGGACAGCGAGCCCCGCCCCAATCCCAAGGCAGGCCAGGCGTTTTCCGGCCACTACACCCTGGACAAGGACGGCAACGCCATCGAATCCGCTACGCTGGAGAAAAACGTCAACGGCGACAGCTGGGTGGATGACGTCATCTTCCCCAGCGGAAACACCGACCCCATCTACATCAGCGACTGGGAATGGATGTTTGAAATCTTCGAACGGGCACTGAAGGAGCAGGGCATCGCCGATGGCTATGTGACCAGCGTGTACTATCCCGGTTTTAATCAGAACGGTGATCTGGTCAGCTCCTTCGGCGGGGGCAGCCCCTGGCTCTGGTATGACGCCGAGCATAACGAAGTCAAGTTCGGCGGCGATTCCGACACCTTCAAGACGTATTTGGCGTGCATGAACGCCTGGTGGAACCGCGGCTGGATTGACAAGCAGTTTGCCGAGCGCTCCGGCGATATGTATTACAAGATCGACGATGTAACGGTGCGTTCCGGCAAGGTGGGCTTCTGGCAGGGCAGTGTATCCACCCTGGGCAGCCGCATCAGCAATGCGTCCCTGCCCTATACGGAGGGCGCGGTGGTTTTTGGCGCGGCCAACCCCATCAACGATGTCTATGGCGGGCCCGAGCAACAGCTGAAAATCCCCAATACCTTCTTTGGCACGGCCAAGTACGGCGGCTCTGTGGTGGTGACGGACAAGGCCAAGGAGAAGGATTTGGCGCTGCTCTTCCATTGGCTGGATTACTTCTACACGGAAGAAGGCGCCATGCTGTACAACTACGGCCTCAATGCCGAGCAGCAGGCCCAGCTTCAGGACGCGACGTATCTCCGCTTCGGCGTTGACGCAGCCTATACGCTGGTGGAACGCGACGGTCAGCAGATGGTGCGCTTCCATGACCTGCTCAAGGTCAATGACGGCAACATCCGCACAGCCATGAACGGCTCCCGCGTGATGGGGCTGAGTTCGCCCATGCTGGTGGATTACGGGGATACAGACACCTATGTTCAGCACTGCATCGGACAATGGGATTTGTACAAGCCAATCGGCTTCATGGCGCTCTATCCCTTCAACCATCAGCTGCCCGTCAAGGCTGTGCAGAGCAACAACAAGGTGTATTCACGAATTGTCAACGAGTATATGTATGTGCAGGTGCCGCAGTTCATCACGGGCAAGAAGAATTTGGAGAGCGATTGGGATACCTACTGCGCCGACCTGAAGAAGCGCGGCTACCAGAAGGTGCTGAAATCGTTCAACGAGCTTCTCCAGGAAAGCGACGCGGAATAACCCGTTGCCAGACGAAAAAGAACCTGCTATAATGTTCTCATGGGATGGGGCGGAAGGCTCCGCCTCATCCTCACCATGAAATCGTGGGGGAACATGATGAACGAAGAAATGCTTTTGACGAATATCTATGTGCGCAGCCGGGTATTTTCCGGCCTGATACACAGCGCCTGCGGCCTCAGCTGTTGGTGCTTTTCCGTCACGGGGGAGAAGCTGTTCTTTTCCACTTGCCCGGATGAGCAAGAGTTCCTGTTGTTCCTTCGTTCCAGCGGATGCCTGGACTACGCGACCGGGGAACAGGTGCGGCGCGACCGCCCGGTCATTCTCAGCGATTCCATCGGCATCATATGGGGCGCGGAGTACATGTGGAAAAACGGCGCGCCGGAAGAGCTGATTATGATTGGCCCCATCTTCAACAGCAGCAGCTCCTTCCGCAGCATTGAGACGGCGCTGCACCGCCTGACGCTCTCCCAACAGGCACGCAACATGCTGCTGGAAAAAAATGAAAAAGATACCCGTGCTGTCCATGGCAAACTTCGGCCAGTATGTGCAGATGCTGCACTACATGCTGTTCCAGGAGGAGATTCAGCGTCAGGAATTCCAGTTCCAAACCGTGATTGAGGACGGGAAAAACATCTACCATCACCTGGGCGACGAGATGGACGCGGACGGTGGCTGGGATTCCACGAATGTGGAGCGCATCCACATGACGGAGGAAACGCTGCTGCAAATGATTCGGGAGGGCAATCTGGAATACAGGAACGTGCTGGATCGGCTCACCGGACTGGAGCTTCCCGTGCAGTTCCCGGCGGCGGGACAGTTCCGGCGCCTGAAAAACGCCCTGATGATTTTCTGCGGGCAATGCACCCGCGCCGCGATTCAGGGCGGCATGCCCCCGCAGACCGCATTCGCGATGGAAACGGAGCATTGCGATCGCCTGGAGCGCGCTGCCACCATGACGGAGTTGCTGACGGTCAATCGCTGCATGATGGAGGATTACATCCGCAAAGTGCATGACCTGCGAGCCACTCCGGACGTTTCCAAGCCGGTGAAGCAGTGTTGCGACTACATTCGGCGTCATATTCTTCAACCCCTGGAGCTGTCCCAGATTGCGCGGCATGTGGGCTATTCGGAGTATTACCTGTCCAAGCGATTCAACAGAGAGATGGGCATCAGGGTGGTGGATTTCATCAAGGACGAGCGCATCAACCTGGCCAAGATCTGGTTGGTGACCACCTCGAAGTCCGTGGATGAAATCAGCGAAACGCTGCAATTCAACAGCCGGAATTACTTTGGCAAGGTGTTCTGCGAGAAGGTCGGCATGACACCCAGTGCCTACCGCAAGCAGCTGCGGGACCGGGAAGAAGAAAATCAATAGGGGGTCTACTGATGAAGAAGCTCAAACCCGGCATTGACCCGGTGGCATTGATGAAGGCCGTCAAGCAATGCGACGGCGATGTATTCTTCCTTACGAAAAACGATCAACTTGATCTGAAAAGCGTGTTGTCTCAATATGTGTTCATCTCATTGCTTGCACACACCAGCCCTGAAAGCAGCGGGCTGGAATGTACGAAGGAAGAGGATTACGCCCAGATTGCCGCTTTTCTGGCCTAATACTATTTCCAGATTCACCTGCGCCATCTGCTTGCGCCTTTTCCCTTCTGGCGTCCGCTCATTACACTTAGCGTAGCGCTGCTACGCTGCGTTTCATTCACGTTAGCCAGAATGAAAAATTCGCGGCGCATCTTGGCGCATTCTTATCTGGAAATCGTATAATCAGCATGGAAGCATCACAAAACCCGATGAATCACGTCTCGAAATCCACAAAATCCATTTATGTGCTGATAAGGAGGACACCCCTCATGAGCAACGCTCTCACTGCCCGCCGTTCCATTCGCAAGTTCCAGCCAACGCCCGTGTCGTCCGACACCATCCGCGCTATCGTCGCCGTTGCCGCGTATGCGCCCAGCTGGAAGAACTCTCAGACCACCCGCTACACCCTGCTGACCAAGCGCGAGGAAATTGACCGCGTAGCGGACGAATGCACGATGGGCTTCCAGAAGAATATAGACACGCTGCACGGCGCGCCCGCGCTGGTTGTCCTCACGACCGTGAACGGCCGCAGCGGCTATGAGCGCGACGGCTCGTTTAGCACCAGCAAAGGGACGCACTGGCAGTCCTTCGATGCGGGTCTGGCGGCGGAAGCTTTCTGCGTCGCCGCGCATGATGCGGGGCTTGGCACGGTCATCCTCGGCATTTATGACGAAGGGAAGGTCAAGGCCGTGCTGAATCTGCCGGAAACGGAGAGCGTGTCGGCGCTGATTCCGATTGGCGTGCCTGCGGAATCTCCTGCCGCCCCCCAGCGCAAGGATGTTTCGGAACTTCTGCGCATTCGATAACCGTTTGACAAAAATCAGCCAATTCTCGCTTGTACTCAACTGCCCGTTGTGCTATGATAAAGGAAATGAATGACCCGCCTGGGGTCACAGGGAAAGGAGTTCCCCATGATGAATTTGAACGAAACTGCGGCGCGTCACGGCTTTTGCGTTGACCGTGTGCGTGAAAGCGAAGAGCTGCACGGAAAGATGGTGGAAATGCACCACAAAAAGACCGGCGCACAGCTGGTTTGGGTGGATAACGGCGAGGTGAACAAGACGTTCTGCGTCGCGTTTAAGACCCTGCCAGAGGATTCGACCGGCGTATTCCATATTCTGGAGCATTCTGTCCTCTGCGGCAGCGCCAAGTATCCCGTCCGTGAACCGTTCGTCGAGCTGGTGAAGAGCAGCATGGCGACGTTCCTGAACGCGATGACTTTCCCTGACAAGACGATTTACCCCGTCTCCAGCCGCAACGAGCAGGACTTCCTGAACTTGGCGGAAGTGTATCTGGATGCGGTGTTCGCGCCGCGCATCCTGCAAGACCCGAACATCTTCTATCAGGAAGGCTGGCACATTGAGCTGGACGAAAACGGCGCGCCGCTGTACAAGGGCGTTGTGTTCAACGAGATGAAGGGCGCCATGAGCGATGTGGATGAGCAGATTTACCAGAAGACGCTGGATGTCCTCTTCCCGGACAACTGCTACGGCTGGAATTCCGGCGGCGACCCGAAGCACATCCCCGACCTGACCTACGAGCAGTTCCTGCGCATGTACCGCCGCTATTATCACCCGTCGAATGCGCGCATTTATCTGGATGGCGCTGTGCCGCTGGACAAGGTGCTGACGCTGGCGGAGGAGTATCTGAGCTGCTTTGACCGCCTGGACGAGAAGCACGAAATTCCCATGCAGAAGCCCTTCGCCGCTGAAGCGGAACAGGCGTATGAAATCGGCGCCGAGGAGGATACTGCCGACAAGACCATGCTGACGCTGGCGAAGATTGTTGCACCGTGGTCGGATACGGTGCGCGTCACGGCGACGGAAATCCTCTTTGATGTGCTGACGGGCAGCAACGACGCGCCGCTGAAGAAGGCGCTGCTGGCGACGGGCAAGTGTCAGGATGTAGGCATGTCTCTGGACAACGCGATGGCGCAGCCGTACATGATGCTGACCCTGCGCAACATTGCCGATGGCAGTGAGCAGGAACTGCGCCAGATAATCCGCGACACCGTGCAGCAGCTGGTTAAAACCGGGCTGGACAAGGACGCGCTGACTGCCTCCATCAACAGCAGCGAGTTTTCCGCCCGCCAGCCGGGCGAACCGTCGGGGCTGCTCCGCTGCATCCATGCGCTTGATGCGTGGCTTTACGGCGGCGACCCGATGCAGCCGCTCCTGTCCGAAGAGCGCTATCAGAAGCTGCGGGAAATGGCGGCGGGCGACGGTTTTGACCGCCTGATGGCTGATTTGCTGCTGGACGAAAGCACGATGAGCATCATCCGCACCGTGCCGTCCCACACGCAGGGCGACGAACTCCGTGCGGAGGAAACGGAGCGTCTGCAGGCGATTCAGGCATCGTGGACGGACGCGGACAAGGAAGCGCTGCGTGTGCAGAACGAGAAGCTGACCGCGTGGCAGCAGACCCCCGACACCGCCGAGCAGCTGGCAACTCTGCCCGTGCTGTCCTTGAGCGAAATCAGCGCAGACCCGCTGCTGATTCCCGCGGCGGAAGCGCAGTGCGGCGCGGCGAAGGTCATCACGCATGATTGGCCCATGAACGGCATCACCATCATGCACTGGTATATCTCCCTGACCGATTTCACCCTGGATGAACTCAAGCGCCTGTCGATACTGCCCGAACTGCTGGGCAAGCTGCCGACGAAGCGCCACGATTCGCTATCCCTCTTCCAAGCCATCAAGCGCGATATCGGCAAGCTGACGTTCCAGCTGCGCGTCATGTCCCGCTGTGCGGAAATGGCGACGCCCGTGCTGGACGTGAGCTGCTCCGTGCTGGATGCGAACGTGGACAAGGCAGCCGCGCTCGTGCGGGAAATTCTGACCGAAACGTGCTTTGACGACAGGGCGCGTGTGCAGACGCTGATTCTCCAGTTGAGCGAGATGGCGAAGCAAAAGGTCATCAGCGACGGCCACAGGATGGCAATGTACGCCGCATCGGCGACGATGAGCGCGGCCTCGGCAGCGCGGGAAGCCTTGAACGGTCTGAGTGCCTGCATGGTGCAGAAGGCGCTGGCGGAGAATTTCGACGCGCAGTACGCGGATTTCCTTGCCCTCTGCGAGCGGTTCAGCAAGGACAGCGCGGTGCAGTCCCGCGTCACGTTCAGCCTGTCCACGAATAAGGCGCTTGACCCCGCCGCGATTCTCTCCGCCTACCCGGCTCGATTGCCCACGCGACCATGCTGGGCGAACAGG
>JABLTN010054473.1_pt1 | contig 13572 bp, 10 predicted proteins | sample 7160141 | NCBI WGS metagenome assembly JABLTN01 (sample SAMN14651226, study PRJNA627086) | human gut metagenome | isolation source: feces | host: Homo sapiens | reverse complement strand
CATCGCTCGCCGCGCGCTCACCCGCGGCGAGCGAATCGTCGGACACACCGTCGTCGCGCTTGGATTCCTGAATGTCTATCATGCGATCGAGCAGGTAGCGCCCAGCCACTTCCCCACCATGCCCGACGTTGAAGATGAAGCTGTCGAGCACCTTGTTGATACGGTCGCTCCACGCGTAGCGCTTCGCGAGCATCTCCTCGGCCACATCGCCGAAGGTGGCCGCGTCCTCGGGACGAATCGACACGCCGACCTCGCTGCGCAGCGCGATGTCGGTCGGCTCGATGCCGAGTTCCTTCCAGTCGGGGTTGCCCACCTTCATCGGGGTGTCAATGAAGATGGCAGGCTTGCGCGTCGAGAAGCAGAACTCGCAGAAGATCGACGACCAATCGGTCACGAGAATGTCAGAGGTGAAGACGGTCTTGTTCGAGCTGAAATCGTGCTCGAAGTACAAATCGGACTCGGGAACGTCTGCCCAGCGAGCCAAAAGGGCGTTCCACCTGGCGGAATAACGCTTCGTGTATTCGGGGTGCGGGCGCACGATGACGCGCATGCCGCGCCCGAGCACGCTTTTCAGCATGTCGTCGATGCAGGTGTCGAGGATGTTGCCCTCCTGCCACGACGGCGCAATGAGCACCACATCCCGACGGGACGGGTCGCGCTCAACGGCGGAGGCGGCGAGCTCATATTCGGCAATCTCGCGATCGAGCAGGTCGTAGCCGCATTCCACAAGATTTTTGCGCTTGGTGCCGTAGAGCTCCTCGGCACGGCGCAACTCGCGCACCTGATGGGGGCCCGCGCACAGCACCGTGTCGTAGTGGTCGTAGGCGCCCTTCTGGGGCGTGAGATGAGTCGACGTCATGTGGTGGAACATGAACACGTACTCGATGTCCTTGCGGATATAGGAGCGCTTGATGTAGTAGTTCTCCAAGTCCTCGAGCGTGGACACGACCAAATCGGCGTCCATCTTCATCATGAGCGTGATAATCTTGCGCTGCCCGATGTAATAGGGCTTCAGGCGCGGCTCGGCCTCGGCCAGCTTGAACACCTGGTCATTGGGGTCGTTCGTCACGTAGTGGATGTCGGCATCGGAATGCGCGAGCAGCCACTCGATCGCGCCCTGGAAGTACTTGTAGAAGCCACTTCCCTCGGAATAGAAGACGATGTGCTTACCGACGATCTTGAAGAAACGCTTGTAGTCGGCCCTCTCGCGCTTGGCAAGCGGATCGCGCTCGTACCATTTCTTCTTGGGGCCCGAGAAGTTCTCGAGCTCCTCAAGCTCGGCGCGGCTTGCCTCGAGGTCCTCGTAGTCGATGTATTTCGCAGGCTTCACCAGGACGTTCGCGAGCGCCTGGATGGCGATGGAGGTCAGGTTCGAGCACACCCAGTAGAAGCCCATGCCCGTGGCGACGAACACGCCCAAGATGAACGAAAGGCCGATGGACAAGCCGTTTGTCATGTTCTTCTCCGCACGCGACTGCTCGCGCTGCAGCGGGTTGATGCGGTTCTGCGCGAAGCCCATGATAATGGCGGAAAGCCCCGCGAAAAGCGGCATGATCCACGCCGCGCCGCCGTCCTCGAAGGGAATTTGGCCCAAGAACTCAGTGCCCGGCGCGCCGCCGTCGGTGATCGTATGGATGACGTCGACCAGGCCGAACAGGATGATGATCTGTACAGCAAGCGGAATCAGGGAGAGCATCGGGTGGTAATGCTGCTCCTTGTAGAGCTTGTTCTGCTCCTCGCCGATCGTCTCGCGGTCGCCGTAGTACTTCACCTTCAGGCGATTCAAGGCGGGCATAAGCTGCACCATGACGATCGAGTTCTTCTGGCACCAAAGCGACATCGGGATGAGGATGATCTTCACGATGATGGTGAACAGCAGGATGGCTATCCACCAGTTGCCGCTTATCGCGTAACAGGGCTGCAAGATGAGCGAGAGCAGCCATGCGAGTGCTTCCATGCGAGCAAGTCCTTTCGCATCGCGCGCTGCGAGCGCGATGAAGTAAAATCGAGGCAAAACTAAGGTAAAAACGCAGAATTAGAATAGTACTACAAATCATGCCGCATGAGCGCCCAATCACGTACTGGGGCGTACTAAATCCGTAGACGCTCCGTTCGGCTCGATGTAACGATCCCCTTCGGAGGTGCGACGATATCCTTCCTCCGACGATGCAACGTCAGTCCCCCTCCAAGATGTCGCCGCTACCGTTTATGGAGGAGAAACGCGATTGGCCGCGACCATTGTTTCTATCATGTTAATTAGAGGCAACGGAGCCGTTGCGCAAACTTATAATGGCCGCGGTTGGGAACAAGTAAACCCCGAGGAGGTTACATGAGCTACGTCCAGAGAATTATCGACCAAGTTAAGGCGAAGGACCCCGATCAGCCCGAGTTCATCCAGGCCGTCACCGAGGTCATGAGCACTCTCGAGCCGGTCATCGAGGCGCATCCGGAATACGAGGAAGCAAAGATCCTCGAGCGCATCGTCGAGCCCGAGCGCATCATCCAGTTCCGCGTTCCGTGGGTTGATGACAAAGGTGAAGTCCAGGTCAACCGCGGCTTCCGCGTCGAGTACAACTCCGCAATCGGCCCCTACAAGGGCGGCCTGCGCTTCAACCCCACGGTTTATCTGGGCATGTTGAAGTTCCTGGGCTTCGAGCAGATCTTCAAGAACGCGCTGACCACGCTGCCAATGGGCGGCGGCAAGGGCGGCTCCGACTTCGACCCGAAGGGCAAGTCGAACAACGAGATCATGCGCTTCTGCCAGTCGTTCATGACCGAGCTCTACCGCCACGTTGGCCCGAACACTGACGTTCCCGCAGGTGACCTGGGCGTCGGCGGCCGCGAAGTCGCTTACATGTTCGGCCAGTACAAGCGCATCTGCAACGAATGGACCGGCGTGCTCACCGGCAAGGGCCTCTCCTTCGGCGGCTCGCTCGCCCGCACCGAGGCAACCGGCTACGGCCTTGTCTACTTCGTCGACGAGTACCTCAAGAGCAAGGGTGACTCCTTCGAGGGCAAGAAGGTCGTCGTGCACGGCTCCGGCAACGTGGCCATCTACGCGATCCAGAAGGTCTCGCAGCTCGGCGGCAAGGTGATCGCCTGCTCCGACACCCACGGCTGGGTCGAGGACCAGGAAGGCATCGACTACCAGGTGCTCGAGCACGTCTACAACAAGAAGCGCTCCGGTCACGACAAGGGCGTTACGCTCGCGATGTACGTTGACGAGCGCCCGAACGCGACATGGCATGAGGAGGACGGCCGCGGCGTGTGGCAACTCCCCTGTGACATCGCACTCCCCTGCGCCCGTGAGAACACCCTTGGCATCGAGGATGCGAAGGCCCTCGTCGCAAACGGTTGCAAGGCGGTCGGCGAAGGCGCCAACATGCCGACCACGATCGAGGCGACCGAGTACTTCCAGAACAACGGCGTCGCGTTCTTCCCTGGTAAGGCAGCTAACGCGGGCGGCGTGCTCGTGTCCGGCCTGGAGATGAGCCAGAACGCCGAGCATCTTTCCTGGACCTTTGAGGAGGTCGACGGCAAGCTCGAGACGCTCATGCGCGGCATGTTCCACAACGTCGACGACACGGCGAAGGAATACGGCCATGAGGGCAACTTCGTGATGGGCGCCAATATCGCCGGCTTCAAGAAGGTTGCCGACGCCATGATGGCTCAGGGCATCGTGTAAGCGCCAACTTCAAGCAATCCTTTTAGGAAGGCGGGCTCCTCGGCGCAGGAACCCGCCTTTTTCTATGCCTGAAGTCCCGAAAACGGGGCAGGCAGACTCTTTCCCACTCGCATCTTGGCCGTGCGGTGCACATGTGCGCATCGTTTGGGCCGCTGGTCACTTCGTAAACGAGACCTCGCAAGGCACAATACCGATAAAAGCTGACTTCGTCGGGAAGGGCGGAGTGCGAAGCGGCTTGCACGATGCAACGGGAAAGGGAGTGATGAATATGTTGAAGCCCATGATGAGGAAGGTCGCGCTCGGTGTGCCTGCCGTTGCGTTGACGGCAGCCCTTGCGTTCACGATGGCCGGCTGCGGCGGTGGCGCCGAGGAGCAGAAGAAGGCGAGCGACGACACGGCAACGACGCAGCCTGCAGAAGAGCCGAAGGCTGAAGAGACCCCAGAGCCCGCCGTTGAGGCCAAAACCGGCGTCGACTACCCTTCGTACAGCTTAGAGCCAACTGATGGCTGGAAACCCGGCACCAGATCGATGAACGAGAAGTACGAAGAGTGCGAGTTCACGCTCGGCGATGACACCTTCGCCTTCATCGACATTCGCACGTACAAGACCGAGCCGATGACCGAAGCGGAAGCCAGAATGGGCTCCAAGAAAGACGGCACCATCGACGAAGTCGACGTCAACGGCATCAACTGGGTGCGCCACACCGCCTCCAATGGCACCGTTAACCTGTTCACCAAGGCACCTTCCGGAATGACGGTCGGCATGGTCATAGGCTCCAAAGTCGACTGGAACGACGCACTGCCCATGATCGAGAACATCATCTTGAAGTAGCGACGGCCCACCCAAAGAGAAGCGTCGATTGACCAGATGCAGGAGTCCCGAATAGCCTGACCTTTTTCGGGAAGGCGATTCACGAAGCGACCCCGCCGAATGCGCGATTGCACGAGGCGGGGTCGCTTGCCGTTTCGGTCGCCGCTCATTGTCGGGCGGCAGAGATAACCCCGGAGGGTTTACAGCTCGGAGATGGTCTTCGCGGAGACGACATTGCTCGGCGAGATGAGGATCGCCCCAACCGAGCCGATCTTCGGCGTACTCACGTAGAAGGCGCCGTTCCTCGATTCGCCCATCGACGAGATCGTCGAGTCTGCCGTGGTGATGACGATGTCGATGTTCTCGGCATTCTTGAGATACGACTCCTCGGGACAAAGAGCAATGACGTAGTCTACCTTTTGATCGGTGAAGTACTTAACCTTCTCATCGATAAGAATCCTCGAATACTCGCGGGTGACCGAGAAGATGCCGTAGCGCTTGCCGCCGCGCTTCAGAATCGTTCCCTCTTCATAGGCGGAGGGATCGGCCGTATGAAGCGAGATGACGTTTGCGCCCTTGGCCTGGTAGAGCTCATCGACATCGGAGAGCGCGACCGGTTCCTTCTCCTTTTTGTGCCCCGCAAGGGGTGCAGCGGAGCTCGCCTGGGAATCTAAGGTTCCACCAGGGGAAACAGTTGCAGAAACCCCTTCCCCGGCAGTGCTTTCCCCTACGACGCCTTCGGACGCGGAGCCTTCCGCAGCAGCAGGTTCCGACGCAGTCGAAACTCCCTGATCGACAGAGCCGGTGCCCTGCGCGCTTGCGCTCGTTGGGGAAGCTGAATTTACACTCGAGCCACCCTGAGAAGAAGCAACCTGTTTGTCGGAAGACGAAGCGGCGGAAGATGCCTGGCTGTTTTCCGAAGAGGAAGCAGCGGCTTGATTGCCGTCGAAAGAGGACGAAGAGGAAACGGGGGCTTGACCATCCCCCGCCTTCGAATCCCCGGGAAGCGATTCGGCATCACCCGCATTCTTTGAGCTAGCGGAGCCGTTGGCAGCTGATGCCGCAGAAGCCGTCGATTGCGCGGCGCCTTCTTCCTCTTCGATGGTTCCCTCGTAGACGATGGCGGTGTAGCCTTCCATGTTACCGAACGCATCGTCGATGTTCGAGGCGGTGACGTTCCATGAATGGCCAGCAAACACGTAGCCGAACAGGATACACCCCATCCCAATAGCAAGGATGAGGAACACGATGAGCGCGATTTTCTCTCGGGATGTCTTTTCCATAGCAGCGTTCATTATAGGCAAACGAGCATGAGCTGCCAGCCCCCATCTCCCGAAGACAGACAATCTCGACGCTCTACCGCTCTAACGGAGGCGACCAAGCGCACCCCATCAGGCACAATTCGCAAACAAGGCATTAGGAGGCATGGACATGCGAGCTTCTCGAATCAGCTTTCGCCCCTCGATAGCTTCACTTTCCGCGTCGCCACGCGCTCCGTAAGCGCAGAGGTATGGGAAACAAGCAGCATGCCGGCACCTTCCCGCTCGGCATAGTCCAGCAGCACGCGCCAGATATGAGCTTGCGTGACCGCATCCAGCATCGTGGAAACTTCGTCGCAGATGAGGTAGCGCGGGTGCGTGGCAAGCGCGCGGGCTATGCAGAAGCGCTGCAGCTCGCCGCCGGAGAGCTCATGTGGGTAGCGCAGCATCCACTCATCGCGAATCCCCAGGTTGTCGAGGAGTTCTTGTGGCACGTCGCCCGCTTCCGCCAGCGTTTTGCGCATGCGCAGGCGCGGATCGACCGCCTGCTCAGGATGCTGCTGGATCAGCTGCACCGGGCATACTCCACGACGCGGAAGTGGCCGACCATCGAGCAGCACCTCGCCAGCCTGCAGACTCTCGAACCCAGCGAGCACGCGGCACAGCGTGGTCTTGCCAAACCCCGAGGGAGCCTGAAGCGCCACGCGCTCGCCGGGCTCGACTTGCAGGCTGAACCCGCTGTACAGGGGTTTTGCGCCGGGGTAACCGAACGTGATGTCTCGAGCCTCTAGCACGGGAAACCTCCCTTGCCAACCGATGCGTTGCCGCTGCCTTGCTCGTCCGTGCTCGCCGTAGCCGCGAAATCGTGCTCGGGAAGAGCATGCCACAGCGCGCGGGTGAACGGGTCGCGCAGAAGCGCGGGGTCGGTGAAGTTCGCGACCGCCGTCTCTTCCACCACAGTGCCATCCTTGAACACGGCAACGCGATCGGCAACGCGCAGCGCGAGCTCGATATCGTGCGTGATCAGCAGCACGCCGTTACCCTCGTTGGCAAAGGAGCGGAAGTCGTCCAGCGCTCGGACCGCAAGGTCGAGGTCGAGTCCGGGCGTTGGCTCGTCGGCCACGATCACCCGCGGGTCGTCCATGAGCGCACAGCAGAGCAGCACGCGGCGCGCCATGCCGCCAGAAAGCTCATGAGGGTAAAGGCGCGCAACCTCTGGACCGAGCCCGTAGCGCTCGAACAGCTGCTCGCGGCGCGCTTTGCGCTCGGCCTTCGACAGCTCGTTCGCAAAGCCTTCGACCTGTTTCCCCACGCGCATCATGGGGTCCAAATGGCTCACGCTTTGCGGCACGAGCGACAACCCGTGCCCGCGCAGCGCGCGCAAGCCTTCTGCGTCTTTGCGCTCGCCGTCGAACCAGATGCGCCCCGTTACCGTAGCGTTCGGCTCGAACAATCCCAGCACCGCATCGGCGAGAAGCGTCTTGCCCGAGCCCGATGCGCCCACCACAGCCACGATCTCGCCCGCGTGGACGGCGATGTTCAACCCGTGGAGCACCTGGACATCGCGCTGCTTCGCCTGGAAGTACGGCGCATCCTCGTCGTACATACGGAAGCTCACGTTCAAATCCTCGACCTGTAAAAGGTGGTGCCCGCCGTCATGGTGCGACGTCGCCGCATGTGTGTGATGATGGTGCGACTGCGCATCCTCGTGCGCGGTTTGCTCGTGAGCGATCGCGGCAGCCTTGTTCGCCAAAGCCGCTTGCGCAGCCGCACCGTCGTTTGCATTCTCCAACATCTTCCCCACCTATTTCTGCGCCGTATGCGGGTCAACGAGCTTTCGCAGGCTCTGACCAGCCACATCGAAGAGCAGCACCGTCGCCATGAGCGCCAAACCCGGAAACACGGCAAGCCACCAAGCACCCGTCGATAGGTAGCTCATCGACTCACTCAAGATCACGCCGATCGCCGGTTGCTCGGGCGGCAATCCGAAGCCGAGGAAGGTGATTGCCGCCTCATGAAGGATGGCATGCGGAAAGAGCAGAATAAGCCCCACCACGAACTGCGGCAGCACATAGGGCACCATATGGCGCAACGCGATGCGCGCCGAGCTTTGACCCAACTTGCGCGCAACTTCGACGAACTTCGACTCGCGGCATTGCAGCACCTCGGCACGAACGACGCGCGCAAGGCTCGGCCAATGCGTCACGGCAACGCCGATGGTCACGCCCCAGAAGCCCTTCCCGATTGCATAGGAGATGAGCACCAGAAGCACGATGTGGGGAACGCCCATCATGAGGTCGATCAGCCAGCTGATCACGGCATCGACGCGTTTTCCGCCAAGCGCGGCAGCACACCCGAGCACGAGTGCGATAACCGACGAGACGGTGGCCGCCAGCAAGCCCACCAGCACGCTTGTGGACAGGCCCGCAAGCGTGCGCGAAAGCATGTCGCGACCCATCCAGTCGGTACCGAAGGGGTGGGCAAGCGAGGGCGCCAGATTCTTCGCAGTGAAGTCCGTGACCGTCGCCTGACTGTAAAGCACAAGCCCCGCCGCCACCACAATGGCGAGCGCGCAGGCGGCGGCGATACACGCGACGAGCGTGGTTGCCCGATTGCCGCGCGAACGCTGCACGGGAGTATGGAGAGCCTCTTCCATCAAGCCCTCCCCTCGCCGACGCGCATGCGCGGATCGAGCACGCCATAGAGAATATTAGCCAGCAGGTTGCCGCCGAACACGAGTGCGGCACTCACGAGCGCGATGCCCGCGAGAAGCGCCACGTCGCCGCCCAACCCTGCGGTCACAGCCGCCTGCCCCAGGCCGGGATAAGAAAACACCTGCTCTACCAGCACCGACCCGCCAAAGATCTCGGAGATGAACGCACACTGCAGCGTGACGGCCGGCAACGCGACGTTGCGCAAGCCGTGGTGCACGATCACACTCAGCTCCGACTCGCCGCGCGCGCGTGCGAAGCGCACGTAGTCGCTTTCCAGTACATCAACCACCTTCTCGCGCGTATGGAGCGCGATGTTGGCCACACCCGTCACCGAGAGTGTGAGCGCGGGCAGCACCAGGTGATGCACGGCATCGGCCAACGTCACGTCCGCCGCCGACACACCGATGGGCACGGAGAACCCGATGGGGAACCAGCCTAGCTGCACGGCGAACACCATCAAGATGAGCAAGCCAAGCCAGAACGTGGGAGTCGAAGCCAAAAGAAAGCAATAGCTGCGGACCACTCGGTCGAGCGCACCGCCGCGACGAGCGCCCGCAGCAACACCGAGCGAGAACCCAAACGCGCCGCTGAGCAACCACGCGATGCCCATGAGCGCCAACGAGTTGGCGGCTCGGTGCGCAATGACCTCGGATACCGGCGCATTGAACCTGAGCGATGTTCCCATGTCGCCCTGCAGAAGGGCACCTGCCCAGTTGGCAAAGCGCTCCCAAAACGGCACGTCGCCGCCCCAGTAGCTCGCCAGCTGAGCGCGTTTGGCTTCCGACATGTTCACATACGCGGCCTGCCCCACGTTCGCCTGCACGGGGTCGATCGGCGACATGCTCACCAGCGCGAACACCACCAACCCCACGGCAAGCATCAACAGTGCGAACCGCACGATATGTCGAACAAGATATTTCGTCATGCGAAGCTGCGCCTACCAGCTCCACTTGTCGACGTTGTTCACGATCGACCAGCCATGTCCATGCGGATGCGGCTTCTGATCGGCGACCTTCAAGCCATCGGCCACGAAATACAGGTGGTCGACGTTGGCGAACCACACCCACGTGGCAGCGCCTTGCGGGGCCACGCCGTTCTCGCCGTCCCACATGGCAAGCTTCCACTCGTCGTACGAGTCGGCGATCACAGGGTTGGCCAGCGCGGCGTTCAGATGCGCGTCCACCGCCGCGTTCTCGTAGCACGCGTAGTTGCCATTGCCCGTCGAGTAGTTCAGGTTGTAGATCTCGATCGGGCTGTTCGAGCCCCAGCCCCACACGACGGGGTCGCTGAACTGGTGCCGGTAGATGTCGTCCCAGCTTGCACCCTTCGGCGACACCTTGATACCGAGCTCGCCCATCTGGTTGGCAAACTCCATGGCGATGGCCTGGCGCACCGAGTCGGACGCCGAGTAGTACAAATCGAACGCTGCCGGCACGCCGCCCTTCATGCGAACGCCGTCGGACCCGAGCGCCCAGCCCGCCTCGTCAAGCAACGCCTTGGCGCGGGAAATATCCTGCTCGCATCGCATATCGTCAGATGACCAGGGCATATTGTCGCTCACACTATACGCGACCTCGCCATAGCCGTTCAAGACGTTGTCGATGAGCGTCTGACGGTTCACGCCATAGTTGATGGCGCGGCGCACCGCGAGATCCTGCGTGACATCGTTGCCTGCGGGATACTCCTCGCCCGTCTGCTTCTTCGTAGCGCCCGCCGCGATGGTGGGAAGGGAGATTCCGCGCGAGTCTACCGATGTGCAGTTCAGCAGGTCGTAGCCCGTCGGCTGCTGGTCGGCGTAGGTGGCCACCGTGTAGGCGACGTCCACCTGGCCGGAGCGAGCCGCCGCAAGGCTTGCGTCCTCTTCCATGAACACCACCACGACGCGATCGATCTTCGGGGCATCGCCGTAGTAGTCGGGATTGGCCTTCAGGATAACCTGCTGTCCGTGGTCCCATTGCTCCAGCATGTAGCGGCCGCTGCCGATCGGGTTGGTACCGTAATCACTGCCGTGTCCACCATCGGGAACGATGCCGATAACGGCCAACGTGTACAGGAAGGCGTTGAAGGGCTTGTTCAGATGGATTTCGCACGTTTCATCGTTCGCGGCGACCGCCTTGTCCACCATAGTCAGATCGCACTCGCTGGCCTCGCTGTTAGCAACGCCGTTGATCGTGTAGGCCACATCATGCGCCGTGAGCGCCTTGCCGTTGGTGAACTTCGCGTCCGTGCGAATGGTGAACGTCCACATGAGGCCGTCGTCACTGCAGGAATACGCCGTCGCAAGGTCGTTTTCGAAACCCATATCGGCCGTCGTGGTCAGAAGCGTGGACTGGATAAGCGGCTCATGCACATGCTCGCCGCAGCCCCAGGAGACGAACGGGTCGAAGCCAGCGGCAGGCTCGCTGCTCACGGGCATGGAGACCGTAACCTGTGAAGCGTGCTCTTCGCTCTTTGAAGTGCCGCCGGCATCCGAGTTGCCTGTGTTCGAGTTGCTCGCGCATGCGCCGAGCATGCAGCCGAAGCCCACCGCAGCCGCGCTCACGCCTGCCGCCTGCAAAAACGTTCGCCTTGAGAAGCTTTTCATCGAGATGTCCTTTCATCGGCCAAGCAGAGCGCACAGCTGATGCGTTTTCGGCGCACCTGCTTAGTGTTACGGGATACAAATCTGTAACACACTATAACAGACAGAACAGCATTCAGTGTTACGAAGATAGAAATCGTAACTCCATTATGTGAACGGTCTCAATATTGAGGCGCACGGCGAGAAAGCCCGCAGGCGGAATGAAAGATGCGCGTTCCTCGGGTTATTTGAAGATCAGTTTCGCGGCCTTCCCCGAAAGCTCAACCTTGGGTGTTTGCGCGGACTTATCGAAGGGCTCCGAATCAGCCGCTTGCGCACCATCAACCGAGGGCTTAACCTCAACCGCTTGCGCGTCCCCACTCGAAAGATCCACCTCGCAAGGCGTCCCCTCCTCGCGCTGCGTCACGAGCAGCACCATGATCACGATGAGCGCGCAGCCGGCGATGTCGAAGGGAGTGATGGGCGTTTCGAGCCAGAGCGTGGAGAAGGCCGTCGCCGCAACCGGCTCGATACTGCCGACAAGCCCCGCGCGCATGGGGCCCGCAAGTTTCACACCCTGCAAGAACAGCAGGTAGGCGAAGAACGTGCCGACGATCACCAGGGCCGCCATGGCGGCGACGACGCCGGGGGTCACTTCGACGTGCATGTTCCACGGCTGCACGACGGCGTTCGCAATGACGGCCGCCATCGTCATGGAGACCGTCGTGGTGACGACACTCCCCCATCGCTCAAGCAGGTGCACCGGCATCATCGTGTAGAAGACGAGCGCGCACGCAGATGCCGCGCCCCACATAAGCGCCTCGGCGGGGATGGCGAGCGTGCCGAGGTTTCCCTTCGTCGCGATGCAGATTGTGCCGACGATGGCCAAAACGACGCCTAAAAGCTCGCGGCGCATTGGGGCGCGGCGAGCTTTTACGCAGGTGATGAGCATGATGAGGATGAGACCGCATCGCTCGAACACGGTCGCCGTCCCCGCGTTGCTGACAGAGATACACCCTTGGTAGCACACCTGGACAAGCAGCACGCCGAAAATGGAGAACGCGAGAAGGCGTCCCAGCTCGCGGGGCTGTTTGAGCAGGCAAAGGAGCTCATCACGATGCGTTGCCGCGCAAAAGACCAGGTAGAGCAACGAGGCGAACACAAGACGCACGCACACGTTCCACGCTAAGGGGACGCCGTAGATATCCATGAGCAGTTGCGCACACGTGCCGGAAAAGCCCCAGCATATGGCACCGGCCGCCGTGAGCAGAACGCCCTTCGCGACCGAACTACCCCGCATGATCGCCCAGCATCTTCTTGAGGAACTTTCCAGTAAAGCTACCTTCCACCTGCGCTACCTCTTCAGGCGTACCAGTGGCGATAATGGTTCCGCCCCGCTCGCCTCCCTCAGGGCCCAAGTCGACGATATGGTCGGCGGACTTGATGACGTCGAGATTGTGCTCGATGACGAGCACCGTGTTGCCGGCGTCAACCAGGCGCTGCAGCACGACGAGCAGCTGGCGCACGTCTTCGAAGTGCAAGCCCGTCGTCGGCTCATCGAGGATATAGAACGTCTTTCCCGTGGAGCGCTTCTGAAGCTCGCTTGCAAGCTTGACGCGCTGGGCTTCGCCGCCCGAAAGGGTCGTTGCCGCCTGACCGAGGCGAATGTAGCCGAGTCCCACGTCGAACAGCGTCTGGAGCTTACGCTTAATGCCGGGGATGTGCTCGAAGAACGCAAGCGCGTCCTCGACCGTCATGTCGAGGACCTCGGCGATGTTCTTCCCCCGATAGGTGACCTGGAGCGTCTCGCGGTTGTAGCGCTTCCCCCCGCAAACCTCGCAGGGAACGTACACGTCGGGAAGGAAGTGCATCTCGATTTTAATCTGGCCGTCGCCTTTGCAGGCCTCGCAGCGGCCGCCGCTCACGTTGAAGCTGAAGCGACCTGGGGCATATCCGCGTGCCTTCGCCTCCTGCGTCGAGGAGAACAGGGCGCGAATGTCGTCCCACAGCCCGATATAGGTGGCAGGGTTGCTGCGCGGGGTTCGACCGATAGGGCTTTGGTCGATGTTGATGACCTTGTCGATCGACTCGAGCCCAGTGATCTTGCGGTACGCGCCCGTGCGCCGGTGCGCATGGTTCACGCGGTTGGCCAGGGCAGGCGCGAGCGTATCGGTGATAAGCGAGCTTTTGCCCGAGCCAGATACGCCGGTGATCACGGTGAACGTGCCAATGGGCACCTCAAGCGTGACGTTCTTCAGGTTGTTCTCCGAGGCACCCGTCATCTTGATGGACCCGCGCTTGGGATGGCGGCGGGTCTGGGGCACCTCGATCTTACGACGGCCCGACAGATAATCCGCCGTGAGCGAGCGCTTCGCCTTCATAATCTGAGCGGGAGTTCCCGCCGCGACCACTTCCCCGCCGCGCTCGCCCGCGCCCGGCCCCATGTCGACCACAAAGTCGGCACTGCGGATGGTGTCCTCGTCGTGCTCGACCACGACGACGTTTTTGCCTATGTCGCGCAGGTGGTCCTACGTGGCGATTAT
>JABLTN010142856.1_pt1 | contig 13662 bp, 10 predicted proteins | sample 7160141 | NCBI WGS metagenome assembly JABLTN01 (sample SAMN14651226, study PRJNA627086) | human gut metagenome | isolation source: feces | host: Homo sapiens | reverse complement strand
CTTAGTCAGTCCTTGAGTGATGGGCTGAACGAGGGCAACCATGCCGTTCCAGCCGACTTTTTCGTTGGACATATCAAACCAGTAATCCGCGAAGGCACGGAGGAAATTTCCTTCGCCGAACTGCAGGACCTTGACAGGAGCCTGTCCCTTTCCGAGGATGTATCCGTTGTAGCCGCTGTTCTTCAATACTTCATAGTTTAATTTTGCCATAGTCTTATTCTCCTTTCACGCACACTTCTTCGTTCCGATCGTTTTTCAGAAACGACTCTATTTCGGTTCCGACCATTTTTCAAAAACGACTCTATTTCGGTTCCGACCACTTTTCAGAAACGACTCTATTTCGGTTCCGACCACTTTTCAGAAACGACTCTATTTCGATTCCGACCACTTTTCAGAAACGACTTGATTTCATTCCAATCACTTTTCAGAAACGACTATACACGCCCCACACATGGAAAGCTCTGTATCATCCAGGCACCGCTCGCAGACCTCTTCGAAGGCAGCGGCTGCAGCCCATAGGTTGTAGGAATACCAGGAGCTGTAGAAATCTCCGTTGGAATCCTTCTGAATCACCAGTCCATCCGACGGGCACCATCTCTCGGAAAGAACACCGTACTGTCCGTATCCTGTTTTCTCCGGATACAGCTCGAGAGTCTGCATAATCCACGCCGTTCCGTCAAGCGCCCGCTCTGTATAATAAGAATCTCCGCTTACCTTACCGAGATAATACAGATCACTGTCCACAATCATTCCCATCGGATGGATATGCGGATTGGAAACAGAGGTGATGCTGCCTCCGCAGGCATTCCAGCCGTCTGCAATCGGCTTGTACATCGGCTTCGTCCGATAACCGTACCGCCACAGAAATTCATAATCTGCGCCGTTTTTCAGAGCAGTCAGATATTTTTCCCTGCCGGTATACTCATGAAGAAGCCTGGCCCCGCGGATAAAAGCAAGGTTTCCTTCCTCATCCGGCGATTTCCAAGTGTCCATCGGCGTACCGTTGCAGGTAAGGGTTCTGACAGCTTCTCCATAATAATCCAGTGCCTTGTCTGCCGCCTGCAGGTACTTCTCTTCTCCTGTCAGATGATACAGATAAGCCGCGCAGGGAACAAACCAGCATCCGGCAAAGCCGTTCCAGTCGGCCACTTCCTTCCGGTCTGTCCGGTAGGTATAGCCAAACGCTCCGTCCTCTCTCTGCAGCAAGATAACCGTATCAATCGTCTTTCTGGCCTTATCAAGCCAGTTCTCCGGGTAACTCTTTCCTTCGCGCGTAAGAAAATCAATGGTCTTCAGCAGATAGTGGACCGCACTGCCAACGGTATACGCACAGTGAACATCCCGGGCAAGTCCGAATTCTGCCCACCAACCATTGACCCACCTTCCATTTTCATCCGCAGCGCTCACCTCCTGGTGCGCAAGTCCGGAGGCTCCGTTGTAACGGTCCTTCACCCTGTCCGTATCAATCGGAGAGGTGAGGTCGAACAGAAGACCGGAATCCTCATGGAAAACGGAAGTAATTTTGTCAAACATCTGTCCGCCGGCTGCCGCCCCGGAAAGCAGCTTTTTTCCTTCTTCGCCAAGAATTTCCCCGGCAAGAACCAAAGGATAAGCCAGAACACCGCCTCCTGTCCAGCCGATCTCCTTGACATTTCTCCAGGGATGCAGCACCGGATTCTCCGGAGGGAGACAGTTGCAGTTGGTATACTCTTCCGTCTCCGGATTCCAACTGATCTGAGCAAAGCTCCGGAGACATCCCTTTACCGCATCCCGGAAGCTTTTCTGATAGGCTGGTCTCTCATGCCGGAGAGCATATTCTCTCCGAATAATCTCGTGAAGAGAAAGCCGCGGATTGTCCGCATCCCTTGCGGGAACAAAATAGATTCTTCCCTTCACTTCACCCTTGCAGACAAACGCTTCTGTCGAAGGGCCAGGGGTTCTCTTGTTGATAAAGGAAATCGGATCGTTGGTATATCCCATGCTGATTCCGCAGACATTCGGGAGCTCAGCGAAGACACCATTCGGAACCACCTCGGTTCCAGACGCCTTCCCGGCCACACTAACGGACGCAGTTTCCGACGCATTCCCAGCCGCATTCCAGTTCATGTTCGCGGATGAGGCCCCGGCCGCACTGCCGGATAATGTGTAAGGATCCACCGTAACGGCGAGTACGCCCTTCTCCGTGCAAATCGCAGACAACGGCATTGCCGCGCGGTCCGCACGAAACTCCCATCTGGATGCACGGAAAACATCCTCGCCTTCCTCCTCGCATAGAAGCGGGAATTCCCCGGCATGTACCTCTGCTGCATTGTTGTCGCCATAGATACAGCAGGGAATGACGTGAAAGGCATTTCTGCTCTCCACCGGAGAAGCCGAAAGACAGACCTTTGTTTCCTCTTCAGAATTCAGGGTTAATGCATAATCCACATAATCCGGATGCTCCTTCAAGGCGATGCTGACCGGATTTCCACTCTCACTGAAGGCAGAGACCCATCTTCCGCCCTGAAGGTACTGCAGCTCAATATCAATTTGTGTTGTTCCAATTGTTATGTTCATATACTCGGATTCCTCTGTAATACTTGTTCCTGCATTTTCTCTTTCCTCAGATCCTCAGATTCCAAAAGAATTCCAAAAGATACTCACTCTCTCAGAAATCTGCGGCAATACTGCTCTGCACAGACAGAATCAGGGAAACGCCGGGAGGCGTTTCCCTGACGAGAGGAAATGCATACGATTGTACGGATGCAGATTTTTCGAAATTTGCTTCTCTGCACGCTTTTCTTCCGCAATCAGTTTTTCATTCCGCTGGTTGCAATGCCTTCTACAAAGTACTTCTGTGCGGCAAAGAACAGAATCATCAGCGGCACCACCGCAACGAAGGCCATTGCCATCACCTTGCCCCACTGTACGACCGATTCTGAGTCCAGGGACAGGCGAACGGCCAGAGAAATCGGATACTTCTTCACGGAATTGATGAAAATCAGTGAGTTGAAGTAATCATTGTAGGTCCACAGGAACTGGAACAGTCCCGCCGAGAACAGTGCCGGCTTCATCAGGGGAAGAATGATCTTCCACAGAGTCGTCCATGAGCTGCAGCCGTCGATGTATGCAGATTCATCCAGGTCTCTCGGAATTCCGCGCAGGAACTGAATGATCATGTACGGGAAGAAGGAGTTGCAGCAGAGAATCGCCGGAGCGTAGAACGGCATATAGCTGTCTACCCATCCAAATTTGTTGTACAGCAGATATCTCGGAATAATGACTACGGTGTTCGGGAGCATCATCATCGCAAGAAGAAGCGTGAACAGGAGCTTCTTATGAGGAAGATTGAATCTCGCGAAGCCATAGGCAACCAGCGTGGAAGAAAACAGTGTCAGGAGCGTTGTCGGAATGACCAGGACGAAGGTATTGATAAAAAACTTCGTGTAGGTGAAGCCTGCGCTCCCCTTCCATCCATTGGTGTAGTTTTCAAAATGCCAGACCTTCGGCAGAAGGGAGACCGAACCGAAAATCTCACTGTTGTCCTTAAATGTTGCAAAAAACATCCATACCAGAGGATACAGCAGAATGATACCGATAATTACGATAATCACATAATCCAGAACAGAGGCCTGCTGCTTCAGATTCTGCTCCTCGATGCTTTTCTTTTTTCCTAATTTCATCATGTTCTTGTCCTTTCAGGAAAATGCGGTTATTTCTTCCGTTTGCTTACTCGTCTGCGTAGTGAACCCAGAACTTGGAACTGCCGAACAGCACCAGAGTAAAGACCAGAATAATAGCAAATTCAATCCAGGAAATGGCACTTGCATAGCCCATCTTGAAGAAGCCAAAGCCCTGCTTGTACAACATGATTCCCAGAACGTTCGTTGACTTCAGAGGGCCGCCTCCTGTGATCGTATACGGAGACGTGAAGTTCTGCAGCTCCTGAATGGTCTGATTCAGAAGAGAGAAGAACAGGATGGGTGAAATCTGGGGAATGGTAATGTGCCAGAACTTGGCAAGCTTACCGCCTCCGTCAATGTCCGCCGCCTCATACAGCTCCTTCGGAACATTCTTGAGCGCTGCAAGCAACATGACCATGGACGAACCGAACTGCCACACCTCCAGCATGCAGATCGTGGGAAGTGCCATTTTGACATCTCCCAGGAACGAGACGCTCGGAAGGCCAAGCTTTGTCATCATGGTATTGAAAACACCATTGTCCATGAACATCAGACGCCACAAAAGGGCGATGGCAACGGAACCTCCGAACAGGGACGGAATGTAGTAAAGTGTGCGGATCAGATTGATTCCGTGGATGTTCCGGTTCAGGAACATGGCAACCAGAAGCGCAAGAATGACCTTGCCGGGAACCGTATACAGGGCGAACAGGACGGTTGCCTTCAAGGAGCCCCAGAATTCACGATCGTGTGTCAGAAGTTCCCTGTAATTCGCAAGTCCCACAAAATTCATGGTTCCGCCGACGGTATAATCATTGAAGGAATAAATGAACGACGTGATAAACGGATATAGCTGCAGAACGGCAAATCCGATCAGCCAGGGAAGTAAATACAGAAGTCCCTTGTAATCTTTTTTGGAATAATGCTGCTTCTTAGCCGCAGCCTTTGCACCTGCCATTGGTTGCCTCCCTTTTCTTTAAAAAATCCCCTGCGAGGCTTCCGCAGGGGACCTGTTGCTTCTGACAACGGAATCTGTCAAAAAACAGCGTTCCGATTATTTCTGAAGTGCCGAGAACTCGTCGATAACCGTAGCGGCAGCTTCTTCCGGAGACATCTGGCCATAGCCGATTGCCTCAACCATATCAAACAGAATGGTCTTTGCTTCTGCAGAAGAAGAAATCTTGTCGTTCGGTGTTCCGCCAACCTCCATTGCAATGGCAGTGGAGTCGGTAACGATCTGCGTGACCTTTCCGTTTTCCTCACAGATCTGTCTTGCCTGCTCAGTCGGAGGAACCGATCTGGTTGCGCCAAGAGTCTCCTGTGCAGTCTTATCATTGTAGAAGTAGTTCAGGAAATCAGCTGCAACATCAGGATTCTTGCAGGATTTCGTGATGGAGAGAAGCTGAGGAGTATTGGAAGCAAATCCGCCGTCCTTTGCACCATCCATGACCGGAAGAGCGCCTGCAACGTACTCATCGTTCGGGTTCGCTGCCACCATGACGTCTGCAGTTGAAATGTAGCAGGGTGCTGCAACGTATTTTCCTGCGATCCAGTTCGCATCCGCCTGAACATCATCGCCGACATAGGAAGCCTGATAGGATGCCGGTGCCACAGCGCCGCTCTCATACAGATCCTTTACGTAAGTGAAGACCTTGGTGAAGGTATCCTCGGTGGCAACAAGCTTTCCGTTATCATCAAAGATCGGTCCGCCGATCTGCTTTGCCAGCGTGAACACAAACAGGTTCGTGATGTATTCCTTGTTTGCGCAGAACAGATAGGATTCCGGATCCTGCTCGTGAACCTTCTTGCCATAGTCAAGCCAGTCCTTCCAGGTAATTCCATCCTTTGTCATATCAACGCCGAATTTATCCGCCTGCGTTTTGTCAACAAGAACAGCCGGTCCTGCAATTCCTGTCGGAAGTCCGATCTGCTTGCCATCGTAATTTCCGTTGATGCGAAGAGAAATATAATCTGCATCAAAGGCAGACAGATCGATGCTCGTCGTATTCAGATCCACGAAGTAATCACCGGCATCGACAAAGGTCGGCATGGTCTCCGGGTCAATCTGAACGATATCAGGAGCCGTTCCGGAAGCAAGCTGTGTCGCAAGCTTGTCGTGATAGCCATCGTTGGAGCCGGGCTCTGCCTCGATGGTAACTCCGGGATGAGCTTCCTCATACTGCTTGATGACAGCCTGGGTTGCTTCATTTCTTTCGTCGCCGCCCCACCATGCAAAGCGAAGCGTCACGCTGCCGGCTGTGTCCGAAGAAGCGCTGTCGGTGGAAGCCGCCTCCGAATCCGCTGCTTCTGTCTGGCCTGTCATATCCGCAGAAGCTCCGGTCGAGCTGCTTCCACAGCCTGCCAGCATGCCTGCTGCCAGCATAGCGGAAAGAATCACGGAAATGGTTCTCTTTTTCATGTTCATACCCTCCTGTTTTTGCCACAAGTGGCTTTTTGTATTTCTTATGCGCTTATTATGGCAAAAGCCTCCCTTTTCTTGCAGGGAGGCTTCTTTTCATTTGGTCACATTTATTTTTATGTTTTTGCCAGAGGTTACATTATTTTGGATTTTGTCACATATTTTTGCATTTTATCTTTTGGAATCTCGAACTTCACGATGGTTCCCTGTCCTTCTATGCTGCAGATCTTCAGTCCCGCTTCGTCTCCGAAGTACAGCTTCAGCCGGTTGTTCACGTTGGCAAGGCCGATATTGCGCACGTTGAAGGTGTTGATGTTCTCCCGCAGTTCCCTGAGCTTCTCTGCGCTCATGCCTGCTCCGGTGTCAAAGACCCGAAAATAAATGACTCCTTCACGTTCAAATACAGTCAGCTTGATGTAGCCGGTTCCTTCCCGGTAACGAATGCCATGCAGAATGCTGTTCTCAATGATCGGCTGCAGCATCAGGCGGAATACCGGTGTCTGCAGAAGCGTCTCATCGACCTCATAATAAATGATGAAACGCTCCCCGAAGCGCAGATGCTGAATGGCAATGTACTTCTTCAGATATCCGATCTCTTCCTCCAGCGTGATGGGCTGAAGAGGATCCGTCAGCGCATATTTCAGGATATCCGCAAGATCCGCCGTCATTCGCACCACATCGTTCGTCTCCGAGGTCTGCTCTGCCGCCTTAAACTGAATCATCTGCAGTGTGTTGAACATAAAGTGCGGATTGATCTGTGCCTGAAGGGCGCTCAGGGAGGCCACCTCCTGCAGGTGCTTTTTCTGCTCCAGCTCGGAATTCAGCCGCTCCGTTTCCAGATGAAGGCGGATGATGTTGTTCAGAATCGCATCGTATTCGTCTGCAGACCTGCGGGGATCTGCTTTCGCCGGATAACCCCCTCTTTCCGCCTCTCCCAGAACCGAAATGATATGTGCAATATGTCCGAAATTTCTTGCCGTCGTGATGTAGGCTGCGATCAGTGCCGCCGTAAGGCCGGCCGCAAGCATCAGCAGACCGGAAGGAAGAAAGCTTCTTGTCTGCCGGACAACCGCTTCAAGCGGCGTCATGGAGACAATCCGGATCCGAAAGCTTTCGTTGTCGCTGCGGTGAAGCAGATATTTACTGCTTCCAATCTCCTCCCAGATTCCCTTTTTCCCGTTTCCCGGAAGGGAGTACTTCATCAGTTCCAGCGTATTCTCACCATCTCCCCAGGCAAACAGCTTCTCATTCTGCATGTTCAGGAACACAACCGTGCTGTCATTGCGGGGGATCGCACCGTCCAAAAGAGTCTTGAACTTGTTTACATCCACCTGAATCACAACAACCCCGCTGAAAAATGGCATTTTCTGCAGAATGGTCAGCTTCTTCGCCTCCCTTTGTTCGTTATCATCCGACGGCAGAACAAAAATATCGGTGTCCTGTTCTCCCATTTCCCGGTAATAATGAAGCCATTCCTCCGTTCCGGATACCGGCTCGATTCCTCTGCGGGAGGTATAGCAGTAATCATAGCCGTCCAGATACAGACAGATGTTTTTTACATATGGGTAGGTGGTAACGGTGCTTTTTAAGGAGGCGTTGAGACTGCGCAGGTTGATGGACTCTGCATAGGACAGGTTGGTTCCCTTTTCCAGAATTCGCTTCAGCGACAGCACCATGTACGGGTTGTTCGCAAACTGCACGTTCTGCTGGGTAATGTTATTCAGGGATAGATCCAGATCCGTATTGACTGCCCGGACCAGATCTCTTCCCGCCTCGTCCTGTGCCTTCGTAAAACGGGTGATAGAGACTTCCAGGGAAATCAGGAAAACCAGTGCCGCGGGAAGCAGGAAAAGAATGAGATACTGGCGGAATCTTCGAAGAAAATATTTCCTTTTCTGCATCAGGACCGTCTTCCTCCATTCTGCCGATATTCCATCGGCGTACAGCCGTAGTAGTTCTTAAAGGCTCTGGAAAAGCTTTTCGGATTGTCATAGCCGACATAATAAGCGATGTCATAGGCCTTGTACTGCACATCCATCAGCATTTCCGCAGCTTTCTCCATGCGGATTTTCGTAAGGAGCTCCGAAAATCCGGTCCCCATTTTCTCCTTCAGCAGACTGGAAAGATAAGCCGGACTCAGATTGGCGCGCACAGCAGCCTCCTCAAGCTTTGCATCCTTGTAATTCTCCTGCAGATAGGCGACGACAATCTTCTGAATGGATTCATAGTAGGAAGGCTGGTGCTCATCCGCCTCGACATGATATTTCGCATCCAGCTTTACTTTGATTTTACCGAAGCATTCCAGAAGATCTCCGCTGCCGATCGGCTTCAGAAGATAATCCTCCACGCTGTACTGAATCGCGCTGCGGAAATAATCATAATTCTGATGGCTCGACAGAAAGACAATCCTTACATCCTCTCCCTGCAGCTCCCTGCACAGATCAATTCCTGTCATTCCGGGCATCTCAATATCCGACAGAACGACATCCGCTCCATGGCTCCGGATATAGGAAAGCGCAATCCTCGGGTCCGTGAATGAAATTGCCTCGAAGCCGAGCTTGTTCCAAGGAAACAACGCGGAGATTCCTTCCGCAATTGCCTTCTCATCATCAACGATGATCAACTGATACATTGCTCCTCCTGACGTAATTGCTGTTCTTTGCTGCCGACTGCGCCTTGCTGGCAAAGTCTGTCACGTCTGCCGCCCTGGCATCCGGATCCGACGTCTTCTCCGGATTGACCATTTCATCATGAATCTCATCCAGTATGGGCATCAGATCCTTCGCGTACTCGATTCCGACATATCCCGGCGAGTTGCTCATAACCGTCACAACATACGGGTAATCGCCGTCCACAATGGCACCGTTTGTGTAGCTGTTCTCCACAGAGCTGCTGTCCGATGCAATCCATCCGGCCTTACTGTAAATTTTCCGCCGGTTTTTCTCCTGTATTGCCCGGTCGTCCCGGTCCGTCTTGTCGCCGCTTTCTCCGTTTCCGCTTTCTCCGTCTTCGCTTTCTCCGACGGTAAGCGCAATTGCGGAGTTCAGACTGTCGGTGAAGGTATTTCTCGCCCAGTCGGAGTATTCTTCTTCGCCCAGAAGAAGCCGGGTTCCCTTGTAAAACATCCGGCACAGATCCAGCGGCGTTGTCATAATGTATCTCGTCTGACTCTGCCGCTCCGGAATTCCGGTTCCTGCAATCCAGTCGGCAAAAATCTGATTTCCGTAGGCTCTCCGGATCCTTACATACGCATCGTTGTCGGACTGATTTCCCGCAAGGAACATATCTCTTGTCGGCTGGATGCCCTGATCCAGCAGACTGAAAATATACGGAGCCTTGATCACACTGGCGCTGTAAATTTCTGCTCCTGCATGGTAGGAAATGGCATCTCCTGTCTTCAGATCCACCAGAACAAAGCCGATTTCATAGCCGTCATCCTCGAATTCATCGATAATATCGGACAGCTTTTTTTCATCCTCATCGGAAATCAGATATTCCGTATCCCAGATCTTCAGCTCATCTGTGTCATAAATCTTCGAGGTAATCACGTTCCAGGAAATGCCGCGTTCTTTCTCATATCTCTGCCTCTTCGCCGCAGCCGCCTTTCTGACCTCTTCGAGCATCGTGCCGTTTACCAAAGAAGCATCATAGGGAAGCTGCCCGGCGCCCTGGCCGTAGAGCTGATACTGGCGGTAAATCTCCGCCGTTGTCATTCCCTCCTCAAGGAAGCTTTCCTGATCCTCTTCGGGTTCCTCTTCTTTCTGCACATCGATTTCTTCCGCCTCCGGAAGGTCCGCTGTGCTGCCTTCTTCCCAGGCATCTTCGGTCTCCTCTTCCGGCTTCTCTGCAAACTCCCGGGCGCCTGCTCCCTGCGGATACTCGCTGCAATACCAGACAGGATCAAAAATACACCCGTCCTCCATGATCATCACCTGGGCCTGTACCTTCAGGGTACTGATCTGAAAGGGATCCGCGGCAAGAAACAGAAAGAAGGCCACAATGGCTCCGACCCAAGGCTCTCTCATAATCGTTTGTTTTTTTGTTCTCTTTGTCATATCCGTCCTGTCAGCTCATCCAGCGTCTGTCCGTATGCAGGAAGAAAATCCCGCAGGAAATCTCCCACCTCCGGAAGTTCTCCGGCCAATGCATCAATCGCCGCTCTCGTGCTCGCCTCCGCACTCCGGAATTCCTGATTTCCGGAATTCTTCTCCTCCATGCACTTGATCAGCGCAGACAGCTTGTCGGCTGCCTTTACCAGCTTCCGAAGGTATTTCTCTTCTTCTTTCCTATCCTCCGACGCGCAGAGAATCTTCTTATATTCATTGCGGAGATCCTCCGGCAGCTTTTCCAGAAGATGCTGCTCGGCGTCTGCCTCCACATCCTTATAGGCATTCCGGATCCGATCATTTGCGTACTTGACCGGTGTCGGCATGTCGCCGGTAATGATTTCCGATGCATCATGGTACAGCCCGACCAGCGCCGCCTGATCCGCCTCCAGGTGTTTCCCATAGCGGACATTTCCGATGGTGCACAATGCGTGCGCAATCATGGCTACCTCCAGCGAATGCTCGGAAAGATTTTCTTCTCTTGCGTTGCGCATCAGAGCCCACCGGTTAATATACTTCATTCGTGATACCGTTGCAAAAAAACCATACGACATATTGATTCCTCGCTGAGGCAAAATCCGCGAAGGCAGTTTCGCCCAATGCAGCAGCCGATGCGTCAGCACCGATACCGCAGTTTGAAGCAGATTTCCATCCACCCTGTGACAGTATGATGCTATGATATAAAAAGTTCGTGCAGCATTCAAATCAAAGAGGGGATTTTGCCGCACATTTCTACAGTGCCACATTTTTCCCCTGGAGCCAGTGGATCGTATCACGAATGGTTTCCTGCATATCGCGGGGCATGTAGCCAAGCTCAAAGGTTCCCTTATCATGGGAGAAACGGTCATTGCTCGAAATCGTATGGAGTGCATATCTGGTAAAAAGAGGCCGGGTATTTCGGATCTTCGCAATCCAGGCAAAAAGCGGCACGCACGCCTTTGCGATTCCAATCGGGATGCAAAGGATTCTTCTTCCTCCAACCACACGTCGGACGCATTCGAGCAGCTCACTCAGAGAGAAATAGCGATTGGAGAGGATGTAGCAGCTTCCGGTTTTCCCCTTCTCCGCAGCAAGGAGGCATCCTTTGGCAACGTCCCGCACATCCACGAAGTCATAACCGCCGGTCACACCGGCAGGAAGCCTGCCGGAAAGCCTCATCTGAATCATCTGAACGATGTGGTTGCTTCCGTCATCATAGGGGCCGATGATTCCGGAGGGATGTACAATCACGGCATCAAGGCCATCCTTTGCGGCATCCATCACCTCCTGACTTGCCTCCGCCTTGGTGGAAGCATACGCGCCTGTCACTGCTTCCCTTGTGAAGGACTCCACTTCAGAAATCGTCGCGTTCTGACCGGATTCCGGAATCGCATGCACGGAGCTGACATAGACAAGACGTTTGACCGCACAGGACCTGCACTTTTCAATCACATTCCGCGTTCCTTCCACGTTGACACGGTAGAGCTGCGGCGTCACGGTTTCACCGATACTGATGATCGCCGCCGTATGAATGACGATCACCTCTCTGTCTTCTATATTCATGAAGATGTCATCCAGAGTCTCCGGTTTTGTAACGTCTCCTTTATAATAGGTAAGCTGTTCATCGTCCTCGCCGGTTTCTGACGGAAGGATCAGCCCGCGGATCTCGCAGTCCTGCTTCCGCAGATAACGAATGATTGTGCTTGCCAGGTGTCCTTTTGCACCTGTAATAATGTACAGTTGTCTCATACAGGCCTCCTTTCCGTAGCTGTCTCGCCGTATTATCTGTCTTTATTTTATTGTTTCTGATAATTATTGTCATCTCGGGGATCCAGAAAAATCTGCCATCTCGGGGATTCAGAAAAATCTCGCGCCCTTTTCGCCTCTGTGCTATGATCTGTAATTGCCGTCTGCAGGCAGATACGCAGGGTCCGCCTTCATCCCTCCCATCCGGAACATTTCTGCCCTGTGCAAACAGCAATTTATTTATATAGAAAGGACGGGCAGCTTTCCGCTGTCCCAGGTAAACCACATGAAAAATATCCTGAAACTCGCCCCCGGCTGTGCCGCAGCTCTTGGCATCGCCGTCATTGCGAAGCTCTTAGAGCAGCTCGAAGAAAATGCAGGCCTTCACTTCATCGGAGCCTCCGTCATTGCTCTTTTCATTGGCATGCTGATCAACCATTTCCGCAAGCCAACGCCCGCAACGGCTCCCGGCATCCGCTTCACCTCCAAAAAAATCCTGAAATTCGCCATCATCCTTCTCGGTGCCAGTCTGAACATCACCACCGTTCTTACCGTAGGAAAATTCTCTCTGACCGTCATGATCTTCACTCTGGCAACCTGCTTCGGCCTCGGCTCGCTCATTGGCCGCGCGTTCCGGCTGAACTGGAAAACCTACAGTCTGATCAATGCAGGAACCGGCATCTGCGGCGGCTCTGCCATCGCGGCAATCGCTCCCGTCATTGACGCCGACGATCTCGACATCGCCTACGGCATGTCCGCCACCTTCCTGTTCGATACCATCATGATTGTGGTATTTCCGATCCTTGGCCGGGCCATGGGCCTGTCAGACGCGGCTTTCGGCCTCTGGGCGGGAACCGCAGTCAACGATACCTCCAGCGTAGTCGCAACCGGCTTTGCCTTCAGTGAAGCAGCCGGAGATTTTGCGACCATGGTCAAGCTGACCAGAACCCTCGCCATCATTCCGACCGTACTTGTCTTTTCCGCAATCAGCATGCACCTGAAAAAGAAGGAGGCTGCCGCCCGGAACAACTCAGCAAAGGTCAACATGAAATCGGTCTTCCCGTGGTTCATCCTGGGCTTCCTTGCCATGTCACTTCTTTGCAGCATCGGTCTGATCCCGGCTTCCGCCGCATCCATTCTGAAGACGATCAGCAAGTTCCTTATGGTCGCTGCTCTTGCTGCAATCGGGCTCAACACCGACTTCTCCAAGCTGTGCAAGTCCGGTGCCAGACCCATGCTCCACGGCTTTGTCATTTCGCTCCTCGTTGTTCTGGTTGCAATCGGCGTGGAATACGCCCTCGGCATTGCTCCAAGCGGTGTACTTGGATAAAGCCGGCAATCTCACATCCGAGATCCTTCCGAATCAGGATGATTCCGCCGCCGTGAAGACATCCCAGGTCAGGCATTTCTTCAAATCAGGATGCATCCGCCGTCGTGAAGACATCCCACGTCAGGCATTTCTTCAAATCAGGCTGCAGCCGCCGCCGTGAAGACATCCCACATCAGGCATTTCTTCAAATCAGGGTGCATCCAGACGGCGGAAATAATCCCTACAGAACAAAAGAGCAAGATAGGGATGAATCCGGCCGAATGAAATCATCCCTACGGAACAAAAGAGCAAGATTAGGATGAATCCGGCCGGATGAAATCATCCCTACGGAACAAAAAAGCAGGATTAGGATGAATCCGGCCGGATGAAATCATCCCTACGGAACAAAAGAGCAAGATTAGGATGAATCCGGCCGGATGAAAT
>JABLTN010109555.1_pt1 | contig 13685 bp, 12 predicted proteins | sample 7160141 | NCBI WGS metagenome assembly JABLTN01 (sample SAMN14651226, study PRJNA627086) | human gut metagenome | isolation source: feces | host: Homo sapiens | reverse complement strand
CTTATCTCTACGAATTTAAGCTTATTAGAAATATCAAATATTTATACTACTAGACTATATTCTAGATTACTTGGTAATTTCAAATTATTTAAATTTTACGGAGATGATGTGAGAATAAAACTGAATATATCTAAAAAACGACTTTAATTAAATGTAAAAAAAGGGGCTGTCGCAATATGATATGATACCTCTAAAGTAGACACGGTAAATAAGCAAAATCTACTTTGGAGGTATTTTTTATGGGTAGAAAATTTAAGTACTTACCTGAAGATAAAATTCAAGTAGCTAAAGATTATCTTTCAGGTATAAAAAGTACTAAAGAAATATGTAGTGAGCTAGGAATAAGATACAACAGTAATAAAGGAAATATAGTACGTATTTGGGCAAGAAAATATCAAGAATTAAGAGAAATGAGTTTTTATGATAAGCCTCATAATAAATCATACTCTTCTAGATTGAAAATTGAAGCAGTAGAATCTTATTTAAGAGGAGAAGGCAGTAAACAAGACATTTGTTTTAAATATGAAATTTTAAGTCCTAGTATTTTAGGAAGATGGATTAAAAAGTATAATAGCAATATAGAACTTAAAGATTATAAATCAAAGTGGGAGGTCTATATGGCTAAAGGAAGAAAAACAAGTAAAGAAGAACGTGTAGAAATCGTTAAATACTGCATTAATAATGAAAGAACTTATAAGGAAGCTGCTGATAAGTATAATCATATCTTAGGGTACCGTAGAATGACAAATTGGATTAATCGAGATAAAGGAACTTCTTTTAGCAAAGGCCGAGTACAAAGAATAATGAATTTATTAGGAATCAAAGCTTTAATTAGAGCAAAAAGGAAAAAGTATAAAGGGTCGACATCTAAAGCAATTGCTGAAAATGTATTACATCGTGAATTTTTAGCAACAAAACCAAATGAAAAATGGGCAACTGACGTTACCGAATTTAAAATTCCTGCTTCTAATAAAAAGCTTTATTTAAGTGCAATTATTGATTTATATGATAGAACAATAGTTTCATATATTCTTAGTAACCGTAATAATACTAAACTTGTATTTGATACATTAGATTTGGCAATAGAATCTAATCCTGGAGCTAAACCGTTAGTTCATAGTGATAGAGGTTTCCAATATACTCATAAATTATTTCAAAAAAAAATTCAAAAAAATAAGATGATACAATCAATGTCTAGAGTAGGTTGTTGTTTAGATAATGCTCCTACAGAAGGATTTTGGGGAATAATTAAATCCGAAATGTATTACAACTTTAGGTTTGAAAATGAAGATGAATTGAGACGTACAATAAAAGATTATATATATTTTTACAATAATAATAGGTATCAGGAGCGATTTGGAAACCTTGCACCAATGGAAGTAAGACGAAAAGCAATGAGTTCCGTAAATCCACGCCAATACCCTATACCTGAAAATAAACGTATTTTAGCATATAAAGCTATGCTTGAAGAAAAAAAGAAAAAAACAGCTTAAGAAATGCGACCTTGAATAAGATCGCATGTTCTTAAAAAATTTATTTAGTCTGTCTACTTGACAAGGGTCTGTTCATAATGTGTCCACTACTTTATACTAACACCAGTTAATCTAAAACCATATTGCTCAATACAACTTTGCCCCCTAGTTCCTTATTTACATTCCTTATAGTTAATCTAAAACTTCTTTAGCTGAAAAATTAAGAAAAACACAAGCAGAATTTACATTCCTTATAGTTAATCTAAAACATGTAGAACATATTAATTTAATATGTCTATCCTTCAAATTTACATTCCTTATAGTTAATCTAAAACATAAAAATGAATAACAAAAAGAACCATCTTCAATGCATTTACATTCCTTATAGTTAATCTAAAACAGTTTGTTTAATTGTATTGATTAGATCTATTATTGATATTTACATTCCTTATAGTTAATCTAAAACTATGAATAACTGATATATTGCCAGTCGATTTTATCGTATTTACATTCCTTATAGTTAATCTAAAACGAGTGTTGTATATGACTGAAGTTACTAATCTTATGCTATTTACATTCCTTATAGTTAATCTAAAACATAATCTTTTTGACTAAGAAATTCTTTCTTTGCGATATTTACATTCCTTATAGTTAATCTAAAACTGATAGTTTGGTGATTAAGTTGTTGATACTTACCAACATTTACATTCCTTATAGTTAATCTAAAACTAACGCCATTCGATTGTCCAGTATAGCGTTAATGTGATTTACATTCCTTATAGTTAATCTAAAACCCCAAATATGTTTAATATTTTTTCTAGATAAATAGCCTCTTTCAACACCTTATCACCATTATATGGTACTTCAATTTGCAGTACACCGTCAATACTGTATTTCTCTATTTCTAGAAAACCACTTCTAACATAGTCATAATGCCATTTTAAAGTATTGATTAAAAAAATCGATTTACTGCATTAATCATTATATAAATAAATCATCATAACTTTTTTCAAATCCAATTATATCCTTACTTATATTATTACTATTCTTCACCTTATAAATATATAAAGAATCTTCTTCTTTTTTTAATATTCTATCTAATTCTGCCAAGCATTTTTTTAACTTAGCTTCTGTAATTTCTCCCTCAAACACAGAATTTTGAGTCCATATTAAGTACATTTTTAATTTCTTTCTTATTTTATTTACTCTCTTTTCACCTACGTCATACGTTACTATTACAAACACTATTACCACCACACTTTTATTGCTTTATATTCTTCTTCGCCAATAATTGCTTTAATTAACTTATAGCATTCAAGTTTTATTAAATATCTATAAGATACTTTTCTATTTAAAGCTCTATGCTTTATAGTAGTATTTAATTTATTTTCAAATTCTCTTATAAATTTCTTTTTCCCATTTTCATTCAAGTAACATAAACCTTCTTCAATAATAAAATCTTTTTTAGTAATCATATTCTTATTTATCAATGTAAAAATAACTGTATCTACAATTAAAGGCTTAAATATTTCTGCAATATCTAAGCTTAAAGAAAATCTCTTTGTAGAAGGTTCATGTAAATAACTTATTGTAAGATCTAACTGGGTTTTATAAATTTCGCCTAATACAGTTGTATACATAATAGAATTACCAAAAGATATAAGAGCATTTATTGGATCTATCGGTGGTCGCTTTTGTCTGCTTTTAAAGCTAAAATCTTCTTTTAAAAAATAATTAAACGCTTCATAATATTTTTTGCGTCCTCTCCCTTCAGCTCCCATAAGTTCAGTAATACATTTTGAATTATTCATATTTTCTCTTTCATCTATTATCTGATCAATAATATCTTTAGGTACATTTTCATGTCTTCTTAAGTTCCTTAGCATATTATGAAATGCAGAATCAATAAAGGATTTTGCTATCTGTAATCTCACGTTATCATCTAAGTACGCTTTAGCTTGATTTACTATAACTATGCCAGATACATTTTTCTTCTTAGAATAATACGTACCACTATAAAATCCATAGTAATTATAAATACTAATTAAAATACTAAATTTTGAAATATAATTTATAAATTTAGTATTAAAATCAATTTCCCCAAATAGATGTAATCTTTCTATATCTTCAATAGGAATACCCTTTTTGTTATCATTCTCATCTATAAAATAAATAGTATTATCTTTTCTTTTGATTCTACCATTAGAAAAAATATAATAATCTCTTCCCATTAATCTAACTCCTTTATATAACAAAATTCATAATATGAACATTTATTGCAATACTTATATTTTTCTATCTTAGGTGGAATTTTTAAGTTTATTATTTTATTTATTTCTACTAGTGTATTTTCTATTTCTTTTTCATCTTTGGGAGTTAAATCTACATGCTCTACTTTCTTTTCCTTCACATAATTTAAAGTACCTGTTTTATTAATTCCAAGTTGCTTTAAATAATACAAATAATATAAAAGCTGCATTCTATCTGACGATTGCATTTTACTGGTTAATTTTACCTCTCCTATATTTTCCTTTTCTAATATATCTATCCTTATAAGTCCATCAATTAATTTTTCTTTATTTGATTCCTTACTTTTATAGGAGTTTTCATGAGTAATTTTTCCTTGTTGTACTCTATCATTACTTTCTTCCATACATATACCTTTAGAAAATAACCACAACTTTCTTTTGCATATATAATAATAATTAAATTTAGTTCCTTGTACCTTAAAATCCTCAAAATTAAATTCCATAACTCCTCCTTATACTAAATAAAATCCCTAATTGAATCCTATCATCAATTAGGGACATATTTAGTATATAATTTATTTATTATGCAAACTGATCTTCTGAGAACCCTTTTTCCCTTCTATATGTCGTATATCCGCTACTAAAAGAATAATCTCCTTTAACTACATAGATAGTTTCATAGCTATTTATCTCTATACTCTCTAGGATACCACCTTCGCGTTTTACTGTATCAAAGATGCTCTCTGAAATTGATAATGTTTTTTTCATAAGTTCCTCCTTAAGCTGAACTCTTTCAGAAAAATCTTTAGCTAACTTTATTCTATTTATTATTTCATTAATCTTATCTTTATTAATTTCATATATACATGAAGGAATTATAGTTTTTGATACTATATCTCTTAATCTCTTTTCATTCTTCTTTAAGTCATATGGAATAATATCTTGATAATCATTTATTGTAGATTTTATTGTTTTAAAATAATTTGAATTCTCTAAGTTTTCTACCGAATAAACTTCTTCTACTAATTTCATCTTTTCTAATTCATTTAACTGCATATCATTATATTTTAGGATAGCTTCTTTAGATTTATTAAATATATCAATATCTATAATTGAATCATACTTAGATGTGTTTTCTCTAATTCCTGAAGGTAAAATACTATTACCTACAAACACATTTATATTTACCCTATCTTCTAATAAACTTCTACTTCTAAATACTCGTCCCATCCTTTGTAAAAGTCCACTTATATCTGAAAGTTCTGTATATAATACATCAAAATCAATATCTAAACTAGCTTCTACAACTTGAGTTGTTATCCAAATACCTGAAAAATCATTTTTTAATTGTCCATCTCTAAATATAAACTTTTCCTTTATATATCTATCTTCCTTAATAAATCTACTATGAAACATAAAAACTTTATCTTTAAATTCATTATCGCTTATTAGTTCATTATAAAGTTCTTGAGCTCTATTTACTGTATTTACAATTACTAAGACCTTTTGCCCTTTATACTCATTCTTTATCTTTTCTGCTGCTATATTTTCTTCATACACCTTCACTTTATGTCTTAACATAACTTTATTATTTTCCATTTTCAAAAATGGTTTGCTACACTTTTTATAATCATAGTTATTTTTAATTCCTGCATATTCCATAAAATACTCAAATATAGGTGGAAAAGTAGCTGTTACTATGGCAAATTTTCCTCCCATTCTTACAATATCTCTTAACGCTATAATTAAATATCCTATCATCTCTGGAGAATACATTTGAATTTCATCTATTACAGTTTTTGAATAGCTTAAAGTAGCTAACTTTAACTCAAACCCTTCATACTTAAAGATAAAACCTATTAACTGATCTAAAGTACATATTGTTAATGGATATGATAATTGCCTTGTTGCATCTAGATAGTTCTTTTCAATCACTCCTCCGGCTTCCCTTTTCATATATTCAGCAACGCTATCTGAATGAAGTAAAGCCGTTTTATCTTTTCCATAACTAATCTTTGATACTACTCTATCATATATAGAATTTATTGAAACTCTAAGAGGTAATGTGAAAAAACCTTTATTATCCCCAATCCATAATAATGCCCCTTCTGTTTTTCCTATACCAGTTGAGGCAACTATTATTAAATTTTCATCTTTATTTTCCTCCATGTATTCTTGTAAATCATTTAATTTATACGGTTCAATTGATTTCTTAGTTAAATATGTTAAGTTACCTGGTTCTATTTCTACCTTTACATCACTACTTGCAGCAAAATCAATTTTATTTAATAAACCCTTTGTCATAATAAATTTACTTGCAATTTCATATTGATCACTATTTAATATACTATTTTCTATAAGTATTCTCTTTTTAATTATTCTCATAAACTCTGTACTTATTTCAATATTGTTATCAATAAGCTTATCGTACTTAAATTCATCCTTATATCTGCTTAAATCTTCTGTTATAATCTTTAACAGTTCTTTTTTTCTATTGCCTTCAAGTTTTTCTCTATTATGATGATAAAATATACTTTCATATAAAATTCTAATTTCTTCTTTTGTAAAATTACTCTCAATAAAATCTCTAGGAATAAGAGAATTACTTAAATATCCATGAGGAATTTCTTCTATTTCTATTAATTTATCTTCTAGTAATTCTATTTGCTCTAATTTCTTACTATCTTTATAATAATTATTTATATTTCCTATTATCTTATTTTGAAATTTAGTATTCATTTTACCAACATCATGATAAATACAAGCTATTCTTAATAATTTCCAATTAATATTTTTTAAATTAGGATATATACACTTTAACAAATAAAAAGAATCTAATAATTTATCAGTATGTTCCATAATAGTTTCTTTAGGATTACTTTTAGCTAAAAATAAATTCTTATTGCTCATTTTACCTCCCTATAAAAAAGCAGTTATATAAAAATATAACTGCCCTTAAACTAAATAAGAAATACCATCTTATTATCACTATCCCTATATACATCTGCAAAATCAATAGTATTTTTACCACCAGCACAATATGCTACTTTTATTTTTTCCCATCTTCTAAACTCAACATCTTTTCTTAGCTTTTCCTTTTTATAAACCTTATTAAGAGTATATATTGTGGCATTTGTATCAACCTCATTACTAATAACACTATCTATAGGTATATAATAATTTGTATTTTCATCTAGACTTTCAGTCTCTATATATTCTTCATTTAATTCTACAATTTTAACTTCATTTATCTGTACTATATCTTCACGTCTACCTAAAGATAAATATTCTGTTGGATATTTAAAAGCATTATATATCTCATCAATTTTATCTTGATTTGTAGGACATATATGAACTATGAGATTAACATCAACTAATAATTCTGCAGTTGAAATTCCTCTTGTAGCTCCATATGTTTTATTATCTTTACTTTCAAATTTAAGTTGATGTCTTTCTTTATCATAACTTGAACCTGCAAACTCATATCTAGTATATAAATCATACACTCTAGAATTAAAATTCCCTTGAATTGAAACATCCATAGGTTCATATTCACTATATCCACATGCAAAATGAACCATTCCTATAACTGTTGATGGCGGCGGTAATGGATAACTTTCTTTTAACTGAAAACTTGTAGGCTTTTTATAATTAACTAAATTTTGATATAAGCATAAACGTACTGCCTTTTTAGTACTCATCTATCACACCTACTCTTTATAATAAGCGTCTACTTCGCCTTTAATTTTCTCGAATAATTCAGACATATCTACTGCCTTTAATTCATTAATAATTTCATCATTATTTTTAAATATTCCCTTAATTAAACCAACGTTTGTGTTCTCTGAAACTTCTTTATCTAAATTTAATACACTTTTTATTGCTTCAATATTGATTGTATTGTTATAACATTTTATTCTATTTTCAAAGAAAGGATTCTTTATAGAATATACTCCTCCTATTGCAAATATTGGAGAAAGATTTTCTCTTCTTCCTTTTATGTCTCTATATAAGAACTTAATAGCATCTAAAAGTTTTTTAACTCTTTCTGCTTTTTCACTATTTCCTAGTTCAATTTCATCATTTTTATCAATTCCAACCTTATCTAAATCTACAGTTATTGTATATGAATAATATGACCTATGAATTTCACTTTGAGCGATATTTCCGCCATCTTTTTTCTTACTAGCACCTTCATTATATCTATCTAATAGAGCTTTATTAGTTAAAAAGTCTAAATCAGCATTAAATGTTTCAAGGGCAATTGCATTTGATAATCTGGCAACAGCTGCTCTTGTCTTTACTGGTTTAACTGTTTTCATATATCCAAATAAATCAATTTCAGGATAATCCTTAATTGTTGCATCTGGTGCAAATTGTATAACCTCCCCATCTAAGCCTAATGGTGTATCATCACATCCCATTTGATTTATAATATTATATCTTAACGCTTGTCTTGATATATAAGTATAAGCTCTTCCGCCATCCCTTGATATCTTCTTTAAGGAAGTTACGTTACCTACACCTTCCCCATAATTTGCACTTTCTGCATCAAAAATAAAAGTCATTGTTAAACCCTTTATATTATTCATTACTTCCCTCTCCCTCTTTTGAATTTTCATTTATTTCACCTTGTAATCCCAAAATAAATGCATATCCTATATTTTGCAATCTATCACTATCGCTAAGTGCTAACGAAATTCCGTTAGGAATACTCTTTCCTAAATACATATAAGAATTAATTATAGTATCCATAAATTTACTGGAATCTTTAGTTTTAATTGAGTTTATTAATCTATAAGTAATACCAATTAGTTTTGATCCTGCATTTTTCTTATAATAGCTTTTTCTTAATTCATAGCCATATTTTTCAAACTTATTTATCTCATCAATCCTCATAGCCTTTCCTCCTAATAAAAAATTATTAATTCTAAAAATATTTTTTATTGCTTTGATATTATTAAATTTATTATCTAAAAACATAACTAAAAGTTTGTTTATTAAATCAAATAAATTCTTACCTTCATATATTCGATTTATTACTTCGTTATATAAATTGATATAATACTTTTCTGTGATCTTTACTCTTATCTTTATTAAATACTCCAAATTTTTCTTATTGTAATACAATACCTTCATAATATTAGGTGATAATATGCTAAAACTATATGGCCTTAATGAATTATTTCCATCTATCTTAACAACTTGTATATTCTCAAATTCATTCTCAATATTTTTGGTATACATATGATCCATTGAATCTATTACATTATAGTAGGATAAATTCTCCAACTGGAAAAAGGTTATCTCCTCATTCATTTTTGTAATATTTGCCTGACATAAAACATTAATATTATGATTAAAATTTATAAAAATTCCTTTATTATTTATAGTTTTAAAGCCTAGCGGTAAACATGAATATAGTAAATTACATACTGGACAAATATATGCATCTCCATTCATATTCCAAAAGTGAGAAGACTTTCTATTCATATCAACACCAGTTTTAACTAACCAAGTTAAATCAAAAGCATCTGGTTTATTAAACTTCTTTATCTTATTATCACAAGTAAAACAATAATTCTTATAAGTATCTTTATCACTATTAATATAATTAATTGTAGAATCTATAAAATCACTTTTATATAGCTTGTACATATCCTTCTTATTATTTGTTTTCAATAAAATACTTACGTTATTCCAAAATGGTTGAATATAATCATACATAACATTTTTAGCTAATATTACTCTTTTTACATCTTTTCTATTAAACCAATTAATTATATCTACCATTAAATTTAATTGAATTAATACACTGTCTTTAAAGTCTTCAGGATTATCTTTCTTCTTACAATTAATCTTTTTTAATTCACTCTCTTTACCTTCTATCCAAGCTCCATCCTCAAGTAAAAGATAGGCACTTTTATAACTAGAAGATTTAATTATCTTTTTAACATCATCGATTATCTTATTAAATTTCTCTATATTTTCAAAAGTAATCGCTTGCTTGTTTATACCTTCTATTGCATCTATATATCCAACTAATCTATTCCAAGATCCTCTTTTGCCATATTCCTCAAATATAGTTTCAAAATAAGCTTCTTCAAATCCATCTAACATTGCTGAATCAAATTGAATATAATTACTTGCAATTTCAATATTTTCATTACTTTTTCTTTTGTTTTTTAATACTTTTATAATCCCTACTATTGATGCATTCTTTAACCAATCTCCACTCTCAATTTTTATCAAAGCCAAAATACCACCTCCTTATATTAAATCTATTAAACCAAATCCTTCACTTCTTCTAAAACCTAAGCCTGCTTCTAGTAAAATTTGAAGGTCGTGAATATTTCCTTGTAAATTAAAAACTCCCTTATATGCATCAATAAATATAAATTTCTTTCCAGTCACTTCTTGGAAACCTGCAATTTCCTCTTTAATTACAACCTTTTTCATATCTATAGGTGAAAACTTAATTCTTTCAGTTAATCCCATTCCCCTAAATGTCTTTAAATATATATCAGATATATAATTAAGTGTTTCTTCAAAACTATCATCATAAATATCTATAGCTTTTCCTTCTTTATCCTTTATAAAAATAGGAGATAATGTTTTACAAACTATGCTATTCGTAGTTACCTTATTTTCCTTAAGTAAAATAACCTTAACAACTTCTAATTTATAATCTTTATAAGTAAAACTCTTATTTCCTAAAAGTCCGTTATAAATTGCAATTCCAACATTATAATTACTAGTACTAATTGTTACTATAATTTTGCCATTCACCTCAATATAGCAATCAGTAACTCTAAAATCATTAAGATAAATAGAAAAGGTAAAATCTTTTATCTTCTTATTTTTCTTATCTTCATATAGATAAATACTATTAAATAATTCCTTATCTCCATCGGAGATAGCTTTTTTAATTAAGCTGCAGATCATAAATCTATTGCCAACAGGAATTTTTTTATCTACTGCATTCAATTCTATTTTAAATCTCATAACTTACCTCCTATTTATTAACCTTAAATACAATATAATCTATATTCATCCTAAAAAAGGGGATGAATTTTTAAACTTTTAAATTTTTAATCATTTTTTCTAATTCTATTTTTAATTCTTCTTTTAATGGTTGAGGGCCTAAAACTTCCACACAACTTTGCATAGATAATATCCAAGAAACTATTTCTGGTCCACCTTTCATAGTTGCTTCAAATAATATACTTCCATCTTCAAGCTCAGTGATTACTTGATTATCTACCCATATTCTTTCACTAATTGTATTAGCCATAGGTGGATGAACTATTAACCTAAGATCATAACCTTTCTCAAAGAAAATTCCCAAACTATTTTCTTTAGCTTCTTTTAAATATAAATCAACATCAAAATCATTTATAAACTTAAAGCTTGTTACAGTTATATCCTTTATTCTTGTAAGCTTAAAATATCTTATCTCATTCTTGGTTAAACATTTAGCTATTAAATAATATTCACCTTTATATACAAATAATTTAAACGGTTGAACTTTTCTTCTAGTTATTATTCCTTTATTAGATTTATATGATATTATTATTTCTTTTTTATCTAAAATTGCCTCATAAATTTTCTTTTCAAATTCACTTATATTTTTATCATCTCTAACTCTTGAGTATGGTATTATTTCTGCACTTAAATCACTTTTATTATTTAATATTGAATAATTTATCTTATCTAAAGCCCTTCCTATTTTTTCATTACTAATATATTGAAGTGATTTGCTATAGTATTTTAACAACTCAATTTCTTCATTCGTTAATAATTCCTTAAAAGGAAAATAACTGTCTACTAATTTATAACCACCTAACGGACCTGGAATAGTTTCAATAGTAAATACTGAATCTAATGTTCTCTTATATCTAGCAATTTGCTTTTCACTCAATTCTAACTCTTGAGCTAACTCTTGCTTTTTTACTACTACACCAGTTTTCAATCTAAATAACATTTTTAATGTATTTTCTAATGCTCCCATAATACTTTTAAAAGTAATTCTCACCTCACTTTTATTTCCTTATTCTCACTAAACTTATAATTCTTTATTGGTATTAACTCTGGTTTTAATTACATCTCCTCCTTCTTATTATAATTTAATAGTAATTAAACATTGACAAATTACTTATCTTACATTCCTTATAGTTAATCTAAAACTCCTTTATGTTATTTGTTCTATATTTCTTTTAGAAAATTTACATTCCTTATAGTTAATCTAAAACTATGCAATTATATTTCTTTTAGAAATGGCGCATTATAATTTACATTCCTTATAGTTAATCTAAAACTAAACACAAGGCTTTTACGGAGTTCCCTGTATATCCATTTACATTCCTTATAGTTAATCTAAAACGACTGGGGACTATATGATGAATGTACAGTTAATAAAAATTTACATTCCTTATAGTTAATCTAAAACATTTTAAGAAGTTCCATCTAATCTTTATTTTATCTAAATTTACATTCCTTATAGTTAATCTAAAACGGTCTACTATAGCAACAGATTTATCTTTAAATAAGTTATTTACATTCCTTATAGTTAATCTAAAACAAGAAACTTTAATGAGAAGAATGGACAGATTTGCTTATTTACATTCCTTATAGTTAATCTAAAACTAAGAAAGAACAAGCATATATCCTAGGTGTAATCGAATTTACATTCCTTATAGTTAATCTAAAACGCTATTACTTCTACCTAGTCCAGTTGTTTTTTCTAAATTTACATTCCTTATAGTTAATCTAAAACAATCTTTATTTCTGTAATATCTATTATTGATTAATTATTTACATTCCTTATAGTTAATCTAAAACGAGATTAAGAGAGTGCCAGAAAGAACTTACAGAGTAATTTACATTCCTTATAGTTAATCTAAAACTATTTTTGCTTCAGTATTATTTATTTGAGTTTCCATAATTTACATTCCTTATAGTTAATCTAAAACCCCAAATATGTTTAATATTTTTTCTAGGTAAATAGCCGCTTTCAGTACTCTCATTACCATTATATGATACTTTAATTTGCAGTACACCGTCAATACTATATTTCTCTATTTCTAGAAAACCACTTCTAACATAGTCATAATGCCATTTTAAAGCATTAATTAAAAAAATCGATTTACTGCATTAATTAATTAGTAATTTAAAAAGCCTTAATTAACACCTTAATAATACATTATTTTATTCATTATTATAAAAATATAAACACATTAATTTATTTTTGATTTTATTTACGTTTATTTATTTTTATCAAAATCAGCTATAAACTCGTCAATTACCCATTTATCCTTATCAGTATCTAGTTTATATGTTATATCTCCCTTTAACATTATAGTTCATGTCATTACAATATAATTTTCCACCAATAAGTAAAATACCTGCTATAGAAAGAATAATAATTAATATAGATATAATATTTATTTTAGTATCTTTTTTAGATAATTTATCTTCTTCGTCTATATTCTTACTCTCCTCCTCTTTTCATTAGAACTACTAGTTATTTTATTAGTATCATCTATTATTTTTTCTTCTATCGGCTCCTCATTCTTTGTTCCATCATAATTTCTATTAGGCAATATTGTAGGCTCAATATCTGAAACTTGCTCAACATTAATAATAAATTCATCATTTTCATAATTACCAGTCAAGTTGAAACAACTTGTTACATCTTTACTGGATTCTTCTCCATAAGTAACCTGATAGGCTCTTAAATATATATCTCCTTCTCTTACGTTAATTGTTATACTATAATTATCATCTGCAGCTAATCTATATACCCCATTTTTATTATTTTCAAAGCCTAACATTACATATAAATCATAGTTAAACCCCTCATCTACATTAGCTTTTAAATAATAAAAAAATGCTTATCTCTACGAATTTAAGCTTATTAGAAATATCAAATATTTATACTACTAGACTATATTCTAGATTACTT
>JABLTN010070560.1_pt1 | contig 13723 bp, 6 predicted proteins | sample 7160141 | NCBI WGS metagenome assembly JABLTN01 (sample SAMN14651226, study PRJNA627086) | human gut metagenome | isolation source: feces | host: Homo sapiens | reverse complement strand
GATTGTGTTCTTTTGCCATTTCCCACAGCTGCGGTGTGCGCATCATGGTACCGTCTTCTTTCATGATCTCACAGCACACACCGCATTCTTTCAGTCCGGCCATTCTCATAAGATCCGTCGTTGCCTCTGTGTGACCGTTTCTTACCAGAACACCGCCTTTTCTGGCAATAAGAGGAAATACATGTCCCGGTCTTCTGAAATCTTCCGGTTTTGCCTCCTCGTCCACACATTTTCGGATCGTATAAGAACGCTCTGCTGCCGAGATACCGGTCGTTGTGTCTGCATGATCCACTGCCACCGTAAATGCAGTTCCGTGATTATCGGTATTTTCAGCAACCATCGGCGGAAAATTCAATTTTGCCGCAATTTCCGCACTCATTGGTGTGCAAATCAGTCCTTTCGCATAAGTTGCCATAAAATTAATATTTTCCTGCGTTGCAAATTCTGCCGCACAGATCAAATCTCCTTCATTTTCTCTGTCCGGATCATCGGTAACCAAAATGACTTTTCCTTCCCTTAAATCTCTCAGTGCTTCTTCAATGGTATTGTACTGATTGTTTTGTGACATAATAAATATCCTCCTCTTAAAATCCGAATTTCTCCAGAAATTCCATCGTAATTCCGGATTCTTTTTTCTCTTCTTCGTTTTTCTGAATGCCAAGCAGCCTTTCTACATATTTTCCGATCACATCATTTTCCAGATTAACCGGATCACCCGGCACTTTTTCCAAAAGTGCAGTTTCTTCTCCCGTATGCGGAATGACCGAAACCTGAAAACCCGTTTCATCCACTTTCGCTACCGTCAGGCTGATCCCATCGATACAAATGGAACCTTTTTCTACGATCAGATGCAAAATCTGCGGTGATGTTCCGATCGATACCCAGATAGCATTTTCTTCCCGGTCTTTCTGATACATCTCTGCAAAAAATGCCGCATCCTGTGTAGACACAAAATTTTCCTTTGCCTGATCTCCTTCGTCTCTTAAGCTTCCTCCTACGATCTGTTTTACTTTTCCGTTATGTATATCAATGCATGGTCGAAATCTCATACGTTTCTCCTCTTTTTCTGTTATTCAGATCCGACTCTCGAAAACTGACCCTCGATTCCTGTCGTCTCTTTGCATGTTCCTGTCAAAATTGCTATGCATCTGCACGCTGGTCTGATCATTCTACCCACACAGAACCTCTGACGTTTTCATTATAGAAAAGCCTGTTTTCTTTGTCCAGCAGATATTCTCCGGATTTTTGAGAATTGCTTTGTAGCAAAATAATTTTCGTACATCTGGCTGTAAATCCAAAAAAGAAGCCACAGAGGCAGCGTTTCTGCCCCCATGACTTACCTCAGCGAATCCTCATCTTTACTCGGTCATACGACTGCGGCCGGTTGTCTCACCGGTCAGGTCATCAACCACATCTCCGACTGCATCACCTGCATCACGGACGATATCGCCTGCATCATCGAGTACTCCATCTGCTCCGTCTGTGCGGCGTGACTGTGAAGTGTCCGACTGGTTTCTGTTCTTTTTTGTGCTGTTATTCTTCTGTGTGTTGCTTTCTGCCTGTGTACCGCTGCTTCCGTTCTGCATATTGCTTTCCGTCTGTGTACCATTGCTTCCGTTCTGCATATTGCTTTCGCTTCCGCTCGTTGCCGATGTATTTCCGTTTCGGTTGCTGCATCCTGTGATACCGGAAAGTGCACAGACAATTCCAAGGACTGCCAGCATGCTTCTTGTTCTTCTCATAGTCTTCTCCTTTTCTTTGCTTTTTCGGAGCTTCTTATGCCCATCCTTAATATGCATCCTGTGTACTTTTTTTATTCATGTTCCTTCGTGTCGATTTTGATTTTCAAAGCACACCCATTGTTATCTTCATTATTCTTTCAGGTTGATATCAAACCGGATTCTTTTTCGGAAAATCCTTCTGCAAAACTGTTTTCCGTCAAATGGGATCAGCGGATAGAGATAACTTTCTCCGGATACTGTACGGTTCAGAAGCAGACTTAAGAACGTGATCACCAGACCTGCCGCATATCCGGCAAGTCCGAAAACCGCCGTCAGGATCAGCAGCAGAATCCGCATAAATTTCAGGGCGTATCCCAGTTCATAGCTTGCCTGCGTGTAATTTGCGATTGCCACAAATGCCATATATAACATCGTCTCTGCATTAAACCACCCGGATTGGACTGCAAATTCACCGACAACAAGACCGGCGATCACACTGAGTGGCGTTGTCAGCATACCCGGCGTATTAATCGCTGCCAGTTTCAGACCGTCGATTGCAAATTCCAGGATCAGCAGCTGTGCAAAGACCGGAACATAGACATCTCCGCTTATTTTAATAAACGCAAACTGCGGTGGTATCCACTGCGGATTCTGTAAAAAAAGCAGCCAGGTCGGGGTCAGAAGCAGTGTCAACAGTGCTATGACAAACCTTGTAACACGAAGATACGTGCCGGTCACCGGCGGAAAATAAAAATCATCGGCTTCTTCCATAATGTCAAACACCGATACCGGAAGGATCATAACTGCCGGAGAGTTATCCGTTAAAAGCACAATTTTCCCATCCAGGATCTCAGCGGCTGCCGTATCCGGACGCTCCGTATATTTAAATTTCGGAAATGGATTGTACCACTTATGTGGATAAAGACATTCTGCAAGACTCTCCTGGTTCATTGCCAGGGCATCCGTTCTGATCTGCTCCAGTCTTTTTTCGATCTGCTGCAAGAATCCGGAATCCACACGATCTTCCATATAGCACAGCACCACATCGGTATGCGAAGTGCTTCCGACATTTTTCATCTCCATGGACAGTTTCGGATTGCGGATTCTCCTTCGGATCAGTGCTGTATTGGATACGATGGTTTCCACAAAACCATCCCTTGGTCCTCGCAGTACTTTGTCTTTGTCCGGCTCTTCGACACTTCGCATCGGATAGGTACGACAGTCCATGGCAAAGCATCTGGAATACCCGTCAATAAACAGACACATCACGCCCGATAAAATCTGCGTTGTGATCTGCTCACAGTCCTCTAAAAGTTCAACTTCTACATAGGGCATGGCATCTTTTGACAGCTCTTCACTGTCTTCCGGCAGATCTTCCGGGGTCACAGAATAAAAGAATTCCAGTAACTTTTCCACAATGCTCTCTTTTAAAAATCCGTCCACAAAGTAATAGACTGCTTTTCGGTCTGCTACCATCGTCGTTCTGCTGATGATGTCAAAATTTTTGTCCGTCCGCAGAATCCGGCGGAAATATTTCTGATTTTCTTCCAGGCTTGTCGATAGCTTCTGCTGCACATTTTTCACCTCTTCTTATTACTCACTATCGTGATTATTTCCACTTTTCTGTGTTTTATTCTTTTAGACCTCCATTCTTCCAGTCATACTTACCTAAAATCCGGCAGTCGATTCCGGGCTTCTTTACTAATATTTACTTATTTTTATCTGATATGTCTTTTCTTTCTGAAAAACCATAATATCATGCTCGATGCTGCCATCAGACCTGCGAAGATCCACATTTCCATCCAGGATGCATCACCTGTTTTGGCTGCTGTCACAGCGTTTTCATTATCCGGTGTATTATCTGATGAAAATCCTGAATGGTCGTTTCCGGTTGTTTTATCAAAGTTCTCGGTATCCACACGTTTTTCTGTCTGCACCTGTGCTTCTTTCGTCAGTTCCACCTTGTATTTCTGGACATTTGCAACTGCTTTGACTTTAATCTTTTGATTTTTCGGTTTCTGATAACCTTTTGGCACTTTCTCGACCTGAATGGTATACCAGGATGGGATTACTTTTTCTTTCAAAGCAGTAAGTGTCACATGTTTCCAGATTTTCTTTCCTTTTTCATTAACCACACTGATCTTTACCCCTTCCAGTGGTGTCTGCGTCTTTTTGTCAACGGCTTCGATTTTAATCACTGTCGGACGGATCTCTACCTCAAAATCCTGTATTTCTGACGTATCTTCTCTTACCGTGATCTTCGTTTGTGCCGGAAGTACATAGCCATCCGGTACACGGTCTGTTTTCACCTGATAACTGCCAGACGGAACACGTGTATAGGCTTCCGGAAGTTCCAGTGACCGCTCCTCAAACAGATCTCTGATATGTACATAAATCCCAGACCGGATCGTTCTTGTCTGCTTCTTTTCTGCTGCTGAAGACAATGCATAGCCGGTAATCCGGATACAGATTGGTTCCACCAGAACTTCAAATTTCTGTACTTCCGCTGTATCTTTCACCTCAATGTCTGTCACATCCGGATGTACATAACCTTTCGGAATTTCATCCACTACGATCTTATAGTGCCCGATCGCCACTTTTTTAAAGATTTCTGCCTGTTCTGTTCCGGACTCCCAGATGCCGTCCCGTTCCATCGGACTGTTTTCTTTCAGGAGCGTCTCGCCTTGCGGTGTCTCCAGGTGAGCTTTTACATTTCCAAGCGGAACTTTTTTATCTCCGTCTTTTTCAAAAACAGTGATATGAACTTCCGTCGGCGGATCCTGCATTTCCAGTTTCTGTCCCTGATAAGTGCCATCTTCCTCTTTATGATCTTCCATCTGAAATACCTGTTCTGCTGCTGTTGCATAGCCAGGTGCCGGTGAAAGTTCCCGTAAGGTATAGGTTTTTCCGACTTCCAGCCCTTCCACGCAATGCTCTTCTTTCTCTGTGATCCAGCTTTCGATACAGGTATTTCCCTGATAGATGGCCAGTTTTGCTCCTTCTAACAGTTCTTTTGTATCGGATGCCGTCTTCTTCACAAACACTTTTGTGATCTGATTTTCAAAGATAACCTGGAATTTCTGTACTGCCATCCCTTCTTCTTTCCAGGATGCATCAATCTCTTCTGTCTGTGCTGTCCGGATATAGCCATCCGGTGCCGCAATCTCACGGACTTCATACTTTCCAAGTGGCAGGTCGCTGACAAACAACAGGTTTCCTTCTTTATCACTTTTTTGTGTTTCCAGTAAAGTTCCTTTTTCCAGAAGAACTTCTCCTTTTGCTGTTTTGATATCCTCTGCCGCATACAGTCCGAAAACTGCACCTTCCAGCATTTTCTGTGGATTTTCTTTATCGCATTTTGTCACCCGGATCTCCACTTTCTGGCGTTCGTTGTATACCGGGACTTCTGCTTCTGTGACATCTGCTTCACTTCCATCTGACGTTTCTGCCAGCACAAACGAAACCTTATCTTTTTTCTTCTGATATCCTTCCGGGATATTTATCTCTTCCAGCTCGTATGTTCCAAGATACATCTGTTCAAACACCAGGCTTCCATCCTGATCAGTATCTCCTTCTGCTTTCGCAGTCTTCTGACTTCGTACCAGATACGGAACAACCTCTCCCGCTTTGCAGATCAGACCGGTCACGCCATCCTGGTGATACAGAGCTTCCTTCGCTTTTACTGTAAAGCTTACACCTTTTACGCTTCCTGTTTGATAACCAAACCAGGTTTTGATCTGGTTCCATAATCCCTGTACAATTCCAAGCTTTCTGGATACTTCGTTTAAGATCTCTCCTGTCTTTGAAATTTTCACCTTTCCGGTCATGAAAGCATTTTCCAGATTGAAAACTACTTCTTCCGGCATCTGCTCCATCATTTCCTCTGTGTACTGCTGTGAAACAGAAAAAGTAACCTCCTGTTTCTGCTCCTGTTTCAGAATGTCTTTCATGGAATCCGGGATCAGGATTTCTTTTTTATAGCCTTTTCTCGGAAGAACTTCCACGATGCGGTACGTTTTTTCCGGATTCAGCCCCAGGATCAGACAGCCCTTTCCTTCCGTATTTTCTGTGCTGACTGCATGCAGAATTTTTCCATCTTCATCGAGGATCTGAAGTTTCGCACCTGCCAGCTCTTTTTTCGTGAGATCATCTCTCAGAAACAGTCTTACTTTTACTGCCGCATTTTCGATCTCGCTCTTCATACGGATGATAAAAATGTGATCCTGGTCTTTATACGGTTCAAAATCAAAAATCCGCTCCGTATCAGATCGATAATATCCATCCGGTGCTTTTGTTTCTTTTACTGCATAGGTGCCAGGCGGCAGATCTGTTTGAAAAACGGCTCTGCCGCTCTGATCTGAAATGGCACGCTCTATCTCCGTTCCTGCCGGCAGCACAACACTTCCCTTTGCGTCCGTAATATCTTTTTTCGCATAAAGTGTGAATTCTGCTCCTTCCGGCCTGTTTTCTTTCTCTCCGTCCACACATTTCTTAAAGACACCGGTCCTTCCTTTCCACTCTTCTCCGATGATCGTTCCCGGCTCTTCCGGTACCGTCGGAGACACCTCCGGGCCATCCGGTTCCTGCCCGATATCAATCTTCTGTCTTTCGTTGAAAAAGGTTTCTGTTGCAGTAATTTCCAGATCTGCACTGTCTTTCCACAACAGTTCTGTGTTTCGTTTTGCATCTTTCTGCTTTCGCGTGTAGCCGGACGGAGCTTTTGTCTCTCTGATCTCATACCTTCCAAGCGGCAGATCCGAAAGAACCGCTTTTCCCTGTTCATCGGTTATCACATGGGCAATGGTCGTTCCCATCAGATAAAGGTCTTTGCTGTAACCGTCCGGATGCGGAATCGTTTCTGCTGCCACAAGGTCATATTCTGCCCCTTTTAACCCTTTTGTCTCATAGACTATCTTCTGCAGTTTCTGATCTTTGATCTCCGCTTCCGGCACTTCTCCTTCTTTTCGGATCTCCAGTTTTCCGGAAATGGAACGGTTAAACAGGCTGACAACCTGTACACATTCTTTGTCTTCCAGCCGAATCTCTGCCTGATTTTCCTGACACCGAAATACCTTACTTGCGATTCCCTCAAAGAAACGATTTCCCTGTTCGTATCCTTCTTTTACATGCGGGGACTTATAACCTTCTTTTTCCAGAATCTGCCAGTTATATCCTTCTCTTGCCTTTGTCTCCCTGATCTGATAAGTTTCTCCGACTTTCAGCCCCCGGATCAGCACATTGTTGCCATGTATACTGACTGCTTCCTGCACAATCTCACCCTTCGAATCCACGATACTGTATTTTACTCCATCCAGCTCCGTTTCTGTATCATAGTCCATGATATTAATCTGAAGCATTGTTTTATAGTTTTCAAACGTGCGTACATACGATTTGATTGTAGCATCATGCGGTGTGCCTGTTTTGGCATTTGATTTCCTGTCATTTTCTGTCCTGTTTGCCATATTATCTTCGGATCTGCCATCTTCTGATGCATTTTTGCTGTCATCTTCAGCTGTAAAGGAAATTTCTTCTGTATTATCAGACCGATAATATCCATCCGGTGCTTTTTCTTCTCTGACATAATAGTGTGCCATCGGAAGATCCAGGTCAAAGGCCGCATCCATAATACCGTTTTCCGCTTCTTTTGTCTCTGCGATCGCCAATCTGGTATCTTCCTTTACCAGGATGCTTTTCTGATCAGCTGCCAAAATATCTTCTGCCGCATAAAGCCCAAACTTTGCTCCTGTAAGTTTTTCTTTTGTTTCTGCATCTTTCTTTTCAATCTGGATCTGTGCTCTCTGTCTTGGAATTTCATACAGTTCACTCTGATACCGGATTGGAACTTCCTGTCCGGCATATCGGATCTCAAATGTTCTTGCCGCCTGATTTTCCCCGGAAAGTGCATAGCCTTTGGCTGCTTTTATCTGTTCCAGCGTATAAGTGCCGAGCGGAAGTCCATACCATTCCAAGCCGGCTGCTTTTATTTTTTCAGTCCATGCTTTTCCATTTTCATCGGTAGTGAGTGTGGTCACAACACTTCCTTTTGCAAAAAGTAAAGTCTGTCCTCCCTTTCCTTCACCGGAAAAGATATCTTCTGCTGCCCGCACGACAAAGACATTGCCGGCAAGCGGCTTACAGGTATAGGCAAATCCCTTTTTCAGATCGTATCCGGTCAGTACTTCTCCCTCCGCATAAATGCTCAGTTTGCCGACTGCCGCCTCGTTTTCCTGAACCGCTTCCGTCACAAAGGCTCCTGCCAGTCTGTCATACGTTGTCTTTGCCTCATCCGAACCGATCTGCACACGCACCCGGTAATCTTTAGAAGCAATGTCTGCCTGTTCCCAGGTTCCGACCGCTTCTTCTGTGATTTTCAGTGCGTGGACCGCTTCCATACCCGGCAGCTTTTTTGCCGAAACTTCAAAGAAATACTGTCCGTTTCTTTTGCGGTATCTTCCTTCTGCTCCCTGGCGTACATAACCTTCCGGTGCCTGCACTTCTTCTAAAATATAAAGTCCCTGCGGCAGTGTTGTGGTCGTGGAGACATAAGTGCCGAGCACTCTGCCGTCGCTGTCCTTTCGCTCTGCGGTCACATAAGGATTTTCATAAGATCCCAGCATCTCTCCGTTTGTATAGGCAACGACAAGATTTCCAAAGCGATTGATATAATCGACTTTTTCCTCACTGGTCTTATCTTCCATATACCAGTTAAAGTAGGCTCCTTCGACATCATGGATCACATACTTTGCTCCCGGTTTCGCTACCGTTTCCCCGGTTGTTTTGTCTTTCTTTACGATTTTAAGATAACTGGTCTGCGGCTGATCCCAGATGGCAGATCCCATCTGCAATGTTCCTTTGCCGTCGCCGTCCACCAGTCCGTCTTTTTCATCCGAATCGACGTTCAACACTTTCGGTGCCGCCGCCACCTTTCCTTCTGGAACGGTCGTCTCGACCAGCAGATATTTGCCATATGGAAGTGCCCGGATATTCAGAACTCCGTTTTCATCAGAAAACTGCTCCTTAAGACGCTGCATCTTACCTGCCTCATCATAATAAGCTGCCGTTTCCAGAGCTTTCATTTTCTGATATTGAAGCGTATCTTTATCCCGATACTGATCGATTACTTCCTGGATCAGGACTGCATCTTCCAGCTGTGCACTGCCCTTTTTCAGATGCCCTTTTTCTTCCAGCTCTTTTACACTGTACACAGAGAATCCGGCACCTCTCATCCATTCCAGATCTGTCTCTTTATTGTCTCCGGTCAGTTTAAAGCAAGTAAATGGCTGAGATTTGATGCGTTCTTTACTGAACACTTCTTTTTTGATCACAAGAATATCCTGTCCTTCATAGGCACAGTCCACCGTATAAACTGCGGCATCGGCAAGGTATCCTTCCGAAGCTTTGATTTCTTTTACATAGTACGTTCCAAGTGGCAGGCCTGTAAAACAAAGTCTGCCCTCTGTATCCGTCTCTTTTCGCATGACTTCTGCATTCTTCTCATAGAGAATCTCTCCATCGCCATCTGCCGATGTAATCGCTTCTTTTGCATAGATGCCGTACACGGCTCCTTTTAAAGATGCCATCTGCTGTGGCCTGGAAAGTCCGCTCTGTGCATCCACTTTCTGAACCGTAACTTCTGCTGTTACTTCCTGGTTCAGAAAAACGGCTTCTGATTCGCTTCCAGGTTTCGGGAATGTGTAAAGCTGTGTTTTATCATCCTGATAAATCCACTGAAACTCATAACGTGCTTTTTTCACCTGTTTATAGTAATGTTCCGGTGCCTGGATTTCTTTTACATAATAGCGGTAACCGCATGGAACATCCGCATCAAAAAGACAGCTTCCGTCTTTTTTACTGTACGCCAGAGCAAGCAGCGTATCTTTTGCTGCGATCCTGTTTCCATCCGACAGAATGTTTTCTCCCGCATACAATCCAAACCGTGCTCCTGCAAGTCCCTTCTGTGTGTTCTCGGAGCGTTTGAAAACCGTCACCTGCATCTTTGGGCGTTCATTTTCAAAGACCTGCTCTTCGCTTACATATTCCCGGATTTCCGGTCCGCGGTAGGAAAGTGTCACTGTTCTGGTATTTCCTGCTGCCGTATCTTTTCGCACATAGCCCTGCGGTGCCTCGGTTTCTGTCACATGATACCTGCCAAGATACAACTTCCTGCTGACTGCCGTACCATCTTTTCCGGTTACCAGCTGCTGTGCCACTGCACCCTTTTTCAGAGCCAGTGTCACTCCGTCGGCCTTATAGATATCTTCTGCCGCTGTAATCTCGTATTTTGCTCCGGCAAGCGGCTGCTTTTCATAGAGAAATATCACACCATCCGCCGAATCTCTGGCTTCTGTTAAGACCTCGCCGATTTTTTTCACCGCGATCGATGCCATCTGCGGTGTATTGACAAATCCCGTCTGCTTCCCGTTGTTGGTCAGCTCCAGGCTCTGTCCTGCATTCTGGGCAGTGACGCGAAAATCATAGAATTTCAGCCCTTTTTCTTTCTCACCGTCCACATAATCTCCAAAATAGTTTTTCGGCGGCTGTGTTTCCTGAAGTCGAAATTTTCCTTCGTTCTTTTTCTGATAGTAAAGTTTACCGCTGACTGCCTCTCCGTTTATGGCTGTCACAAGCTCCGGCCAAGCTGCATACGGCACATAATTTTGCTGTTCCTGATTCCATTCGTATACCGCAAATCTCGCACCCGACAGTGCTTTTCCTGTCTCCAGATCCTTTTTCTGAATCTGCACGGTGATCCACAGCGGTTCATTGAAACAGGCGTTGTCACCGTGATACGTGATTTTTTTACTTTCAAACGGTGAGATAACAAATTCCTTCTCCCATCCGCTCTTTGTGTAGCCTTCCGGCGACTGTTCTTCTATGATCTTGAATTTTCCCTTGTTCTCATCTGTATAAGAAAGTATTTCTGCACTTTCATACACACCATCTGCTTCATTTTTCAACTGAAACAGAGGTGTTGCTGCATATCTGCTGCCGTTCCATTCGTATACGGCAAAGACGGCCCCCGGAAGTTTTTCTTTTGTTTTGCCATCTCTCTTTTCCACCGAAACGGAAGATTTCACCGGTGCAATATTTGTCACTACGGTTTGTGATCGAACCGTGTTGCCGTCAGAAGAGGCAGATGCCTGATTTTTGATCCTTGCCATTTTCTTTGCCGGATCCCAGCGTTTTTCAAGACCGGCATCCTTTTTCACGCCGACCGTGATCTGAAAATCATACGTATGGCCGTAAAAACTGGTATTTTTGATATCACTGCATCGAGCCACAAACGCATTTGTTTTCTGTATCGTCCAGAACTTTTCTGCATTTGCCCCGTTTTCGTTTGTCACAGTGACATTTTTAATCTCCAGAAAATCATCCAACTGATCGGAAATGCTCAGATCATGGTAACAGGTTTCTTCATTTTCGATTGGAACCATCGTGCGAAGCGTATAGGTGTATGTCTCTTCTCTGGTGGAAAGGCGGTTTTCGGACGTCATCTTTTCGTCACTGTCCGAAACATATTTTTCGATATGCGGATGGGCATTTGGAAACATTTTGTAAGCTTTTGCCACAAGCCCGCCGGACGGTGTCGTAGAGGTTCCAAGATTGTTTTCCGGCCTGACAAATGTAAAGACCGCTGTCGCCGCCTTTCCCGAAATCAGTACCGACAGCATAAAGCCGGTATCACTTCCGCTCTGGTTTAGACCGGACGTGTCAAAGTAATAATTTTTGCCCTTCACCGTTGCTGCTTTCAGATTTTCCAGTGCTGCTCTTTTCACATAAACATTTCCAAAACCATTTTTCATCAGGATTCCCTGATAAAGATCGATATCCTGAAATGTAATATAACCTTTGACATCGATCGCATTTCCATTATCTGAGCGGAAAAACTCCATTTTTGTCTCTGCCCACTCTACTTTACAGGTCTCAATCCCCGGCCGATCCGTCACAAAACGGAAAAATGCTCCGTCCCGCAGTTCGAAATCAACCAGTGTCACTTTGATGTCCACCCATTTTCCCTGATAATACATCCCTTTCCGGTACCAGGCATAATACTTATTCTTGTCTTTTGCCGTAAGTGTCTTGCAGTCCTCCCTGCCATCCAGCGGTCCGCCTTCGGCTGTAAAAACATCACTGCCAAGGTTCGTCTCACATTTGGCAGTCCTTCGAATGTAGCCTTCGTATCCATCCGGCAGTTGTGTTTTGACATTTCCAACTTTCACACCGGATGCTTTATCCAGCGTCACCGCACTGGAACGCACCGTCAGATAAATGCTGTCTGATGCAGCTCTCGCCTCGTTCTTCGCACTTTGCTTTTTCACTTTCGGATTTTTTTCGGTTTCTTCCTCTCCGGACACTTTTCGGTTCTGCCGCTCTGTCTGTGAAATTTTCATCGAATCCATCACCTTTTCCGTCTGATCCGAACTGCCCTGAACCGTATTTTCTTTCGATTCCTGTTTCCTTTGCGATTCTAGATTCTCCTGACTGCCTAGATCTTTTTTTGTCTCCGGATTTTTCTGTTCTTCGGACTCCTGTTTTATCTCCGGATTTTTCTTCGATGCAGACTCTGACTCCAGACCTTCCTCCCGCTTTTGTTCGGTCTGCTTTTGTTTTTCCGTCTGCATCTGCTGTTCGGTCTGTCTTTGCGGCATTTCGCTCTGAGCACTCTTCGCTTCTGTTGCTTTCTCACTGCTCATCGTCTGTCTCTTTCCCGCAAAACTGCTCTTTTGCATCCCGGATGCATAGACGGACATTGGCGACGTCAGAAGACAAAGTATCGCCAGAAAGCCTGCCAGTATCCTTTTCCATTTGTCTGTGTTCATCCAAATTCTTCTCCTTTCTTTTCCTGCATGCAGAGATTTCCTGAGATTTAAGAATATCTCTGGCATCGTTACTGCGAGGTGCACGCCATACATCGTTTTTCATACAAACCACCTCTTTTGATTCAAGTCAAACGTCATATCGAGAAGCATTGCGAAATATACTGGTAAAAACAAAAAAGGAAACACCGATGTCCAAACCTAAAATTGTCGTCCTGCACATGAGAGAATTGATCTACACTGCCATTTTTATCTTTTTAATCCTGGTACTTCTGATCCTGCTTTTTCTGATGTTCCGGCCACACGATGCATCAAATACACCGGATACAGAAACAAAAACAACGTTTTCTTCTTCCGCTGATGCAGATTCCGTCGGATATCAGCCCGGAGTCTATACGGCTTCCCTGATTCTGAACAACCATTATGCGGATATTGAAGTTACGTTAAATACGGATCAGATTGATTCTATTCGCCTTGTAAATCTTGGGGATTCGGTCACTACTGCCTTTCCGCTCGTAGAACCTTCTTTGGATGAACTGTCCGAACAGATCTGTCAGAAACAGTCCTTAGATGGGATCACTTGCTCCCGTGAGAATAAATATACTTCTGAATTATTATTTCAGGCAATCAAAAACTCTCTGGCAAAAGCACAAAGGTAGGTGCTGTCACAGGCACCCCCTTTTGCTTTCCCTCTTTCGTTGCTCTCTGTATAGAAGTATACATAAAGATTGCTTTTCTGTCAAATATTATTTTATATTTCAACTTAATGTTTATGTGATTTATAACTTTTCAAGCTCTCTCTGCCACAGACGCACGCAGGCATCGCTTGGCATACGCAGATCTCCTCTCGGCGATACTGCGACGGATCCGACCTTCGGACCGTCCGGCAGGCAGGAACGCTTGAACTGCTGTGCAAAAAATCTCCAGTAAAATTTCTTCAGCCATTTCAGGATCGTCTCATCGTCATACACACCGGCAAACGATTTTCCGGCAATACGGTAAATTTTGCCCGGTGCATAGCCAAATCGAAGCACATAGTACAGGAAGAAATCGTGCAATTCATAAGGTCCGACCAGATCTTCTGTTTTCTGTGAGATCTTTCCGTCTTCCGGCGGCAGAAGTTCCGGGCTGAACGGCGTGTCCAAAATATCATACAGTACTTCTCCCAGTCTGCGATCCTCACAG
>JABLTN010120490.1_pt1 | contig 13747 bp, 9 predicted proteins | sample 7160141 | NCBI WGS metagenome assembly JABLTN01 (sample SAMN14651226, study PRJNA627086) | human gut metagenome | isolation source: feces | host: Homo sapiens | reverse complement strand
CGGAAGTGGACATGGAGCATGTACGCATCACTCTTCCGGCACTCTTCAGATTCTCACGGATACGGTCGAAAATAACGATGGTCGCGTTGATAGAATAACCAACTATCGTCAGCATGCAGGCAATAAAGGTATTACCTACAGAGATTCTTGACAGTGCATAGAATGCAAGTACTACCATTACATCATGTAACAGTGCCAGAACCGCACTGGATGCAAAACGTACATCTTTGAAACGGAACCAGATATACAGCAGCATACAGATCGTAGCGATCAGGACTGCCACAATCGCATCTCTTCTCATCTCAGAACTTACCGTAGAGGAAATACTCTCTGCGGTGATCTTGCTATCATCCACACCAAAGCTGTCTACCAGTTTCTGGTTCAGTTCTTCTCTCTCATCCAGGCTCAGAGATCTTGTCTTAATGATAACCGCATTGCTGTCAGCGACTTTGGATATCTGAATATTTGCATCACCGGTTACTTCCTGTACTACCGGTTTTACCTGGCTGTCAAGGTCATCGATGGACATGTCATCATTGAAAGTTACGTTTGTAGACGTACCACCCATGAACTCCAGGCTGTAGTTCAATGCTTTTCCGTCTTTTGCATGGAACACGCCCATTCCAACCGGAACAAGCAGAATCAGGATAACAGAAATCGTAAAAAATAATTTTCTCTTTCCGAGGAAATCGATGGTTTTTCTTTCTTTCTGTTTTCCGTAGAACTTTTCATCCCGAAGTCCCACTGCATAGAATGCGTTCACCAGCAGTCTGGAAATTACCAGTGCGGTAAACATGGAAAGAACGATACCAAGAGCCAGTGTCATGGCAAATCCTTTGACACTTCCGCTTCCCATTGCTCCCAGAACAGCAGCTGCGATCAGAGTTGTGATGTTACCGTCCACAATGGCGGACATAGCTTTCTCAAAACCGATCTTAATGGCGCTTCTTACACTCTTACCTGCTGCAATTTCCTCACGGATACGAGCATAGATAATAACGTTTGCATCCACCGCCATACCGATGGAAAGAATGATACCTGCGATACCCGGAAGGGTCAGCGTCAGGTCAAAAGCATTCAGCATTACCAGTTCCAGTCCGGTATAGATAGCCAGGGACAAAGCAGCTACCACACCCGGCAGAGCGTAAACGATAATCATAAAGATTCCGACCAGTACCAGACCGATAGCACCGGCGATCAGGCTTGTCTTGATTGCCTGCTGTCCCAGCTGTGCACCTACCACGTTAGAACGAAGTTCTTTCAGTTCCAGTTTCAGGGAACCGATACGGATAATAGATGCCAGTTCTTTTGCTTCTTCGATGGACTGCTGTCCGCTGATCTGTGCTTTACCGTCAGAGATCACACTTTGTACAACCGGTGAACTGATAGTTTCTCCGTCATATACGATAGAGATTCTTTTTTTCAGGTTTGCTGCAGTTGCCTCTGCGAATTTTGTGGTACCGTCTTTGGTCAGTGTCAGTTCTACGACATACTGTTTGCTTCCGGTTGTCTGATCTTCTGTGACACCGCCGTCTGCACCTGCGATATCGCTTCCGTCCAGAACTACGTTGCCGCTTTCATCCTGGAATTCCAGAGATCCTGGTTTACCAAGATCTTCCAGAATCTTATTTGCATCGGTTACACCAGGAATCTCTACGGTGATACGGTCATCACCTTCCTGATATACCTGTGCTTCTTCACTGTAGTCTTCCACACGTTTCTGAAGTTTATAGACGGTATCATCCATATCTTCCTGAGACGGATCGTCTCCTTTTGCCTGGTATGTGATACTTACACCACCGGACAGATCCAGACCGGTCTTGATATTTTTTGCAGACCCGGTTCCGGTCGGGCCGAATCCCACAGCGGTTGTAAAGGCTAACAGACCAATCAGAACCACTGTAAGAATCAGCACAAGAACTCCCTGTTTTTTCTTCATCTTCTTATACCTCTTCTTCTGCCATAGCAGCTTTTATCATGATTGCACACTCTACGCGCTTACGTTCCAGCTCGCAGCCCACTTCGTAAACATCATCGATTTTCCCTTTGAAGTTATAGGAGTTTGCCGCACAGCCGCCACTGCAGTAGAATCGTGCAAAACATTTCTTACATGCCTCTTTTGCATAGACGTTGCAATTTTTAAAATCTTTACAGATTGCAGGTTTTGTGATTCCCTCGTCCACATTACCAAGAAGGAAATCTTCGTTTCCTACAAACTGATGGCACGGATACAGGTCTCCCCATGGGGTAACTGCCAGATACTCTGTTCCTGACCCACATCCGGACAGACGTTTGTATACACAAGGACCTCCGGTCAGATCAAGCATAAAGTGGAAGAAGTTAAATCCGTTTCCTTCTTTATTTCGTTTGATCATCTCTTTTGCCAGGGTATCATATTCTTCAAACAATTTCGGAAGGTCTTCCGGCTGCAGTGCATAGTCCGCATCCGAAGGTGCTACAACCGGCTCTACAGATATCTGTTTGAATCCCAGATCTGCCAGGTTCAGTACATCCTTGGAAAAGTCAAGATTATAATGGGTAAATGTACCGCGGGCATAATATTTGTCCTGGTTACGGCTCTCTGCCCATTTCTGGAACTTCGGAACTACCAGGTCATAGCTTCCGGCACCTTTGCGGAACGGACGCATATGATCGTGGACTTCTTTTCGTCCGTCGATACTCATAACCACATTGCCCATCTCTTTGTTACAAAACTCCATCACTTCATCGTTAACCAGAACACCATTGGTGGTCAGGGTAAAACGGAAGTTTTTATTATGTATCTTTTCCTGCTCTCTTCCGTAAGCTACCAGGTCTTTGACAACCTGCCAGTTCATCAGAGGTTCCCCTCCGAAAAAGTCTACTTCCAGATTTCTCCTGCTTCCGGAGTTGGCAATCAGAAAATCCAGTGCTTTCTTTCCTACTTCGTAGGACATCAGTGCACGTCTTCCATGATATTCTCCTTCTTCCGCAAAGCAGTACTTACAGGCCAGATTACAGTCGTGGGCAATATGCAGGCACAGTGCTTTGACTACAGTTGGCCGTTCTTTAAAATGCTCTATCGCATTTTCATAAATGTCCTCGGTAAACAGCATTCCCTCATCGGTCAGTTCCTGAATTTCTTTAAGAGCTGTCTTCAGGTCTTCTCCGGAATAAGAAGCCGACAGTTTTTCTGTCACTTCTTCGTTGGAACATCCCTGATCCAGCAGGGCGATACAGTCATATACAATATCGTCCACCACATGAACGGATCCGCTGTTTACATCCAGAACAATTGCGTATCCATTACTTTTATACTGATGAATCACTTATTTGTTCTCCTTCTTCTTTTCTTGCGCAGCAGCATCTTCTGCTTCGATATACAATGTAATCACAATTGATCCACCGGATCAATTCTTGATATGCTATGTAACAAAAAGCAAGCAGCGGCTTTTGGACCGCTGCCTGTATGTTCCAAGCATCATAGAGCCTGCTGATTTCTTATTTTGTGTTTTCGCAGCTCTGATTTCCTACTGTACAAGAAGTCTTGCAAGCAGACTGGCAGGATGTCTGACATTCACCACATCCACCTTTTTTCATTGTGTTCTGTAAACTTTTTGTATTTAAAGTTTTAATATGTTTCATTTTGCTTCCTCCTTATGTTATTACTTCTTGCATTATAGCATATGTTCTTTCATTTTCAAAGAGTTTTTTTCGCAACTTCCGGCTATTTTCACGATCTGCCACTGTTTTCAGGCTCCCGTCACCATTGCTCCCAAAGTTGACGACCCTGCACAGATAAGAAGTGTAAGAAATGCGCCTTTTACCCCCGATCCCGTACCTGCACCGGAAAAGATGGTAAGCAGCATCAGAATACCCCAGTATATACTGCCAAGTATCATTCCCCACAGATATCTTTTTCTTTCTGCTGTTTTTCCCATATAAATTCCTCCCGATAATCCGGATAGAATATAAACAGCCAGAATACCAGCGGACACTTTTCTCTCATCCAGCTGGTACTTCAGCAACAGCAATGCCAGAAGCAAAAGCCCTGCCCCGCTGACCAGATAGGACACGATCAGACCTTTTATGACTCTGCTACTCTTTTGTATCCAGATGTTTTTCCCTGTATCCAAAAAAATCCCTCCCATACGTACTATATGGGAGGGTTGTACATTCTATACCTTATCGGCTTCAGATTTCTTTTTTTCGGTTTTTCTTGCCTGCGATACCAAGTGCTGCAAGCGCTGCTGCCGCGAGTCCTGCATACCAGGCTGTCTGCTGATAGTCTCCGGTCTTCGGATTGACTCTTTTCAGTGTCGTACCGTAAGCCTGCTGTGTCTGGCTCTTCTGTGTGTTTTTCTTTGTCACACTGCCGGATGTGCTTCCGTTTGAACTGCTGCCTGTATTTCCTGCGGACACATTCGGTGTCAGTTTTGTCGTAGTACTTCCGGAAGTTGTTGTATTTTTATTTGTATATGCCTTATCCGTATTGCCTACCAGAGACTGGCTTCCTGCAATCTTCAGACCTGCCACATTGTACGGACTGAAAGAAGTTGTCACAAAGCTCAGTGTTCCGTTTGCATTATAAATCGGAGTAATATACTCGATGCTTCCATCTTTCAGATAATGAATCACAACAAGCTGTGTATAGAGCTGATCGTCCGGTGCCGGCATCGTGATGCGCACCTGTTGTCCGTTCAACTGATATTCATTATCATTCATCATATCCCACAGCTTCATCTCATATGGGCTGATAAAAGTATCTACATTCTGACCGTTCAGAACGGAACTGTCAGATTTATCATTATTCAACTGTACCTGAAACTGTATGTACCATGGAAAATCACCGTCTACCGTAACGCCGTTGCTTGTCCGGTTGACCGTCTTCGCCTGTTCCTGGGCTGTCTGTAACAGTACCAGACTGTCAGCCTCTATATAAGCTTTCTGTGCTTCAGACAGTGCCTCGTATTCTTTTGTAGCCGCTACGATTGCTTCTACCTCTTCCGTTGTCGTCACTTCGCTTGGAAGGAAATCCAGCTGTTCCTGTACCGTTGCAATCTCATTCATCTGCTCCCAGGTAAGTCCGGATCCTTCTGTGCTTTCTGTATCTGCTGGTGTCTCTGGTACGGTATCAGACGGTAACTCCGGCTGTGGTTTTGGTGTCTCAGGCGTTGGTTCTGCCGGATCCGTTGGCGGTACTTCCGGTTCCGTCGGAACATCCGGCACTTCTGTTGGCTCCGGGGTAATCGTTGTGTCCGGATGTGTCACTTCTGAACCAGGATCTGTCGGTTCCGTAACCTCAGGTGTTGGCTGCGGTGTGCTTTCCGGCTGTGGTGTGACTTCAGGTGTTGTTGTCAGTTCCGGTGTTGTTGTCGGTTCCGGTGCCACTGTAACCTCAGGTGTTGCTTCCGGAGTCGGTGTGACTTCCGGTATATCGGTTGCTTCCGGCGTTGGTGTAACTTCCGGTTTCAGAGAGCTTACGCGAACGGTAACCTTTCTGGTCACAGTTTCGCTGTCTTCGTCCCAGCCTTTTTCCTTGCTGTAATCAATCTTTTTCGTGTCATAGGGATGGAAAACCACCTGATAGTCTGTCTCGTATTCTGTTGGAACTGCATCCTCTTTTTCCCAGGAAAATACTCCGTCTCCATCGCAGCCTTCCAGAGAAATCTCTGACAGTGCTTTTGTATCTTTTACCGTAATTACTTTCGGGACATAAACTTTTTCTTTTTCTGCTGCTCCTTCTACCTCACCATCTCCGGTGATATCCTCTGTATACAGGCGGACATTCTCCAGCTTCAGACAGCCGGTCACGCGAACCAGTGCATCTTCAAAATCTTCTGCGCGGCGGATAGAAACTCCGGATGGTAATTCCCAGGTTTCTTCCTCATCTACAGTAACTGTACCACAGATTCGGATCACACCGCAGGATCCTGCAAGTTCTGCTGCTTTTTCAAAGCTTTTTACTGCCTCATCCTGGCTCTCGCCGCTATTCTTATCATTTCCCGTTTTTCCATTCAGATATACGATGGTTTTTTCTTCTTTCTTTTCCCCATCCTGAGTATCTTTCTGGTCTTTTGCAGACTCCGCATATACCATCTGACCGGTTGTGGAAGAAAGAACCATCACAGATGCCATCACCATTCCCACCGTCTTCATGTATCGCTTCGCTGCCGGTTTATTATTTTTCTTCATTATCCACATCTCTCCTGCTTTGTATTCTCAGCTGCGGTTTCACAGCTTTTTTTACTACTTTCACAGTTATTCAGTTTTATATTATAACATATCCTTTTCTTTTTCAACACCCCAAAAAATATGATTTTACAAGAATTTGTCTTGATTTTTGAATCGAATTCCTGTATATTCAAGTACAACTACTACATATTTTCAAAGGAGTGAATATTTTTGGATTCTGGCGACGCCATACAACTAATTGTGTTACTGCTGTTAATTTTGCTTTCCGCATTTTTCTCTTCCGCAGAGACGGCCATGACTACGGTCAACAAGATCCGTATCATGTCTCTTGCTGACGATGGGAATAAAAAAGCAAAAACCTTATTGAAAATTATTGAAAATCCGGGAAAGCTTCTGAGTACGATCCTGATCGGCAATAATATTGTCAACCTGTCGGCATCTTCTCTGGCAACCACCTGGACCACAAGAGTTCTTGGTAATGCCTTTATTGGTTTTATCACCGGCGTTCTAACCTTGCTGATTCTTCTGTTTGGTGAGATTACTCCGAAAACCCTGGCAACATTACAGGCAGAAAAAATCTCTCTTGCCTATGCACCGGTAATCTATCCTTTGACCAGACTGCTGACTCCTGTAATTTTCCTTGTGAATCTGCTTTCGCGAGGTGTCTTATTTCTGCTTCATGTAGATCCCGATGCCAAGCCAAATGCCATGACAGAGCAGGAACTTCGTACCATCGTGGATGTCAGTCATGAAGACGGTGTCATCGAGAGCGAAGAACGGCAGATGATCTATAACGTTTTCGATTTTGGTGATTCTCAGGCCAAGGATGTGATGGTTCCCCGTATCGATATGTCTCTGATTAATGTGGATGCCACTTATGACGAAGTAATTCAGGCATTCCGTGAAGACGGTTATACACGTTATCCGGTCTATGAAAATTCAACAGATACCATCATCGGCACTCTGAATATGAAAGACCTGATTCTGCGAGATCCGGAAAAAACGTTTTCTGTACGGGATTTTCTCAGAAACCCATATTTTACCTATGAATACAAAGGTACGGCAGATCTTCTGATGGAGATGAAAGAATATGCCGTCAATCTGGCAATAGTCCTTGATGAATATGGCGCAACCGCCGGTATGATCACACTGGAAGACCTGCTCGAGGAAATCGTCGGAGAGATCCGTGATGAATACGATGCCGACGAAGAGGAAGACTTTAAAGAAATCGTTCCGAAACGAGAATATCTCGCAAAAGGTTCTGCCAAACTGGACGATCTGAATGAAGCTCTGGATCTGCATCTGGAAACGGAAGATTACGATTCTATCGGAGGTTTTGTGATCGAACAGCTCGATCACCTGCCGGTTCCCGGTGAATCCTGTATCACAGATAATCATCTGAAACTGGTCGTTGATCAGGTGGACAAAAACCGTATCGAACTTGTACACATCTATATACCTGAAGATTTTTACGATAAAAAAGAAGAAGAGGATTAACCTCTTCTTCTTTTTTATTCCACACTTTTCAGTGATTCGATCATATCAATCTTTTTCAGCCGGTAATACATCATTCCATTGACTAACAATGCAAATGCCAGTGTGATCAGTCCGCTGTACAAGAAACTTCTGAAAAATATACTTCTTCCGAACATCATCATATCCACTTCTACGGTTCGGATCACCTTTCCATGCAGAAAAGCACCGATTCCCACACCTGCGAGGATTCCGAATACCGTAAGCACCATATTCTCACGATATACATACGAAGCCACTTCTCCGTCGTAGAATCCAAGCACTTTCAGTGTTGCCAGCTCTCTCTGACGTTCTGTGATATTGATATTGTTCAGATTATACAGCACCACAAATGCCAACAAACCTGCCGATACGATCAGAACCACAATGACGATATTCAGAGAGCGAAGCATGTTGTCGATCTCACTGATCAGATCTGACGTAAAGGAGATAGCTGCGATCTCCGGATGTTCCATGATCGTCTGTCCCAGTCCGTCCTCGTAACTGTCTGACGTATCTTCGTAGCGAAGCAACAGCTGATTATACTCTGCCGCTTCCCCGAACAAGGTCTGATATGTGTCTGTCGTTATATAGATAAAATGCCGCACATAATTTTCAACAATCTCCGTGATTTCGACTTTCACAATCTGATCACCCTTTTTCATCTGCACTGTATCACCGACTTTGAGTCCCAGAATATCTGCCGTCTTCTCACTGATGGCAGCCCCCTGCGCCGGGAAATCATAATGTTTTCCACTGATGCGATCACGCAGATCAAAGAAATCTCCAAAACAAGTCAGATCTTTCGGTACTTCCATCACCGCATCCACACTGCGCTTCGGCGACTGCAGTTCCACATTCTGGCAATACATCTCCAGGATCTGCTGTATCCCCGGATACGTCTCCATCTCGCTTTGTACCCGTGCCTTTTTCTCTTCCGTGGCATCCCCGTTAAAAACAGCGCTTGCCTGATAGGTAAACAGGTTGACAAACTGATTCTTTGCAATCGCAGTAATCGAATCCTGCAAGCCAAATCCCACCACGATCAGTCCCATACATCCACCGATACCAATGACAGTCATAAAGAACCGCTTTTTATACCGGATCAGATTCCGGATCGTTGATTTTGTTGTAAAGTTCAGATGTTTCCATAAAAACGGAATCCGTTCCAGCAGAATCCTCTTTCCGTTTTTTGGAGCCTCCGGGCGCATCAGCTGTGCCGGGCGCGCTGCCAGTTCCTTATAACATGCCACTACAGTTGCCACACCGGTACAGAGTGCACTCGCAAGGATCGCAAGTCCGCCCTCTTCCCAGTTTAACGGGGTCAGATACTCTTTCATACCCGTATACAGCATACCATACGCATTCATGATCACCCACGGCAGAATTTTCTCACCGAGCAGCACTCCGACAAATGCACCGGAGATGGTAAACATCAGTCCGTAGGCAAGATATTTTACCGCGATCACACCGTCTCCGTATCCCAGAGCTTTCAGTGTACCGATCTGCTGACGCTGTTCCTCGATCATTCGAGTCATCGTCGTCAGGCTGACAAGCGCTGCCACCAGAAAGAAAATGACCGGAAAGAACTTTCCTATATTTGTGATGCGCACTGCATCCTGTCCGTAATTTTCCGTGGAAGTCACCTGATCTCGTCCCCATACATACCAGTCCGGAACCTTCAGATCTTCCAGTTTTTTCTCTCCGTCTGCAATTTCTTCTTTTGCATCTGCCAGTTTTTTCTCTGCTTTCCGGCTTTCTTTTCTGTATTCCTTCCAGCCGTCCTCCAGTTCCGTCTCTTTCGCGTCAATCTCATCTTTTGCCTCCCGGAGTGCGCTTTTTCCATCCACAATCTGCTGTTTTCCGGCAGAAAGCTGCGTCTTTCCATCTGCAAGTGCAGCTTTTGCTCCGGCAAGCTGCTTCTTTCCGTCCGCAATCTGTGCTTTTGCCTGCCCAATCTGCGCCTCACCATCCGCGAGCTGTTTTTGTACCTGACTGATCTGTCTTTCTCCTGCTGCAAGCTGTTCCTTTGCCTGTGCGATTTTCTCCTCGCCCGCCGCAAGTTCCTGACGATGCATACTGATTTCCGCTTCTCCGGCATCCAGCTGCGTCCTTGCCTGCTCGAGTTCTCCTTTGCCCAACTGGATCTGTGTAAGATTCCCGGTCAGTTCCGTCTCTTTCTGTGACAGCACTTCCTTTTGTGTTTCCAGTCCGGTAAGCTGCTGCTTTAACTCCTGCAAAGCAGTCTCGATCTGCTGCAGCTGTTCCGCATCCGGTTCTTCCATCTGCGAGAGTTGTTCTTTCTGTGCTTCCAGTCGGGTGATTTCTTCCTGCACACTTTGCATACCGGCGGCAAGCTGTTCCTGCCCTTCCTGTACCTGTGTGATACCCGCAGTTACTGTCACCTCATTTTCATCCAGCTCCTTTTCTTTTTCTTCCAGCTGACTTTTCTGTTCTTCCAGTTTCGCCGCCTGCTCCTCAAGCTGACTTTTGGCTGTATTCAGCTCTTCTTCCTGTATCTGTAGCTGTACCTTTCCATCCGTCAGTTCTGTCTGCTTTGTGGCAAGCTCCTGTTTTCCGGCTGCAAGTTCCTGCATTTTCTGCTGCAGCTGTTGTTCTCCGGCAGTCAGTTCTTTCTCCTTTGCAGCAAGCTGATTCTCCCCATTTTGCAATTCTGTCTCTTTTTCTGCCAGAAGGGATTCATTTTTCTTCAGTTCTTTTTCCTTTTCAGCAACGGTATCTTTTGCCTCTTCGATCTGCAAAGTACCGTCTTCCAGCTTCTTTTTTCCATCCGCCAGTTCCTTTTCACCGTCTGTTACCTGTTTTCTGGCATCGGAAAGCTTGTCTTCCCCCTCCTGATAAACCGTATCATATCTCCTCTGACATGCTTCCTCTTCCAGCTCTTCTACCCGGTTTTGTACCTGTTTTACAGTCTTTTCGTAAGAGGTACTGTAACTTTCCAGCTCCTTTGCCCCATCCACCTGCACATAGATTTCTGTATAAATCTCACTGGTAAACGTCTCCGGAAGTAACAGCCCAAAACTGTCAATACTGCCGTTTCCGATACTCCCTGTTCCACGGGTCAGTTCCATATAATAGGGTAACGTTGCCGATCCCACAATCGTAAACGTTTCATGAACAAGGTCATCCGAAAGTGCAGTGTCCGTACCACTCTCAAATATCACCTGATCGCCGATCTTTTTTCCGGTTTCATCCAGGAATTTCTGGTCCACCAGAATTTCATCCGTTTTCTGCGGCAGCCGCCCATCCAGAATCTGTGGTTCATTTACGCCATCTTCTAACGCGATCAGCTTCACTGTCTGTTCTTTTTCCCCTTCTTTATGTAATACTTCTAACGTATGCCCGCCGGTTACCTGTGCTACGCCTTTCACCTTTGCGATATCTTCCATATCCGTGTCTGTAAGACCGAGCGTTCCCAGCACCCGCAGATCCATGTAATTTGTCTGATCGTAATAAGCATCCGCCGAAGTCTTCATATCTCCTTCTGCTGACCGAATACCCGAAAAGAACGCCGCACCCAGCAGGGAGATGAAAAAAACAGATAAAAACCGTCCTTTATTCTTTAAAATCTCTCTGAAAAAATCTTTCCGAAATGCTTTCATCCTCTCCACCTACCATTCTATCTCTTCCACCGGTGTTGGATTCTCGTTTTGTATCATCTCTGCCACCCTGCCGTTTCGTATCCGAACGATCCGATCCGCCATAGGTGTCAGTGCAGAGTTATGTGTGATCACGATCACAGTCATTCCCTTTTTGTGACAGGTATCTTGTAATAACTTCAGTATCGATTTTCCGGTCACATAGTCCAGCGCACCCGTCGGTTCATCGCAGAGCAGTAACTTTGGATTTTTTGCCAGGGCTCTGGCTATCGCCACCCTCTGCTGTTCCCCACCTGAAAGCTGTGCCGGGAAATTATACATCCGTTCCCCAAGCCCCACTTCTTCAAGAACTGTCTTTGCATCCAGCGGATCTTTACAGATCTGAAGTGCCAGCTCCACATTCTCCAGTGCAGTCAGGTTTTGCATCAGGTTATAAAACTGAAACACGAAACCAATATCCTCTCTCCGATACTGGATCAACTTTTTCCCTTTCAGCTTATCCACCCGTGTTCCGTCCACAGATACTTTTCCGGTCGTTGCAGTATCCATGCCGCCGAGAATATTTAGCACCGTTGTTTTTCCTGCTCCACTTGGTCCGACCACGACCACAAATTCTCCCTTTTCTACCTGAAAAGAAATACCATCCGCAGCTTTGATCGTCACTTCTCCCATCTGATAGGTTTTTGTAACCTGATCCATTTCCACATATGCTGCCATAACACCCTCCTGTCTTCCGTATGAAATGATAACATCCTGTTCGTATCATCTGTTTATCCGAATCTCTCAGATACTCCATGAATCCGCTTCCCTGCAAAAGATTCGTTGCAGCTGTTCCCCACATTTTTCTACTTCTCCCAGTACTTCCTTTCTGCCTTTTTGCGTATCAAACCAGTTTTCCCGGTTGATTCCCACATCCGAAGGGCAAATGAGAAAGGTTGTCTGTGGATATAAATACTGATAATACAGCTTGCATCTTCTGGCATGCTGGGCTTTGCAGCAGATAATTGCCTTTTTCACCCGAATGCCCACTGCATCTGTCACTTTTCTGGAGTTGATCGCATTCTGATAGGTAAATGTAGCCCCGTCTTCCCGCAGGATCACTTCTTCCGGCACGCCTTCTTTTAGCAACACATCTTTCATAAATTCCCATTCCGTCTGATACGGTCCCTGATATTTTTCCTTCATGGCCTGTACCCCTGTAAATGCACCTTTTCCGATACTGTATTTTCCGGAAGGCAGTATCCAGGGTGCCATTCCCTCTTTCCACAGTCTGGCCGCTTCTATGGACATCTGTGGAAATCCATTACCCGGTACAAAAATGATATCTGCCCTCTCCGGTTTATCCTCCACAAAAATGAAATCACTGATCTGATCTAAAAAACGTTCATATTCTCTGTCTTTCTTTTGTATTCCCATGGATCTGCTCCCTTCTTCATCCTGTCTTCTAGCGGGTTGTGATCAGAGTCTGATACCCCTCCTTTCGAAGCCTTTGTTCCATCAAAACAGCATTCCCAAGCTGTTCAAAAGCTCCCACCTGGACTTTATAATATCCGTCCTGCTGTAAAATATAAGATGGATATCCCTTATCCAAAAGTTCATAATTCAGCCGGTCTGCATTTTCTTTATTTCTGAAAACTCCCACCTGCACCCGATATAAAAGTGGATCTTCCACAGTTTCCTGATCCAGTGTACCGAGAATCGCCTCAGAAATTGCTCCTGCAATTTCTGTAAATTTTTCATCAAACAGCTGATTATCCTGATCGTTGTTAATAAATCCTGCCTCCACCAGAAGTGCCGGCATATTTGTTCTTCGCAACACTACAAGTCCCGGTCGTTCTTTCACCCCGAGATTACGGAACCCCACCTCCTCCAGAGCCCCATTAATTGCCTCTGCCATCTTCAGTTTGATTCCCGACTTATCATAGATCAGTGTCTCTACCCCCTGATACTGATTCTGTCTTGGACTGGAATTTCTGTGAATCGAAATAAAATAATCCGCTTCTTCCCGATTTGCAATCTGCGCTTTTTCAAAGGGTGTCTGGTAGACATCCGTGGTTCTTGTATACACCACATCCTGTCCTCCTGCCTCCAGAAGTCTCCCTACTTCCAGTGCAAGCCGTAACGTATCTTCCTTTTCCTGCCTGCCCGGATAGACTGCACCCGGATCTTCTCCTCCGTGTCCACTGTCCACTACAATCTTATATGCCATATTTTTCCGCCCGTATTTCTTTTCTTCTTTTACTATATGCCGGTATACGGGGAAATGTTGTTTTATAATTTATTATAACAAAAAGGACACCGGCGTAAAAGCCGATGCCCTGATTTTATAGATATTTTATATTATTTGTTACTGTTCACTCCGTGCCCAGCAACACGCTGCGCGATGCACAGAATTTATGCTAATCGCATAAATTCGCGCGATATGTCTCGGGTTTTCTGTG
>JABLTN010130313.1_pt1 | contig 13815 bp, 11 predicted proteins | sample 7160141 | NCBI WGS metagenome assembly JABLTN01 (sample SAMN14651226, study PRJNA627086) | human gut metagenome | isolation source: feces | host: Homo sapiens | reverse complement strand
GCATCCCAAGGTTGCCGATGCGCCTGCCTCGAGTGCTGTCAAATCGGCTGCGGCTAGCGATGAGGGAGCGGACGGCGGCGCCGCAGATAAAGAGGGCGAAGAAGAGGACGGACTCAAGCTTCCGCCGCTCGAAATCCTGCATGCCAACCCGCAGTCGGCTTCCGCCGCGTCTTCGGACAAGGAGCTGGAGCAGACCGCTGAGTCACTGCAATCCACCTTGCTTGAGTTTGGCCGCAGCGCCCGCGTGGTCGGCTGGATCGCCGGCCCCACGGTGACGACCTTTAAGCTGCAACCTGGCGAGGGCGAGCGCGTGAGCAAGATTTCGAGCCTCGAGGACGATATCGCGCTTTCGCTCGCTGCTCAGTCGGTGCGCATCTTTGCCCCGATCCCCGGTACCTCGCTTGTGGGTATCGAGATCCCCAATCGTAAGCGCCAGAACGTCAACCTGGGCGACGTACTTCCCTATGTGAAGGGCGGTCCGCTCGAGCTGGCCATCGGTCGCGATGCCGAGGGCACGCCGGTCGTCGCCGACCTTGCCAAGATGCCCCACCTGCTGATCGCCGGTACCACGGGTTCCGGTAAGTCGGTCATGATCAACTCCATCATCACGACCTTGCTCATGCGCGCCCTTCCCGAGGACGTTCGCCTGATCATGGTCGACCCCAAGCGCGTCGAGCTTGCGGGCTATAACGGTCTGCCGCATCTTTACGTGCCTGTAGTGACCGAGCCCAAGCAGGCCGCGAGCGCTCTGCAATGGGCCGTGTCCGAGATGGAGCGTCGCCTGAAGGTCTTCGAGCGTCTCAACGTGCGTAAGATCTCGACCTACAACGAAAAGCAGGCCGCCGGCGAGTTTGAGCATTACGATAACCCGCCGCAAAAGATGCCCTACCTGGTCATCATCATCGACGAGCTCTCGGACCTGATGATGGTCGCCGGTAAGGATGTCGAGGCCTCGATCGTACGTATTGCACAGCTGGGTCGTGCCGCCGGTATTCATCTTATCGTGGCCACGCAGCGCCCCAGCTCCAACGTGGTGACGGGCCTTATCAAGGCCAACATCACCAACCGCATCGCCTTTAACGTCGCCACGGGCATCGACTCGCGCGTCATTATCGACCAGATGGGTGCTGAAAAGCTCACCGGTTTGGGCGACATGCTGTTCTCCAAGGTCGATTGGGGCAAGCCTCGCCGTATCCAGGGCTGCTTTGTCTCGGATGACGAAATCAACGAGATTGTCGAGTTCGTCAAGTCGCAGAGCGAGCCCGACTACCACGAGGAGATCCTGTCTGCCGTGGCGCCCGCTTCCATGTCCATGGCGGGTGGCGGCGGCATTGTCCGCACCGGAGTCGCCGAGCCGCAAGACGATGATCCGCTCATTTGGGAAGCCGCCCATATTGTGGTGGAATCGCAGCTTGGCTCCACATCTGGCCTGCAACGTCGTCTGAAGGTTGGCTATGCGCGCGCCGGGCGTATTATGGACATGCTGGAAGAAAAGGGTGTCGTCGGTCCGCCCGACGGTTCCAAGCCGCGCGAGGTCCTGCTGGACGAGGAGGGGCTTGCCGCGCTGGAATCTGTCGACGCCGAGATGGCACGTGAAGATCGTGAGTTTGGAGGATTCTGATGGCTGCACGCTTTGGTGACATGCTGCTCGAGCAGCGTCGCCGAATGGGCCTTTCCATTCAGCAGGTCGCCAACACCATCAAAATCAGGCCGCAGATCATCGAGTTTTTCGAGACCGGTAACTTTGCTTCGATGCCGCCGCGCGGCTATGCGCAGGGCATGATTTCGAGCTATGCTCGCTTTTTGGGCCTCAATCCGCGCGAGGTCGTCAATGCCTACTTTGACGACCTGATGGCATACGAACGCGAGACGTCGCAGCAGGGCGGTCGTTTTCAGGACGCCGCCGGCTATGTCAATTCGCGTTCCTCGGTCGACAACGGGCGCTTCCTGATGGTTCAGGGCGGTCGTTCGACCCGCTATGGACAGCGTCCTCAGCAGGCCGGTTATATTACCGAGACGGGTTCGGGTGAGGAGATTCGCTCACAGCGTGACCGGTTCCGCAGTACGCCGATGCCCGAGGACCGTGCGCTTCCCGCTGCCCGCGGCGTGGCGCGTGACCCTCGTGCCGGCTACGGCGACGGCGGCTATTCCGATCGCGGTTACCGTGGTGCCTCCACCGGACGCTCTCGCGGTGGCTATGCGGATGCCGATACCACGCAGGTGACGCCGCGTCTTCGCTCTCAATCACAGCCGTATGGCCAGCGCTCTTCGGCTCCGCGTTCGGGCCAGCGTGGCTATCAAGGCCGCGGTGAACTTGCGCCCCGCTCGGGTCAGCGCAGCCTTCAGAGCCAGGGCGGCTATCGCGGCCGTCCGGATAGCAATCGTGATCGTATGCCTCAGGGAGGCGGCCGCAGCAGTTCCAGTCGTGGACGCGGCGGATCACGTACTCCTCAAAACAACGGGCTCGATCCGCGTATCGTCTACGCTGGCATCGGTGCCGTTGCGCTGCTGTTGATTGTGCTCATCGTGGTGCTTCTGCGCGGCTGCGCATCTTCGGCGCCCGAGAACACGCCCGAGACGCCCGCTGCCACCAAGACGACGACCAAGAAGTTTTCTAAGAAGACCGAAACGGTCGACGAGGACGAAGACACCGATGAGGCGACGAATGAGTCTACTGACTCGGACGCTACCAAGACGACGGCCAAGAAGGAAGAGAACGAGGTCACGAAGGTCAAAGTCTCCGTTGCCAAGGGAAAGACCGCGTGGATTGAGGTCAAGGTCGACGGCAAGTCGGTCTATGGCGCCCAAGCGACTGGCCCCTTTGAGCAGGAGTACACGCCCGAGTCCTCGATCGAGATCACCACGTCCAAGCCTTCCGATGTCACCGTTACCAAGAACGGTGAAAAGGTCCGTTACGATACCAAGACCTCGGGCGTGGCGCGTGTGACGATCACCGTTCCCAAGAAGGAGACGACTGATTCCGAGAATGGTGAAAGTTCTGATGGTACCGACACCACCGATGGTGCCGATACCACCGACGTTACCGATGCCCAGTCCACGGATGGCGCCGATACCGCAACTGACGGTCAGACGCCCACCGCTTCTACCGACTATTCGTACGATAGCTACTAAGCCGCTCGTACGCGAAAGGAAACATCATGGCTAAAGATTCCAGCTTCGACGTCGTGTCCGAGGTCAACATGCAAGAGGTCGACAACGCCTTCCAGCAGACCACGCGCGAGATTTCCCAGCGCTATGACCTTAAGGATTCCGGCGCCACGATCGAGCTTTCGAAGGGCGACAAGCTCTTTACGATCAGCGCCCCGGCTGACTTTGTCTCTAAGCAGATTATCGACGTGCTGAGTTCCAAGCTCATCAAGCGCGGCATTGACCTCAAGGCTGTCTCGTGGGATGCTCCTCAGGCGGCATCGGGCGGCACCGTGCGCGTGCTCGGCCATATCGTCGAGGGTATCGACCAGGCGACCGCCAAGAAGATCAACAAGGACATCAAGGACCAAAAACTCAAGGTCAAGGTGACCATCGAGGCCGACAAGCTGCGTGTTTCCTCTGCTTCGAAGGATGCGTTGCAGACCGTAATCCAGTTCCTGCGCGACCAGGACTACGGTCAGCCACTGCAGTTCACCAACTACCGCTAATATCAATCGAAAGGACTGCTCTCCAACATGGATACACCGTTGGGCTCCGTGCTCTACATCACCCTCGGGTGCGCTAAGAACGAGGTCGACACCGACCGCATGCGTTCTCTTTTGACCGCTGCGGGCTACGAGGAGGCATTCGACCCGCAGGATGCCGATATCGCCATCGTCAATACATGCTCGTTCCTCGCCTCCGCAACGTCCGAGAGCATCGAGACCACGCTCGAGCTCGCCAACGAGGTTCAGGACGGCGTTCGTTCTTGCCCCATCGTTATGTGCGGCTGTGTGCCGTCGCGCTATGGCGACGACCTGCCTGACGAGCTGCCCGAGGTCGCTGCCTTTGTGAAGGCCGACGAGGAGGACGGCATCGTGGCGGTCATCGATGGCGTGCTGGGTGTCGAGCGTGAGATTGCCGCCTATATTCCGCAGGTCAAGCGCACCGTCGAGGGCGCTGTCGCCTACGTCAAGATTTCCGATGGCTGCAACCGCTTCTGCAGCTTCTGCATGATTCCCTACATCCGCGGCCGCTATCACTCGCGCAATGCCGAGAGCATTATTGCCGAGGTGCGCGACTTGGTTGCCGGTGGCGTGCGAGAGATCGTGCTGATCGGTCAGGACACGGGCATCTGGGGCACCGACTTTGCGGATGGTGACGTCGCCGAGGGCTCGCCGCGCAATCTGGCGCAGCTGCTGCGCGCCGTAGCCGAGGCCGTGCGTCCGCAGAACGTCTGGGTCCGTGTTCTCTACCTGCAGCCCGAGGGCATGACTGACGAGCTCATTGAGACCATTCGTGATACGCCCGAGGTGCTGCCCTATATCGATATCCCCGTGCAGCACTGCGACGCTCGCATACTCAAGGCTATGCGCCGTTCCGGTTCGCGCCAGGAGCTCGAGGACCTGTTCCGCGATCTGCGTGAGCGCATCCCCGGCATCGTGATCCGTTCCACGGCCATGGTCGGCTTCCCGACCGAGACCGACGACGAGTTCCGCGACCTCATCGACTTTATGGACACCGTCGGCTTTGACTACACGAGCGTCTTTGCCTACTCGCAGGAGGAGGGCAGCCTGGCCGCCAAGATGGAGGGCCAGGTCGACGAAGAGGTCAAGCTCGAGCGCGCCCAGGAGGCCATGGACCTGGCCGAGTCGCTCGGTTTTGCCGCCACCGCCGCACATGTGGGCGAGCGCGCCCAGGTGATCGTCGACGGTATCGAAGAAACCGAGGACGGCGCCGAGCTGATCGGCCATGCTTGGTTCCAGGCGCCCGATTCCGATGGCGCGGTGCATCTGGACGCCGGCGAGGCGTCCGTGGGTGATATTCTGACCGTCGAGTTTACCGATAGCTTCTGCTATGAGCTTATCGGCCATGTTGTGGAGTAGGAGAGCATCGTGGCAAACGAGAGCAATAAGGAACTGACGAGTGTTTGGACGCCCGCCAACATCGTGACGTGCGTTCGCATCGTTTTTATCCCGGTGTTCATGATCGTGTCGGCGCTTTCTCACACGAGTGTTGGCGGTACGGATTGGAGCACCTTCGACGGCCCGCTCGCCGCCGCTGCCTTCATTCTGTATGTGATCCTGTCGTGCACCGATAAGGTCGACGGTTATCTGGCGCGTTCGCGCAACGAGATCACCGACTTCGGTAAATTCTTGGACCCCATCGCCGATAAGCTGCTCGTGTTTTCGGCCCTGCTACTGTTCTTGGATTTTGGCGCGGTGACCGTGTGGTCCGTGTTCATTATCCTGTTCCGTGAGCTTCTGGTGAGCGCCCTTCGCATGGTCGCGAGTGCGGCCGGTGTGGTCGTTGCGGCCGATAAGCTCGGCAAGTACAAGACGGCGACCACGATGGTCTCCATCTGCGGTTACCTGTGCGTTTTTGCTATGGCCGGCTTGCACCTTGGCCCGGTGGCGCTGACGCTCGGCATCTACTCGGTGTCGCGCTTCCTGTATGCCGTTGCCGTTGTCTTGACCGTTATCTCGGGCGCCCAGTACTTCTGGAACTGCCGCAAGATCGTCTTTTCGGTCTAGGTCCTGGTGGGTATGACGGACTCTTTTGAGCAGATTTCCGCACATAACGAGGAACTGGCGCGCGATATCGTCGAGCGCGCGAGCGCTCGGGGTGTGACGGTTTCGACGGCTGAGTCGCTGACGGCGGGTATGATCGCCTCGACGATTGCGGATATCCCGGGCGCCTCGGCGGTGCTGCGTGGCGGTGCGGTGACCTACTGCGATGAGATTAAGCATCGCGTGCTGGGTGTTGAGCAGGAGACGCTCGACCGCTACACCGCGGTGTCGCATCAAACTGCGCGCGAGATGGCGTCGGGTTCGCTGGAGCTGTACCAGAGCGATATTGCAGTGAGCGCAACGGGTTATGCCGGCCCCGGCGGTGGTACTGAGGACGATCCTGCTGGCACTTTCTATATTGGCTGGGCACATCGTTCCGCCGATGGGGGAGTGCCGGTCGTGGACTCTGTGCGCTGCCACTATGAGGGCGACCGTTCGTGTGTTCGTGCCCATGCGGTCACGGAGGCATTGGGTCGCATTGTCTGCGTGCTCGATTCTATGGAATAGACGTGTTTTAAGGGGCCTCCGGGCCCCTTAATTGTGGAGATGGGGACCTCAGAAGAATTTAGCGTTTGTGCTGTTCATAGGTGTATTTTTGCCTGCCTTGTTCTTATTTGGCCCTTTATGGTCAAGCATTTGGTCAGTGTTTGGTCGGCTTTTGGTTGGGTTTTGGAAAGGTCGGCTGCATATGATTTATCTGAACGGTTGACCACGAACAGCCGTTCGTTTATTATCGATGCAGGTTGTTAAGAGGAGGGCTATTCATGGCCAAGAATTCAGGTCCCGTACGTACCGTTCATGCTCGCACGACGGGTAAAGAGCGCGATGAGATGATCGCCACCACCAAGGCCGAGATCGAGAAGAAATTCGGCCAGGGTTCCATCATGAGGTACGGCGACGGTGGCCCCGAGCTCGAGGTCGAGGCCATCCCTACGGGCGCTCTGGCACTCGATGCCGCGCTGGGTATCGGCGGCGTGCCGCGTGGCCGTATCGTCGAGATTTACGGTCCTGAGTCCTCCGGTAAGACGACGCTTTCGCTCGAGATCCTGGCCGAGGCCCAGGCAATGGGTGGCGTTGTGGCATTTATCGATGCCGAGCATGCGCTCGATCCCACTTATGCCGCGCGTATCGGCGTGGATATCGACGAGGTGCTCATTTCTCAGCCCGATACGGGCGAGCAGGCGCTCGAGATTGTTGACATGCTCGTGCGTTCCGGCGCCATCGATGCCATCGTTGTCGACTCCGTCGCCGCGCTGACCCCGCGTGCCGAGATCGAGGGAGAAATCGGCGACACTACGGTCGGTCTTCAGGCTCGCCTGATGAGCCAAGCGCTCCGCAAGCTCGCCGGCTCGCTGTCTAAGTCCAACACGACGTGCATCTTCATTAACCAGCTGCGTGAGAAGATCGGCGTCATGTTCGGCAACCCCGAGACCACGACGGGCGGCCGCGCCCTTAAATTCTTCTCTTCGGTGCGTATCGACATTCGCCGTATCGATAGCATTAAGCTTAAGGACGAGGTTATCGGTAACCGCGTGCGCGCTAAGGTCGTTAAGAACAAGGTGGCAGCTCCGTTCCGTTCTGCTGAGTTCGACATTATGTACGGTACGGGCATCTCTAAGGAGGGCTCGATTCTGGACATGGCTGTCGAGTGCGGCATCTGCAAGAAGATGGGCTCCTGGTTTGCCTATGGCGAGGACAAGCTCGGCAACGGTCGCGAGGCCGCCAAGGCGTTCCTGCGCGAACACCCCGATTGCGCCGACGAGATTGAGCATAAGGTCCGTCTTGCCTGCGGGCTTGAGTTTGATGACGATGCTCCGTCCGAGGTAGAGCTGACCGATCAGCCTGCGCCTGAGGAGTTTGACGAGCTTTACGCCATCGATGGTTCCGCCATGCTCGATGATGACGACGAGTAGCGGTTACGCTCATGTCGTATACGGTGACCGAGGCCACGGTCGTCTTTCCCGATAAGAAGGCGGCCTCCTCGTTCTCGAGCGGGTATGCGTCCAAAAAGCCTTGCGCACATATCGATTGTGAGCTTGAGGGCGGTTTTGAGCGGTCTATTTGGATTCCCGTGCGGGTCGCGCGCCTGTATGTCAAAAACCGCCCCGATCTTCCCTGTGATTGGGATAACTTTCGTGAGGCGGTGCAGCTCATCGAGCGTAAATGTGCACTTACCATGGTGACTGAGATGTTATCGCGCCGCGACCATGCGACGGGTGAGGTCCGTGACAAGCTGGCTCGCTACGGTTTTCACCAGCCCGCGATCGATTTCGCCGTCGAGCGCGCCACCGAGTATCGCTTTTTAGACGAGAACCGCTTTTGCTCGTACTTTATCGAGGAACGCAAGCGGCGCGGTTGGGGACAGCGCAAAATCGAGACCGAGCTCAAGCGACGTCATGTCGTGCTCGATGACATTCCCGGTTATCCCGAGGATTATTTTGCCGTCGAAGACGATTTGGCGCGTGCGTCAGCCCTGCTCGCCAAGCGGCGTGTTCCAGAGACGCGCGGATTCGAAAAACTGGTTCGGTTTTTGATGGGCAAGGGCTTCTCGTATCACATCGCCGCCGATGCCGTTAAGGCACGTCTCGATGCCGAATGCGAGGAATGTGCGCTTTAGGCGTATGCGTTTTGTGGCCCCGCCGCTCACCGCGTTTTAGCCGCCGTACTGGGGCCATTTATTTGACAGTTGTTGTGGTTCAACGTACGATAAACACTGTCATTTGCTTTGTGATATGTGCTCATCTGTGATGAGTTTGTTTATATGTTTATCTGTATCCGACCCGCATAAGCTGCGCCCATATTACTCAAATGTCGCGAGCCGTTCATAAGGACGGTTCGCTTTGTTGTGTAACGAATCCATAAAAAGGAGTGAGCATGCCTATCATTGCAGCGCTCGTTGGCATCGTTTTGGGTGCCATCGCCGCCATTGCCTACATGCGCACCGCCAAGCAGGGTAGTCTTCATGAGGCCGACGAAAAGATCCAGTCGGCACACGCACAGGCTGAGTCCCTGATCGGTGATGCAAAGCGTCAGGCCGAGACCCTCAAAAAAGAGGCTCTGCTCGAGGCTAAAGAGGAGATCATCAAGAACAAGCAGGCCGCCGAGGCCGAGGACAAGCAGCGCAAGAGCGAGATTCGTACGCTCGAGAACCGCGTGATGCAGCGCGAGGAATCCCTCGATCGCCGCAACGACGCTCTCGACAAGCGCGAGCATCAGCTGTCCAGTCAGGCCGGTCAGGTCGAGAAGCGCTCCCGTGAGCTCGAGGAGCTCTGCGCAAAGCAGACCTCCGAGCTCGAGCGTATCGCCGACCTTACCCGCGAGGATGCCCACAAGGAGCTCCTCGATAAGGTTCGCGGCGAGGTCACCCACGAGGCCGCCACGATTATTCGCGAGTCCGAGCAGCAGGTTCGCGCCGAGTGCCACAAGACCGCCCAGGAGATTCTGTCCCTGGCGATTCAGCGCTGCGCTGCCGACCACACTGCCGAGGTCACCGTTACCTCCGTGCACATTCCCTCTGATGACCTCAAGGGCCGTATCATCGGTCGCGAGGGTCGCAACATCCGGACCTTCGAGCAGGTTTCCGGCGTCAACCTCGTGATCGACGACACGCCCGAGACCGTCGTTCTTTCGAGCTTCGACCCGGTCCGTCGTGAGACCGCCCGTGTTGCTCTGGAGAACCTCATCGCCGACGGCCGCATTCACCCCGCCCGCATCGAGGAGATGTATCACAAGGCTGCCGACCTGGTTCAGCAGCGCGTGCGCGAGGCTGGCGAGCAAGCTGCATTCGATACCGGCATTCACGACCTGCACCCCGAGATTGTCAAGACCCTTGGTGCCCTGCGCTACCGTACCTCGTTTGGTCAGAACGTGCTTCAGCACTCCCTCGAGGTCTCTGACCTGTGCGGCGTAATGGCTTCCGAGCTTGGCCTGGACGTTGTTACCGCCAAGCGCGCCGGCCTGCTGCACGACCTGGGCAAGGCAATCGACCATGACGTCGAGGGCCCGCATGCCGTCATCGGCGCCGAGCTTGCCCGCCGTTATGGCGAGAAGCCCGTTATCGTCCACGCTATCGAGGCTCCCCATGCCGACGTCTACCCCAACACGGTGCTCGATGTCCTGGTTCAGGCCGCCGATGCTGTCTCTGCCTCTCGCCCCGGTGCCCGTCGCGAGTCTGCCGAGAACTATATCAAGCGTCTTGAGAAGCTTGAGGAGATCGCCAACGCCCATGACGGCGTCGAGCGTACCTATGCCATGCAGGCTGGTCGCGAGGTCCACGTCATGGTTCAGCCGGACAAGATCTCCGATGCCCAGTCCACGGTTCTGGCTCACGATATCGCCCATCAGATCGAGGAAGAGATGGAGTATCCCGGTCAGGTGCGCGTCGTCGTGATTCGCGAGAGCCGCGCTGTCGATATCGCTAAATAACATGAGCGACGCGAACGAGCTCATCTCATTTATCGCGTCGATGTCGGGGGAGGGCAACCTTCGCGTCGAGGAGAACCTTGGCGAGGGGTATGTCCGCCTCCGCGTTTCGGAGGCCGAGCGGCGCCAGGCAAAGCACGACATTCAGCATGTCGAGGATATCGTCATCGAAATGCTCCGTAATGCTCGCGATGCCGGCGCCGACAAGGTCTATCTCGCCACGACCAAGGAAGATGGCGTCCGCACGCTTGTCTTTCTGGATAACGGCTCGGGTGTTCCGCAGGATATGCAAGAGCGAATTTTCGATGCTCGCGTTACCTCAAAGCTCGAGAGCATGAAGATGGACCGTTGGGGCGTTCACGGTCGTGGCATGGCATTGTTTTCGATCAAGCAGAACACCGACGAGGCCCGTGTGGTCACGTCCGGTGTCGATCTTGGTTCAGCCTTTAAGGTGAGCGTTGCGACCGACCGCCTCAGTGAGCGTGCCGATCAGTCCAGCTGGCCCCAGGCCGTCAAGGATGAGGATGGACGTTATGTCTGTGCTCGCGGCCCGCATAATATTATTCGCGCTGCCTGTGAGTTTGCGCTCGAGGAGTTGCGTGGTTGCGATGTCTATCTTGGTTCTCCGTCTGAGATTGCCGCGACCCTTTATGCTCAGGCGTCAAGTCGGCTCGATACGTCTCGTCTCCTGTTCATTGACGACGAGAGCGAGCTTCCGGTTGTCGATCGTTTAGGCCTTGCCTCTGATGCCGAGGACTTTATCCGTATCTGCTCGGGTTTGGGTCTTGAGATGTCCGAGCGCACGGCACATCGCATTTTGGCAGGGCAGATTAAGCCCGTTCGCGGTGTGACCGCGCGTCTGCTGCGCGAGCGTGATTCGTCCTCGCATGCGCCGGCTCCTGTCGATCTCGCGAAGGATCGTCGCGGGCTACGTATTGCCAAGGATGACATGGCACAGTTTTCGCGTGCTGTGGAGCGCGACTTTAATGACCTTGCCGCCCGGTACTATCTCAACCTTTGCGGCGACCCAAAGATTCGCGTTTCGCGTGATCGAATCACCGTGACCTTCGATCTTGCCAAAGAGGAATAGTGCCTTTACCGAGTCCACTCGGTACGATAAAGTTATTGCAGTTAAAACGTACTTTTAAACGCAGGAGTTTCTTCATGGATTGCCTGAAGGTATCAAGCAAATCATCGCCCGCGTCCGTTGCCGGCGCCATCGCCGGCATGGTCAAGGATGGTGTACCCGTCAACATCCAGTGTGTCGGCGCCGGTGCGGTCAACCAGGCCATAAAGGCCGTGGCTATTGCGCGCGGTTTTTTGATTCCAACCGGATTTGATATTTCCTGCGCGCCCGTGTTCTCCGACATCCTTATTAACGGGGAGTCGCGCACGGCCATCCGTCTTTCTATTTACGTTCACCAGATCAATCGAGCTGCTATGGATAACGTCGTCATGGATGATGTTAAGCCTGTGGCATAGCTTCTGATTGCCTCGTTTTGCTCCCCATCGTTAGGACTTATGCACATGGACCAGAGTTCCGTACGCGATATTCTTGCCGGTAAAACCTACTTTATCCGCACCTTTGGCTGCCAGATGAATCAGCACGACTCTGAGCGCGTGAGCGGTCTGCTCGATTCGTATGGTTGCCTCATGGCGCTCGATCCCGAGCATGCCGATATCGTTGTCTTCATGACATGCTGTGTGCGTGAGGCCGCCGATACTCGCCTGTACGGTCAGTGCAATTCCTGCAAAAGCCTGCCGCCTTCGCCTTCGGGCAAGCGTGTGGTTGCCGTGGGCGGCTGCATCGCGCAGCGTGATGGAGAGGGCCTGCTCACCAACGTCGATAACGTCAATGTCATCTTTGGTACGCATTCCATCGCGCATGTGGCCGAGCTCATTGCCGAGGCGTTCCTTGATGGTAAGCGTCATATCCGCACCAATGAGCATGAGGATACGGATGCCATGAGCATGCCGTGGCATCGTGAGACCCAGTATCACGCCTGGGTGCCCATCATGACGGGCTGCAATAATTTCTGTACCTATTGCATCGTGCCGTACGTGCGCGGTCGCGAAAAGAGCCGCCCCTTCGAGGAAATTGTCGACGAGGTGACCGGTTTGGTGCGCCAGGGCGTGCGCGAGATTACGCTGCTGGGCCAAAACGTTAACTCATATGGTCGCGATCTGTTTGGCAAGCCGCGTTTTGCCGATTTGCTGCGCGCGGTGGGCGATACGGGCGTCGAGCGCATCTTCTTTACCTCTTCTCATCCTAAGGATCTGCTGCCCGAGACCATCGACGCCATGGCCGAGACGCCCGCCGTCATGCCGCAGCTTCACTTGGCCGTTCAGTCGGGCTCCACGCGCATCCTCAAAGAGATGAATCGCCGTTATACACGCGAGGACTATCTGGGCCTGGTCGATCGCATTCGCAACCGCATGCCCGATATCGCGCTCTCGACCGATATTATCGTTGGCTTCCCGGGCGAGACTGAAGAAGACTTTGAGCAGACGCTCTCACTTGCCGAGACGGTCCGCTATGCTCAGGCCTATACCTTCATCTATTCCAAGCGCGCCGGTACCCCGGCCGCAGAGATTGACGATCCTACGCCGCATGAGGTTATTCTCGAGCGTTTCAACCGCCTGGTTAAGGTTATCGAGACTACGGCACACGAGTATAACCAGGGTGAGCTTCATACTGTGGTGCCGGCGCTCATTGAGGGAACGAGTAAAAAGAACGACGCGGTCCTGCTGGGCAAGAGTCCCAAGAATCAGACCGTGCATGCGCCTATCCCCGAGGGTTACAGCATCGATCAGCTTGTTGGCAAGATCGTTGATGTTGACGTTGACGTTGCCAAGACCTGGTATTTGTCCGGCTCCGTTGTGGGCGAGCCGCGCTAATGGTTTCTCCCGGGACAGGTCTTTCCGCCGTTGCGATCGTCGGTCCGACGGCGGTTGGTAAGAGTGATGTTGCCGACCGTTTGGCAGCTCGTCTTTCGTCCGAAGTGCTGTCGTGCGATGCGATGCAAATCTATCGCGGCATGGACATCGGTACCGCAAAGATGGCGCCCAATGAGTGTACGGCGCCACTGCGTCTCGTCGACATTGTAGAGCCGGGTGTGGCATATTCTGCTGCGCTTTATCAGGCTGACGCTCGCGCGCATGTTGAACGTCTCCTTGGTTCGGGTTGCCTGCCGGTTTTTTGCGGAGGTACGGGGCTGTATCTCAAGGCTGCCCTTGATGAGATGGACTTTCCCTCGGGTGAACTTGAGGACGATCGCCGTGCGGGCTATCAGGAGCTTGCCGAGCGTATTGGTGAGGAAGAACTGCATGCCCTGCTTGCCGAGCGTGATCCAGAATCGGCTGCTGTTATTCATCCCCATAACGTGCGTCGCGTGATTCGCGCGCTCGAAATGTACGATGATGGCGTCTCCTATGCGCAGCAAAAGTCGCAGTTTAGTGTTCCGCGCGAGCATTATCACGCTCTGTGGTTTGGTCTGACGCGTAATCGCGAGGTGCTCTACGAGCGCATTAACCTGCGCGTCGATCTGATGTTTGAGCAGGGCCTTGTCGATGAGGTCCGCGGTCTTATGGGCCAGGGGCTGGGAGATGCCCTGACGTCGATGCAGGCAATTGGCTATAAAGAGATCATCGATGCTTTCAATGGTGTGATGAGCAT
>JABLTN010081210.1_pt1 | contig 13903 bp, 8 predicted proteins | sample 7160141 | NCBI WGS metagenome assembly JABLTN01 (sample SAMN14651226, study PRJNA627086) | human gut metagenome | isolation source: feces | host: Homo sapiens | reverse complement strand
CGACTTGAGCGGCAAAGTGCTCACCGGTGTCCAACTCGACGAACTGCCGGATGAGCGGGCGTTCGACAACGCCACCCGCAACATCCCCGTCTACGCGCGCGTCGCGCCGGAACACAAGCTGAAGATCGTCGAATCGCTGCAACGGCAAGGCAATATCGTGGCCATGACCGGCGACGGCGTGAACGACGCGCCCGCCGTCAAAACCGCGGATATCGGCGTCGCGATGGGCATCACCGGTACCGAAGTTACCAAGCAGAGCGCCAAGATGATCCTCGCCGACGACAACTTCAGCACCATCGTCGAGGCGGTACGCGAAGGCCGTGGCATTTTCGACAACATCCGTAAGTTCCTGCGCTATCTGCTGAGCTCCAACGTCGGTGAGGTCTTCACGGTCTTCGGCGGTGTGATGCTCGCCGGATTCCTCGGCATCACCCAGCCTGGCAGCCAAGGTGTCACCGTGCCGCTGCTCGCCACGCAGCTGCTGTGGATCAACCTGCTTACCGACGCAGCTCCGGCGCTCGCCATGGGTGTCGACCCGTCCACCGACGACGTGATGGCACGCAAACCGCGCAAACTCACCGATCGTGTGATCGACGGACAGATGTGGGGCGACATCATCTTCATCGGCATCATCATGGCCGCCGTCACGCTGATCGGCATGGACATGCACCTCGCCGGAGGTCTGTTCACGGACCGTTCCGTGGATGCCATCGGACATGACGCGCAGATGACGGAGGCGCGCACGATGGGCTTCACCATCCTGGTCTTCGCGCAGATGCTTAACGCGTTGTGCTCGCGCTCGCATGACCAGTCGGTGTTCGTGGGGCTGTTCGCCAACAAGTGGCTGTGGGGTGCGATCGCACTGTCCACGCTGCTGCAGCTTGCGGTGGTCTACGTGCCGTTCCTCAACACCGCGTTCGGTACCGTGCCGCTGTCCGCGGGTGCGTGGGTCGAATGCCTCGGCCTGGCGATGATTGTGCTCGTCGCCTCCGAGCTGCGCAAGTGCGTGCTGCGTGCGATGCATCGGCGGTGATGCTGGCTTATAGCGTCGACGGGCTAGACTGGACGACAGTTGGTGGGCGCGCGTTGGCTGCGCGCCCGCTCATATGACGATTGTTCCGGTGATGTTTGGAGGAATTTCGATGCTGCTGTCCGATCGCGACATTCTCGCCGCACAGGCTGACGGCCATATTTCGCTCGATCCGTGGACCCCGGAAATGGTGCAGCCGGCGTCGATCGACGTCCGTCTGGACCGCTTCTTCCGTCTGTTCAACAACCATGCGTACACGTACGTGGATCCCGCCGAAAACCAGGGCGAGCTGACCGAACAGTTCGAAGTCAAGTCGGACGAGCCGTGGATCCTGCATCCGGGCGAGTTCGCGCTCGGCTCCACATGGGAGTATGTGAAGCTTGATGCGACGATCGCCGCGCGTCTTGAAGGCAAAAGCTCGCTCGGTCGCCTCGGCATCCTCACCCACTCCACCGCGGGCTTCATCGACCCGGGCTTCGAAGGCCATATCACGCTGGAGCTGTCCAATGTGTCGACGTTGCCGGTGAAGCTGTGGCCGGGCATGAAGATCGGCCAGATGTGCTTCTTCCAGCTGAGCTCGCCCGCCGAGCATCCGTACGGTTCCGCCGGCACCGGCTCGCACTACCAGGGCCAGCGTGGCCCGACCCCGAGCCGCTCCTACGTGAACTTCTACAAGGCCGATATCACCGACTGATTTGACCGCTACCCCGCGCGGGATTTACAGAATCCCCGGCGCGATGTCATGCACGGCGAGCCATCCGCGTAGGTCGCTGAACTCGTCGAGGCTGACGGAGTGGTCGAGCCCACGGTAGCTTTTCGCGGTGAGGAACGTGTGCTCGTCCAGCCAGGCGCTCATGGCGAAAAGCTCCGGCTTGGCGATCACCGTATCGCTGTTGCCGTAACCGAAGAACGTGGGAATATTGAGCGGCGCGATACGGTCGTCGGCAGGCGCGGTGCCGCGGACGAGCCCAGGCGCAAGGAATCCGGACAATGAAATCGACGCACGGTAGCGTTCCGGATGCATGCGCAGCAGATGGATCGCCAGCAAGCCACCTTGGGAAAAGCCGATCGGCACGATGGCACGGTCTTCGGGAACGTTCTGCGACACCCAATCGTCGATAGCCATGGATGCGGCGAACGCGTCGCGGTCGAGGTCTTCGCCGGACGGCACGCAATCATGGAACCAGGAGTACGCGCCTGGAGTGAACGTGCCGGCCGCCTGCAGCGTCAGCGGCGCGCGCAGTGAAGCGTAATCGTTGTATGGTGCGATGTATCGCATCATATCGGCAAGGTCAGCCTCATTCGATCCCCAGCCATGCAGGCACAGGAACAGCGGCCGTTTCGGTGCCGCGTTGCCGCCGCCGCGCGAATACTGGACGTGCGTCACCTGCAGCGGTTCGCCGAAACGGCCCGGCACCACATCCGATTCGCGTCCGATCAGCTCCGTTTTGTTGCTGTTGGATGCGGTTTGCGGAATTTCATGTTCGATTGCGTCGCTCATACCTTCCCAATATAGCGTGCGTCGATAGCGTGAGAAGGTGGTCGTGAAAAAAGAAGACCCCGGTGGGATCGGCCACCGGGGAGAGAAAGGAGAGAGAAGAAGAAAGGGTTCAATTGTCGGGAACTCTTGTGTTCCTGGTCAGCTCGTTGTGCTGACAGTTCATATATAACCATTCGATGCTGAGCGCATGTCTGGTGTTTTCTGAAAACTTCCTGAAAATCCGATGGCGATTTCGTTCAGGCGCAATTTGGCACAGTTCCCGACGAACACGATTTCGGCTGGATGCGATTCCAGCCGATCGTCCGCCATTGCGCAATCGTCCGTCGCCACGCGATCCGAACGCCGGAAATCGAAAAAACGTCAGATCTGCGCGTCCGCATCCACGCTCATCACATACACGTTGCGTCGCAGCTGCTTGCTTTGCGCACGCGTGATGTCGCCGGCCTCATACATGTCCTGGATCACGCCCAGCTCGATGCCGTAGCTTTCGCGCTTGACCTCCTCGGCCTGTTCCTGCGCTTCGGCGCTGATGCCCATATTCGGCCGCGCCCGCAACGCGGATTCGCTGCGTCGGTAGTCCAACAGCAGGCCGGAGCAGTGCTCGGTGTTGTACGTGTCGCCGCCCATCTCCTCATACAGTCGGTCGATCACATGTTCGATCGCATCCACCTGCACCACACGCGTATGCGCGAACAGCTCATCGTCGCTGAACAGCGGGGTCGTGCGCCGGATGCGGCTGTTCACGCGTCTCACCAGCGTACCTGTACGACGCTGCAATGCGCGCAGACGGCCCTTCAATCGCCAGATCGTACGACCGGAATTATGTTCCGTTTCGATGTGACGCAACGAGCTCATGATCTGGTCGAGCAGGCGCTCGCAAGCTTCGGCTTCCAGATCGTTCGCGGCGCGGTTCCCGGTCGGATTCGCCTTGATCGCAGCGCGCACGCCCGCCAGTCGATTCTTGACGTATTCCTTCTCCCAATTGAGCGCATCGATCTGCAGTCTCATGTACCCTTGCGGATCGATTTCGCCGGTGCGTTGCTTCAGCCGTGTAATACGTTTCGTATACGAATCGATGATCATGAGCACTGCACGTCGGTTCTCCGGCGTGACGCGTCCCGACAGTTCCTCGACGGTCCGGCGCAGCACTTCGATGGTGATTTCCGTCATTTCCGTCGAATTGTCTTTATTGCGATTCGGCGCGAGCAACGGCAGCAGGAAATTCGCCAGCAGCAACGTCACTACTATCACACCGCCGGCGATGAAGATCAGCTCGTTACGCATCGGGAAATTCGCGCCTGCCGCAAGCGTGTACGGAATGGTGAACATCAGAGACAGCGTGATGGTGCCCTTCGGTCCACCGAACGTCATCACCGCGGCGGACCGCCAGCGTTTCGCCGTCATCTTGCGCCGCTTGCCGGTGGTGGTGTCGCGCGCCAATCGCAGCATCAGCGAAATCCACAGGAAGCGCATGACGATCACCACTGCGGAAACCACGAGAATCGCAGTGAGCAGCAGCCAATTGCTGACGTGCGGATCGTCCCAGCTGGTGGTCATCGCGCTTGGCAGCAGCATGCCGAGCAGAATGAACACGGTGCCGTTCAGCGAGAACGACAGCACCCCCCATACGCTGGATGAGACGATATTCGTACGTGCCACATTCGGGCCGATGCCGGTGCGGTCGAAGCGGATAAGCAGGCCGGCGGCCACCACCGAAAGAATGCCGGAAACGTGCACCGCCTCCGCGCCCAAATACAGGATGAACGGCAGGAACAGCTCCATCAGAATACGTGTGGTCATCGTTTCCCAGCCGAGGGAACGCATCGTTTCGAACACCACGTCGGCCACCATGCCCACGACGATGCCGAAGAATGCGCCGCCGAAGAAGGACGCCACGAATTGCATGGCCGATTCGCCCACTTCGAATACGCCGCTGACGGCCGCCGCGATGGCGAACTGGAAGCCGACGATGCCGGACGCGTCGTTGAACAGCGATTCGCCTTTCAGCACGCTCGTCTGCCGTTGCGTCAGTGCCGCTTCCCTGCCGAGCGACGACACCGCGACCGCATCCGTCGGCCCAAGCGCGGCACCGAGCGCCAAAGCCGCTGCAAGCGGAATCGCCGGCCATACGGCATGCAACGCGAAACCAACCGCCGCCATCGTCGCGATCGCCAAACCGATTGCCAATGACAATGACAGTTTCACCGATTTGATCAGTTCCGATTTATCGATTTCGTGCGCTTCCAAATACAGCAGCGGCGCGATGAACAGCACCATGAACAGTTCAGGGCTGAGCGTCACGTCCGGAAAGAACGGCAGCTGTGATGCCAGCGCGCCCAACGCGATCTGCACGAGCGGCGTGGAGACCTTGGGTATGAAACGACTTAAGAAGGAGGATAATACGACGGCAGCGATGATGCATAGAATCAACTCGAATACCGCCAACGTGCCTCCTTCGCGCGTATTTCCCAACCTTTTCCAGCCTACCAAGAGGCGGTTATGAGCGTGTTTCGCCATGGGCTGACGTTCGTGCCGCTTCGGTTGGGTGCGCAGGTCGGGCATGCAGGTCGGACGTGCGGACCAGTCGTGCGGAGCGGTCGTATGGCCGCCGCTACACTGTGGCGTATGCGATGGGACGATGATATGGAACCGGCGATCGCGCTGGCCCGCGAAGCCGCCGCGGATGGCGAGGTGCCGGTCGGTGCCGTCGTGCTTGCCGCTGACGGACAGGTGATTGGCCGCGGGCGGAACCTGCGTGAGACGCATGCCGATCCGCTTGCCCACGCCGAAGTCAAGGCGATGGCTGAAGCGGCCGCCTCGCTTGACACTTGGAATCTCGCTGATTGCACGCTTGTCGTTACGTTGGAGCCGTGCCCTATGTGCGCCGGTGCCTGCCTGCAGACGCATATCGGACGTATTGTGTTCGGTGCGTGGGATGCCAAGTTGGGTGCATGCGGTTCGGTATGGGATATTCCCCGCGATCCGCACGTCGGACTTGTACCGGAAGTGATTGGCGGTGTGCGCGAAGCAGAATGCGGGCGATTGATGACCGATTTCTTCGCGCGCCGACGCTAATTACTTTCCGAAAGAAACAAACACGCAGGGCGATGGGAAGAAAAGCGGTATGCAGTATCATCAAAGCGTCATACCAACCAAGAATCGCAAGAAAAGGATGCTGCAATGACGCTCATTCAGACTTTCCACGGCACCGCTTCCAACGGCACACCCCTTACCGCCGTGTATGCCGAGCAGCCGGCTGCCGCCGCAGCTTTTGCTCTGGTGTTCCCCGGCAGCGATTTGCCGAGATTCGTGCATTGGGGTCGCCCGCTCACCGCACCGGAAACCGTGATCAACACGTTCGACGCGCTCGCTCCGCAGCGTGTTTCCGGAGCCCTCGACTACACCGCATGGCCGAGCGTGCTGCCGACACAGTCCGAAGCGTGGTCCGGCTCTGACCGTTTCGACGTGCGCCGTGACGGCGTGGAACTGTTCTGCAAGTTCCAGGTCACCGACATCAAAGCCGAAACCGTGGCCGCCGGCAAAACCTACACCATGGCCGAAAAAGACGGCTACCCCAGCTGGAGCGTGGCCTCCGAGCCCAAGCAGACGCCTACCGTCACCGTCGTCGCGGAGGACGTGGAACAGCACGTGAAACTCACGTGGACCTGCGAGCTGGACGAAACCGGCCTCATCCGCCAGAACGCCGAAGTGACGAACACCGGCGACGGCCAGCTGGAAGTCGGCAAGGTCGAACTCGCGTTCACCGTGCCCGCCGACGCCAACGAGATCCTCACCACCACCGGTCACCATCTGCGTGAGCGTTCCCCACAGCGCCAGGACTTCACCATCGGGCGCTTCGCCAAATCCTCCATGATCGGCCGCCCCGACTTCGACGCCACCCTGCTGCTCAGCGTTGGCGAACACGGCTTCGGTTTCACCCACGGCAACGTCTACTCCGCACACGTGGCATGGAGCGGCAACAGCGTGCTCTCCGCTGAACGCCTGCCGTACACCACCGGCGTAATCGGCGGCGGCGAAGTGCTCTTCGGCGGCGAAATCAGCCTTGCCTGCAACGAAAGCTATACCACTCCGTGGCTTGTCGGCTCCTATGGCGAAGGCCTCAACGAAGTCGCCTCCCGATTCCACGGCTATATTCGCCGCGTGCACCGCGACTGGCTTGCCGAACACAACATCGCGCCCAAGCCGCGTCCGGTCATCCTCAACACGTGGGAAGCCGTCTATTTCAACCACGATTACGACACCCTGACCGCGCTCGCAGACAAGGCCGTGGAAAGCGGCGTCGAACGATTCGTCGTGGACGATGGCTGGTTCGGCGCCCGCCGTGACGACACCGCCGGCCTCGGCGACTGGCAGATTTCGCAGGACGTCTGGCCCGACGGAGACAAGTCCCTGAAGGCGCTCGCCGACTACGTGCACGGCAAGGGCCTCGAATTCGGCCTGTGGTTCGAGCCGGAAATGGTCAACCCCGATTCCGACATGTTCCGCAACCATCCGGACTGGGTGCTGAAGCCCACCGCCGGTCGTCTGCCGATGCAGGGCCGCACCCAGCAGGTCGTCGACCTGACCAACCCGGACGCGTACGACTACATTTACGGTGCGATGGACAAGCTCGTCAGCGAGCTGGGCATCGACTACATCAAGTGGGACCACAACAAGCTCGTCACCGAGGAAGTCTCGCCGCTGACCGGCCGTCCGGCAGCGCACGCGCAGACGCTCGCCGTATACCGCATCTTCACCGATCTGAAGGCAGCGCACCCCGGCCTGGAAATCGAAAGCTGCTCCTCCGGCGGCGGCCGTATCGATTTGGGCATTCTTGAAATAGCCGATCGCGTTTGGGCGTCTGACTGCGTCGACCCGGTGGAACGTGCCGACATCCAGCGCTACACGTCGCTGCTTGTGCCGCCGGAAATGATCGGCGAGCACGTGGGCGCTTCCCCGGCGCATTCCACGCATCGCGCCACTTCGCAGGAAATGCGCATGGCCACGGCCTTCTTCGGACACATGGGCATCGAATGGAATCTGCTCAAGGAACCGCAGGAGGATATCGACAAGCTCTCCGAATGGACTGCCGAATTCAAGAAGCATCGTGAATGGTTCGCTGTCGACACCGTCGTGCATTCCGACGCGGCTGATCCGGCCGTGCGCGTGGATGGTTGCGTCATGCCGAACAAGGCCGCCGCGATCTACCGCTTCACGCAGCTGACCACGTCGCAGACCTACCCGGCCGCGCCGATCCGACTGCCTGGCCTCGACCCGGACGCCGTGTACGTGGTGTCCCCGCTCGACGTGAGCCTCGACCTGGCCAAGCAGGACATCGGCAACGGCCAAAGCCCGCTCGGCTGGTGGACCGCCGATGGTGTGAAGATGACCGGCCGTGCGCTCGCCGCCTATGGCATCCGCCCGCCGGCGCTGCATCCTGCGCAGGCCGTCCTTTTCAAAGTAGTCCGCATCTGAGTATCTGTTTTGTATGGTGAGGCTGGTACTTTCGCGTACCGGCCTCACACTGCGACAGCGATTCCGAACGACTTACCCTACATACTGGCGAATGGCTTGCGCTGCGGCCGCTTTGCTCCACAGCGACCAGTCGTGCTCGGCGATTTCGAAATCGACCGGCGCGGCTTGACTATGCCGATACATATTGATGCCGTTACGCAGGTTGTCTATGCCGAGTTTCGCAATGAACGACGATTCGCCAGCGATCATGATTTTGTCGGGCATGGCAAGATTGGCGATGGTCGCGATCAATGTACCCAAACGGAAACAGGTGCGGTTCACCAGATTCGTGGCCTGCGTTTTGCTGGCGCGCGCTGCGGCCGCAAATTCGTCGAACGTCGCCGGATGTCCGATCATTTCCGAATATTCTGTTGCGATTGAATTGTCAGTTAGGCACGTCGCGCAACCTTTATGTCCGGAAATGCAGCGCGGCCCGTCGGGGTCGACCAGAATATGCCCGACCAGGCCATAGCTTTTGTCGGGATTGTCGATCGGCTCGCCGTTGACGGTGAGCGAATATCCCACGCCGATGCCGATCGTCACCACGGCGAAACTGTTCAATCCGACGCCCGAGCCGAACATGCACGCGTCCACCACCAATGAGTCGATGTCGTTGTAGATGCCGGTCGGCAGGCCGGTCGCCTTGCGAATCATCGCCGAAAATTCCACCGGCTTCGACCAGTGCAGGAACGGTGCGAACGTCGTCACCGAATCGTCCGTGATATGTCCGCCCAACGAGACGCCGACCGCGCATGGCGAAGGCAATCCCGCCATTATCGCCTCGTCGGCGCAGTCCATGGTCAGCTGCCGAATAACGTCGACCACCGATTCCGGCGAATCGTCGTCGAGCGGCAGGTCATGGCAGCCGGTCACAATCTGCCCAAGCGCGTTTACTGTTACGGCAGTGATATGGGTGGTGTTGATTTTCATGCCGACGAACGTGCGCGCATTGGCGATGATGCGCAGTCCGGTCTGCGGACGGCCGCGACGTTCCGTATTTTCTTTCTGGATTGACTTTTGTGCCGATTTCCGCAAGAAATCTTTCGGTAACTTGCCGCCATGCCCCGCTGCCATTGGCGTCTCTTCGATCACGCCAGCGTAAATCAAATCACTGGTGATGCGCGATACCGCGCCTTGCGAAAGGCCAAGGATCTGTGCCAGCGTGATGCGCGAAATCGGACCGTACTTCATAATGCAGGCCGCAACCTTATGCGTGTACTCCGAGCCTTCAAACCAGTGTGGAATCGGGGAAATCGCCATATCGGACCGTCCTTACCGTCTATTTTCTTTCCAAGAATAACAAAATAACCGTTTTTTATTTCCGTACAGTGCGGGCGCGCGGAAACTGGGAATGAAAACAAGCCGATTCTACAATTAAAAAGCAACGGAGGCTGGTAATGAAGCCGGCCTGCCGTGAAAAAGGAAAATACAAAGGAGTCGAGAGAATGAAACCTGATTCCAATGCCAACACAGGCACCTTCAGGCGGATCGCGGGCCGTGCTATTACGGCTGCATGCGCGATTGTGCTGACGGTTGGGCTCGCGGGCTGCGGCAACAGCACCGCCGGCACGGTCACCTTGGATTTCTTCCAATTCAAGTCCGAGGCGGCGGATTGGTTCACCGCCAAGGCGCGTGAATTCGAGAAAACCCATTCCAACATCAAAGTCAATGTCAACAATTCGTCGGACGCCACCACCGATCTGCGCACGCGACTGGTGAAGAACCGCGAACCCGACGTCATCACCATCAACGGCGACATCAATTACGGCATGCTCGCCGAAGCGGGCGTCTTCCACGATTTCACCGACGACGAGATCGTCGACGAGCTCAATCCGGGCATGGTGAACATCGCGAAGAGCCTCGTGCAGACCACCGACAAGTCCAAGAAGCGTCTGTACGGTATTCCGTACGCGGGCAACGCAAGCGGCTACATCATCAACGCCGATGTGTGGAAGCAGGCCGGCGAGGATCCGGACAATCCGCCGCAGACGTGGAGCGAATTCATCGCGCTGCTCCAGCGACTCAAGGCCAAGGGCGTCACGCCGATCGAGGCGAGCACCGCCGATCCGTGGACGTTGCAGGCGCCGCTTGCATCGCTGAATTCGACGCTGGTGCCGGAATCGGAATACGCGTATCTCAAGGACGGCAGCAAGACCTTCTCCGACTTGTGGACGCCCGTCAGCGGCAAGCTGATTGAAATTTACCAGAACTACACGCAGAAGAATCCGGCCGTCACCTACCAGCAGGCTACGCAGGACATCGCTTCCGGCAAGGCCGCGATTCTGCCGCTCGGCACGTACGCGATTCCGCAGATCCGTCTGATCAACAAGGACGCCAATCTGCGGTTCGCGCAGATGCCGGCCACCGACAACGTCAAGGAACAGCAGCTGACCGCCGGCGACGACGTGATGCTGACGATCGGCGCGCATACGAAGCATTACACCGAGGCTCGCGAATTCGTCGACTTCCTGATGAGCGAGGAGAACGTGCAGGATTACTCCAAGCAGCAGTCTGCGTTCACCCCGTACAAGGATACGTACGTCGGCGATGAAGCGTTGAATGGCGTGCTCGACTTCTACAAGGCCGGCAAGCTGGCTGATTTCTGTGACCACTACGTGCCGGCAAGCATCAACCTCGCCGGTTTCCTGCAGACGTTGGTGCAGTCGGGCAATACTAAACGATTCCTGAACAGCATGCAGTCGGAATACGACAAGATCGAAGCCAGGAACTTTAGGTGAGGGGAGGAACGACAATGACTGGCAATATCTCGGCCAAGGCCGACAAGGCCGCCGCAAAGAAGCCGAAGAAGGTTTCGAAATACTCCAAGCGCAAGGTCGATCCGGCGTTCTACTGGATGACCATTCCCGCGATGATTCTCGTGTGCATCTTCCTGTACCTGCCGTTCCTGCAGGGCGCGATGTACTCGTTCACCAATTCGCAGGGTTACGGCGATTACAAGTTCATCGGCTTCAAGAACTACATCGCGATGTTCCAGGACGCACGCGTCGGCCACGCGTATCTGTTCACGATTTTCATCGCGATTCTGATCACGCTCGGCACGAACATCCTCGGCATGTTCCTGGCGGTGCTGCTGAACTCCAAAATCGCCTTCAAGAACGGCTTCCGAGCCATCTTCTTCATTCCGTACACCCTGTCGGTGCTGGTCATCGGCTACGTGTTCAAGTACATCTTCATGACCCCGCTGCCGGCCCTCGGCCAGGCGCTGCACATCGATTGGCTGTCCACATCCATGATCTCCAATCCGGATCTGGCATGGTTCCCGATCGTGTTCCTGTCCATCTGGCAGGGTGTGGCCTACTCCACGCTGCTGTACTTGGCGGGTCTGCAGACCATCGACAACGAAATCTATGAGGCCGCGTCCATCGACGGCGTGAACGCCTGGCAGAACTTCTGGCAGATCACGTTCCCGCTGATTGGCCCGTTCTTCACCATCAACATGGTGCTGAGCCTCAAGAACTCGCTCGGCGCGTTCGACCAGGTCATGGCATTGACCAAGGGCGGTCCGGATTCCAAGACCGAAACCGTCTCCTACCTGATCTTCCAGAACGGCCTGGGCAACGGCGAATACTCCTACCAGATGGCGAACGCGGTCACGTTCTTCATCGTGCTGGCAATCCTCGCATTCGTGCAGCTGAAGTTCTTCAGCGGCAAGGAAAAGGTCTGAGAGTAAAGGGAAGAAATCATGACTAGCGCAACTGTTGCAACCAAGCCGGCCGCCGCGCAAAGCGGACAATCGCAAGCGAAGCCGGAGAAGATCCGCAAGGACCACAGCATCAACTGGTGGCTGACGGCGGCCGTCGCCGTGCTGAGCCTGACGGTGCTCGTGCCGCTGTACTTCGCCGTCGTCACCGCGCTGAAGACGCCGGGCGAAGCGGGCACGTTCAGCCTGCCGACCACGTGGGAATGGCATAATTTCGCGGACGCGTGGAACAAGGTGAACTATCCGAAGGCCGCGCTCAATTCCGCGATCATCACCGTGTGCGCTGTGGTGCTGACGCTGCTGACGAACACGTTCGTCGCGTACGCCGTGGCAAGGAACATGGATAAGCGGTTCTTCCGCTTCCTGTACTACTTCTTCCTGGCCATGATGTTCGTGCCGTTCACCGTCGTCATGCTGCCGATCGCCAAGGAAATGGGCACCCTGCACCTGGACAACCAGCTCGGTCTGATCATTCTGTACACGATTCTCGGCATCGGCACGAACCTGTTCATCGCGATCGGCTTCATCCGTTCGATTCCGATTTCGTTGGAAGAGGCGGCGCGCATCGACGGCGCTTCGACCTGGCGCATCTTCTGGACGATCATCTTCCCGCTGATGGGACCGATCAACGCCACGATCGCCATCCTGACCGCACTGTGGGCGTGGAACGACTTCCTGCTGCCGCTGATCACGCTGACCGACCAGAGCAATCAGACGATTCCGCTGGCGCAGTACGTGTTCCAGAGCCAGTTCACGTCGAACTACCCGATGGCCTTCGCCTCCTACCTGATGGCCATGGCCCCGGTCCTCATCGTCTACATCTTCGCCCAAAAGTGGGTCGTCGGTGGTGTGATGAGAGGAGCCGTTAAGTGAACAGTCCTGTGGACTGTTCATAGGCTCCTCCTGAGCGAGCCGATAGGCGAGCGAAGGCAGGAACAACGCGGCCGTAGGACGTCTGCTTGTGAAGTAAAACTTCACAGCGCCGAGCGGGAATCCTCGTTTCCCCTTTTTCGAGGATTCCCGCTTTTCGTATGCATTGATGTGATTCCGAAGGGCGCATCCCGCTTGCAATATATCTTTCATTTCCTGCTTTGCAAAACGCGCCGCAGGCAAGAAAGAAAAAACGCTTTACGTACCATGGGATATAGCAAAGTTCATCCATTCCACTTAGGCAAAGGAGCTCAATCGCGATGACGAATTTCAATCGTTCCACTCTTCCTGACACCGTCCGTTCGAATGGCGCCACCCCGAATCCGTGGTGGGCGAACGCGGTGGTCTACCAGATCTACCCGCGTTCCTTCCAGGATTCCAACGGCGACGGCATCGGCGATCTGAAGGGCATCACCAGCCGCCTCGACTACCTCGCCGACCTCGGCGTGGACGTGCTGTGGCTGTCCCCGGTCTTCAAGTCCCCGCAGGACGACAACGGCTACGACATCTCCGACTACCAGGACATCGACCCGCTGTTCGGCACGATGGCCGATATGGACGAGCTGCTTGCCGAAGCGCACAAGCGCGGCCTGAAGGTCATCATGGACCTGGTCGTGAACCACACGTCCGACGAGCATGCCTGGTTCCAGGCTTCCCGCGACAAGGACGACCCGCACGCCGACTGGTACTGGTGGCGTCCTGCCAAGCCGGGCCATGAGCCGGGCACGCCCGGTGCCGAGCCGAACCAGTGGGGCTCCTATTTCGGCGGTTCCGCATGGGAGTACGATCCGAAGCGCGGTGAATACTTCTTCCACCAGTATTCCAAGAAGCAGCCTGACCTCAACTGGGAGAACCCGGAGGTGCGCAAGGCCGTCTACAAGATGATGAATTGGTGGATGGATCGCGGCATCGATGGCTTCCGCATGGACGTGATCACCCAGATTTCCAAGGTCATCGACAAGAACGGCAAGTTGCCGGGGGAGGCAGGATCCGAAATCGCCGATAATCCAGTTGGAGAGGAAGGTTATTCCAGCCCGTATCCGTTCTGCTCCGACGGCCCGCGCATCGACGAGTTCCTCGCCGAAATGCGCCGTGAGGTATTCGAAGGCCGTGAAGGCTACATGAATGTCGGCGAGGCTCCGGGCATCACCCCGGCCCGTAACGAGCACGTCACCGATCCGGCCAACAAGGAACTTGACATGCTATT
>JABLTN010022014.1_pt1 | contig 13908 bp, 26 predicted proteins | sample 7160141 | NCBI WGS metagenome assembly JABLTN01 (sample SAMN14651226, study PRJNA627086) | human gut metagenome | isolation source: feces | host: Homo sapiens | reverse complement strand
TTTAATAAAATCTCTATAAATTTCAATTAATATTCTCATAACTTATATATAATAAAAATAGATAATGTAAAAAAATGGAAAAAAGCAAAAAAATATAGTATTATATAAATAAAAACGTCTATCCACATAAGCGAATAGACGTTTTTATAAACAATGATTTAGATTAATTATATTCTATAATATATTAATCTAAAAAACAATAGATAATTTAGATTAGGGGTGTATTATGGCTAAGAGTATAAAACTAAAAAAAAGAGAGTTTAAAGTTGATTTCTTCAAAGTATGTGAATTCGCGAATGATAATCAAGTTGTTTATTCTATGCCTATGAATATAGAGTATGTATTGAAACAATTAGAGAAAATAGAAATTAAAGATAGGATTATGAATATCGAGGGTGAGAGGATACGATTACAGCAAATAAGAAAAATAAATAATATTGATATGGTTAAGTATGAAAGATTGTACAACAAAGAAAATATTTGGGAGATAAACTTTATAAAATTTAAAGACTCCGAGATAGTTGGACTAGCAGATGAGTATGGATCATATAATGAAGATGAAATAGAGAACTTCTTAATATCAAATAAAAGTTCTAAAAAATATTTAGCATCATCAACACCGTGCATACTAGATGCTGATAAAAATATAATAATAATACCTAAAAATAAAGAAGCGGTATCGTCCGGAGTTATATTAGAATTTTTTAGAAGAGTTTGCAATAAACCAGACCTTGATTTTGCTCCAGTATCTATAAATAATAAAATTGACTTTTCATCAAACATAAATATTAGAAGTGTAGAAGTCTCTATGAAAAATATAGATATTATGAATAAATACGAAGATAGAAATATATCAGAAAATGCAAAGACTGTATATGAAGCTATTAGTATTTTTAGAAAAATGGGGAGTAGTAATATGAATATAAGAGGAACTATGGGAAATAATAAAAGGAATAATTTAACTAAAGAAATCGGTATGGAGATTCTTTCTTTATCAAGAACAGATTGTAAGCATATAGGTGTATTGAAATTAGGTATATCTAAAGTTGAAGGAGATAAAGTAGGTAATGTAGAACATATAGATTTGTTAGGAAATAAATTATGTGATAAATTTTATGTTAAATATAGTTCTGATAAACTTATAAAAAGCAGTGAAATATTAATGAAAGTGATAGAATCATATAATAATAAATATACTTATATATAAAATGTGAAGGGTAGGGGTGAACTATGAGAAGCAAAATAATTAGTTTTTTAGAAAGTAGGTTAATTTCTATAGTTTGTATTATATCGTTGTTAATAGCTACATTTTATAAAGTTAATATTTCAGATATAATCAGTTATGAAACTTTACTTACAAATATAATAACAGTTACCTCTATATTTATAGGGATATTAATGTCTATGTTGGGTTTTTTACTAACTGTAAGCGGTAAAGCTGTAGTGAAAAATATAAAGAAATTTGGAGTTCACAGAAAAATAATAAACTATTTCATAATGCCAACTTTTTCAGGGGTTATAATTGTAATTTTATCTATATGTATAAGCCTATTTGATGCAGGTAAAATAAATAGAAATATAGCAATAGTTACATCAATTTTATGGATAATGTTAATAATATATTTTATACTATCTTTTCTAAGAATTATTATTCTTATGTATTTTATTTTAATAAATGTATTTGAAGAAGAAGACCATGAAAATAGAATTCTAAAAGGTAATTATGAAGAGGATAAGTCTAGTTTAGAAAATAAAAATATAAATCATAGTTCATTCGATAAGCCAGATGATTTCTATTAGAAACATAAAAGACTAGGGATAACCTAGTCTTTTCTTTTGAAATATATAGATATTATTAATTATATAATATAAAATAATTTTTAAAATTACTCTCTCATCTTATACATAATAAACTCTTCTGGAACACAAAAATGTTTACTTAATTGTTCTATAGTTATATATTCATATCCAGCAGAAAAAGTATTTAAATCCTCATCTGCTATTAATAGATGTGCAGCAAAATTGTTTGCTTCATTTTCATATTTATCTGTAATACAAAACGTATATTGGCTTAAAAAGCATACATTAAATTCTCTATGTAATAAAGCATGACCAAGTTCATGAGCAATTACAGGTCTAAGTTCATCTTCTGATAGAGAATTATTTAAATGAATAATAGGTGAACCAGAAATATTTTGGAAAAGTCCCTTAATATTTCCTAATGGATTATAAAGGATAGGTATATCTAAAATGTCACATAATTCATAAGGATTACGAGTATCATATTTTTTTACTAAATTGTTTACTATGTCTTTTATTCTACTCATATATTCAACCCCTTACTTTTTAGATTTCATACTTTTTACATATTCAATCCCATTTTTTAGAGCATTTCTTAAAAGAATAAGATCATTATCATCAACTATTTGACCATTAAGCATAAGACCATCTTGGTCAAGAATTTGATTCATGGTTTCTTCAAGTAGCTCTTCAACATCTTTTTCATCTTTATTAATACATATTGAAGTTTCTTTATAAGTAGTTTCTTTTTTTTCTTCTTCCCAACCCATTAGATATGCTGGTGATATGTCCAAAGCATTAGCTATAACTTCTAGTTTATCAATAGGCATATTTTTTATTGAACCAGTTTCATATCTTTGTAATGTAGATTTACTTAACCCTGTTTTGTTTGCTAACTCTTGATAAGACATATCTAAATCAGTACGTCTTTTTTTTATTCTAGCGATAATATTATTCATATGAAATTACCTCCTATATCAACTAGTATAAAGTATAATTTCATAAATGCAACGAAAAAATTAAAAAAAATAAAAAAAAGTTACATTTTTAGGTTGACAGTTGCGCATATGGGATGGTAATATTAAAAATATCCCAAAAATGCAACGGAGGTGAACTATAAAATGAATTTTAGGAAATTAAAAGGAAAATTAAAAGAAGAAGACTTCACACAAAAAGAAATAGCTGAATTATTAGGTATAACACCACAAGCATTTAATGCAAAGATAAATAATAGAGTTCAATTTACATTAGGTGAAGTTATAGAAATGACAAACATATTAAAGATAGATAATCCAATAGAAATTTTTTTTACAAACAATATCCCAAATACGCAACGAAAGAGTTAAGGAGGAAGTAACATGAGTGAAATAATGAAAATGACAAATGAAGAAGTAGTAACAATGACAAGTTTAGAAGTTGTTGAGTTAATAAATAACTTTAGAAAAGAAGAAGGAAATCAAGTTGAATTATTACATAAAAGTTTTTTAGCTAGTATAGATACAGAACTAGAGTCATTAGAAAAATGTAAAATTTCACAGCAAAATATTTTGCCATCAACTTATATAAATAGTAGAGGTAAAGAGTATAGATGTTTCAAAATGAACAAGGCAGGAATAATGCAAATGTTAAATAAAGAAAGTGCATTGGTAAGATATAAAACACAACAGTACATAGAATCATTAGAAAATAAATTAAAAGAAAATAAGCCAAGTTGTATAGAAGATGTACTAATATCATCATTGCAAGAAATGAAGGCAATAAAGCAACAACTTAATCAAGCAACACATCACGCTTTATCAGCAAAAGCAGAGGTAAAAGAAATAAGAGAAATAGTGCAATTAGATACTACAAGTTGGAGAAGTGAAACTCAAACATTGATAGCAAAAATAGCAATAAACCAAGGTGGATTTGAACATATAAACTTACTTAAATCAGAAAGTTATGAACTACTAAATAAAAGATTTGGAGTTAAATTAGATACAAGGCTTACTAATAAGCGAAGAAGAATGGCTGAGCAAGGTGTATCTAAAAGTAAAAGAGATAGACTTAATTACTTAGATGTTATAGAAGAAGATAAAAAGCTAATAGAAGGCTATGTAGCAATAGTAAAAGATATGGCTATAAAATATGGTATTTCTAAAAATTAAAATAAACATCCAGTGGGCGTAGGAGGTAACGGTATGATAGATTTAATAAAAGTAGCAGAAAAACAAATAGAAAGACTTGAAGAATATCAAATGAAACCATACACAAATGCTATAGATGAAAGTAAAGAAATAAGAAGTTGGTGTGCGTTTATAAAGTTATTAGATTTAGATAATGAGAAAATTACTGAAAAATTCAGTGATGATACTTTAGGTAATATACCAACAAATAAATTAGTTAAGGAGATAGAAACTAGAGAAGGTATTGAGATAAAAACAATAGACCCTTACCAAGATGAAGAAATTAATGTCAATGGGCCTTGTATACTTATAAAAGTCATCGATTAGGCAATACGTTTATAGCTAAAAGAATTCTTTATGTAAGTATGATGATATTTTCCTTTAGAAGGTGCAACTAAAAGACCATCAAAGATATTTTTAGGTACATTATAGTAATCATAAGTACCTGACTTAAATTGAATTCTTAGAATCATAGAAGATGTATCATATCCAGCTGCTACTAAGTTGCTAGATGAAACAGGTATCATATTCATAAAAATACCGCCTTTCTTAATGTATTTGGAATTATATTCCATATAAAAATTATATCATAAGGAGTGTGAAAAATGAAATTAAATGACAATTTAAACCGAATTTTGAAAGAAATATGAATGCACATATATTAGGTAGAGGTTCAGGTGTGACTCATGAAAATATATATAAGATTTTAAAAGAGAAAAATAAAAATCTTGGAGTATATACAGTAAAGAAAATAGTAGATTACTTAGGATTAACAGTTGATAAATTAATAAAGTAAGGTGGAATTTAATAATAAAAAAGATAGCAGGGATAATCCTACTATCTGTAAATATTAGTCTTTATGAATGTTTTTGCAACACCAAAAACAACCATCAAATGATTTATAAGGATATTGTAATTTTGCAGCATTAATGGCATCTTCACAGCTTGAAAAAGAACCTATATATGTTCTGTTAAAGTACGAAGGTAGATAAGAACAATTAAAGGTATGAATTTCATGATTGCCATTATTGTCAACATTATCATTAAAATAATAATAATTCATAGCATCACCGCCTTACTAATATGAATGGAATTATATTCCATATAAAAATTATATCATAAGGAGTATGAAAAATGAAACTACATGACAATTTAAATCGAATTTTAAAAGAAAGAAATTTAAATGTGCATCAGCTATCTAAAGGAGCAGTCGTGACTCATGAAAATATATACAAGATTTTAAAAGAGAAAAATAAAAATCCTGGAGTATATACAGTAAAGAAAATAGCGGATTACTTAGGATTAACAATAGATGAATTAATAAAGTAGTAAAGAGTAACAGGACAAAATACGTAAATCATAATATACATCAAGGGGGGATTTATATGGCAAGAAGAAAACAAGAAATAACTGTAGAAGTCGTATGGCCAAAAGAGCCAGAAGCAATATTAGAAATTGAAAGAAGAAAAGCTCAATGGGTATTTGAAAGGCAAAGGGAAAGATATGGTGATGAAACGTTATCAATAGTATATCCAATATTTATAAGAGCTAAAGAGTTAGAGGCGACAGGTCTAACTTTTGAAGAAGCTAAAGCTATAGCTATAAATGAATATAAAGAGAGTAAAAGGGTCTAAATCCTTTTTACCTATAAAAAAATTGTACAAGGAGTGATCGTATTGGAATTCAAAGATATTATTAGTATTACACTGGAGGAAGCTACAAAAATATATGAACAAATGAACATATATTTCATTATAAACGATGGCAAATTAAAAGGATTTAATAAGGAGTTTAAATATGAGTTACATAGATAAATTATCTCAAATAAGAAAAGAGGCATATATGGAGTATTTAAATACAAAGTATAAGATGGCGAATGATAGAACTATGTTTACAGATGAAAAGGAAAGAATCGTTAAATCAGCTTATAAGAAATATAAAGAAGTTGAAGCTATGGTAGATGAAGCGGAGACGCTTTATGAGCTTGAGGAAGCTTATAGAGATATGAAGCAAAATATCTGTATATAAGAAAAGAGCCTCGGCAAAGGCTCAATTCAAGTGTTAATTAAAAATTAAATCGATTATATTATATTAAACTTAGGAGGAAATATCAATGTCAAATTTATATGAACTTACTTCGGATTTAGAAATATTAAAGGATATGGATGAAATAGAGGATACAAAAGAAATAGTTTCTCTAATAGAAGCTGAAATAATAAATAAAGGAACTGGAATAGTTAAGTTAGATAGAATATTTGATGCTAATATCAAAGCTATAAAGAATGAAATAGATAGGTTACAAGCCAAGAAAAGAGTAGTAGAAAATAATAGGAAGAGACTTAGGGAATACACAGTAAGCTGTTTAGAGAATTTAGGTCAGAAAAAAATAGAGACTCCAGTAGGGAATATGACAATTAGAAAAACTGCACCAATACTAAGAATTTCAGATGAAAGTAAACTACCAGAAAAATACTTAGAAGTAGTGCAAACATATAAAATCAATAAAGATATGATAAAGGAAGATTTGAAGTCTGGGATAAATATAGATGGAGCATATATGACTGAACCAGGTACTACATTAATGATTAAATAAGAAGGTGCATATTATGAAGAATTTATATAAAAGTCTAATTGAGTTTCAAAAAGAATTTAAGGGTATGAAACCAGATGCCACTAATCCATTTTTTAAGTCAAATTATATTACACTAGATGGAATATTAGAAGAAACAAGACCTTTATTGGTAAAAAATGGGCTAGCTGTTATTCAAAATGCATTCTCTGACGATGAAGGTAATATGTGCCTAAAGACTATATTAATTCATGAGAGTGGTGAGAGCTTAGAAACAGAAACTATGAAGATGAAGCCACAGAAAGACGATGCACAGCAAAGAGGATCTATCGTAACGTATATGAAAAGGTACCAATTAGGAGCTTTATTAGGTATATGTGAGAGTGTAGATGATGACGCTAATGTAGCAACATTTGGAGCTAGTATTAATAAATTAAGTGATGCTCAAATAAGTAGATTATATGCTAAAGGATATTCATTAGGATACAGTAAAGAGCAAGTTAAAAAACATGTTAATAAGAAGTTCAATAAAGAAATATCAGAATTAAATAAAATTGAATACGATGAAATGTGTAATGGTTATGATGCTCTTTTAAAGAAAGGAAAGAATTCATGCAATTAATATACATGACAATATTAGCTGACATTCTAGCAATTCTAGGATGTTGGCTAGGTATAAAATTTTTAATCAAAAGATAGTAGGTGATACACATGGCGCTTTATAGACAGATATTTATAGAGTTTTGGAAAGATCCTAAAGTTACTGAAGAAATGAGTGCTGAAGATAGATATACTCTTTTATACCTTTTAACTAATCCTCATACAACACAAATAGGAATATATCAAATAACCAAAAGACAAATAGCTTTTGACCTTGGTTACTCTACGGAAAGTGTTGGAGCTATATTAGAAAGATTTGAAAAACTATTAGGATTAATTAAATATAACAGTGAAACTAGAGAAATAGCTATTAAAAATTGGGGCAAGTATAACCTTAAAAGAGGTGGAAAACCAGTATTAGATTGTATAAAAGGTGAATTAGCAAAAGTTAAAGATAAAACCTTAATAGAATATGTAGCTAAATCTATACCTAATGAATCTATAAAAGAATTGTTTTTACGTAACGTGAACGTAACGCCAACGTGGAGTGGACAAGAACAAGAACAAGAAGAAGAACAACAACAAGAACAAGAAGAAGAACAACAACAAGAAAAAGAAGAAAGAAATGTTGTTGTTGATGAAATAAAAAAAGCTTTTAATTCTTTTGATGATAAAACTATTAAATCAATAGAAGATTCATTTAAGAAAAAAGGAAAAGATATAAATTACTTATTAGAAAAGATAGATATAACAAAAAAAAGCTAATACAAATAACGCAGCAGGTTACTTAATATCAGCTATAACAAATGATTATAAAACTAGTATTAACAATGCTAAGTGTTTTATACCTCAAGTTAAAACTAGATTTCATAATATAAATCAAACTTTTATGAATTATGATCCGGATGAACTGGAAAGACTTTTACAAGAAAGCCAAAAAGGTAAATTTCAATAATTAGGGAGGAGATTTAGTGAGCAAAAATAAATTATTCGAGGAAAATATGAAGTTAGTTCCATTTACAGCTAATAAATACTTTAAAGCTTTTATCAATATAAATAAAGAATTTAAAGAAGACCTATTTCAAGAAGGGTATATATATTTACTTAAAGCTGCAAATACATATGATGAGAGGAAAGGTAAATTTTCTACAATAGCAATTAAATGCATATATGGAGGAATGTACAACTATATAAATCGATATTTCAATAAGCACTATAATAACGGCTATATGAGTTTAGAATCTAAAGTTTATAATGATAATACTATAAAGCTTGAAGAACTAATAGGATATGAAGAAAATTTCTCAGAAGTTTCTGATTACTATGTAAGTAAAATTAAAAAAGTTAAGATTAAAAATATAGATAAAATTGTTGAATTAGCTTTTTTAGGATACTCTCAGAGTGAAATTGGAAGAATATTAGGAATTTCTCAAGAGGCTGTTTCAAGTAAAATTAAACGTGCAAGAGTAGAAATATCATTACAAGAAAGGTTAGATTGTATAATTTGTAATTTAAGAAATATTAATCATAGTAGATATATACAAGGAGATCCTTATGGAGTTATATAGATTAAAAGAATTGATATATTTAGCTATAGCATATATGGAAATAGGATGTAATGAATTAGATGCGTTAATAAAAGCTGAAAATGAATTAAAGAATATAGAGGGTAGCAGAAATGAAAAAACTAAGAAAATTAACTAGAGAAATAAAAGAATATTTTAGTAAAAGAGGGATAGATTATAAGGATTATCTTTTAGAAAGAAAAGATGTAGTAGATGAATTTGGATACAAATATTTTCAAGTATTCAATGTAAAAGAAAATAAGCTTGAAAGATATTATTATCAAAAGTAGGTGGTGGAGATTATGAGAGATATAAAATTTAGAGCGTATAGTAAGTCGTTTAATACCATGTTTAATTATGATATGTTACAGATGGCTACAGCTGAAATGGTAGATATATGCAATGAAAAATTAAAAGCAATAGTTCCAGAAGCAACTAAGATACAAATGGGGTTATTCTTACCGATTGAAGATGAAGATTTAACGTTTATGCAATATACAGGATTAAAAGATAAGAACGGTCAAGAAATATATGAGGGGGATATTCTTAAGGGAACTACAAAATGGAAAATAGACGAAGTATTAGCTATTGCATATGTTAAATGGGATAGAGGACAATTTGATTTATTTACAGATGCTCCTAGAGGCTCTTGGGAAGACTCTTTATTTAATTACATGAAATTTTATGATGTAGAAGTTTTAGGGAATATATATGAAGATTCAGATTTATTATATTAGCAGATAAAAGGGAGATTTTCTTTAAATATAAAATCCAGCTAACAATATACGCTAGCTGGAATATTTAAAAACAGATGCTTAAATAAATGTTGGATGCCCAATTATAATATATGCAAATTAATAAAAATAATTCAATAAATTATCATATGAGGATATAGATGTATTTCTATATTCTCATATGATAATCATTACAAGGAGATTGAGTATGAATAAATATAGAAATAAGAAAATTGAAATAGATGGTATTAAGTTTGATAGTAAGCATGAAGGTGAGTATTACTTATATCTAAAGAAGTTAAAAAATGAAGGTAAAATAAAAGACTTTGGATTGCAGACTAAGTTTGAATTACAGCCGAGTTTTAAAAAATATGGCAAAACACATAGGGCTATAACTTATACTGTTGATTTTGCTATATATCATTGGAACGGAGAAGTTGAATATATAGATGTAAAAGGAATGGAAACTCAACAAGGTATTATGAGAAAAAAGATGTTTGATTATAAGTACAAAGAAAAACTCACATGGATCCAAAAGAGTATTAAGTATGGTGATGAATATGGATGGATTGAATATGATGAGTTAAAGAAGAAAAGAAAAGCAGCAAAGAAAATAGTTTAGAAAGTGGGGGCTAATATTATGGAAAAGATACAACAAGAACTTGAAAAAGACGATTTATTCTCAAAAGTCGAAGGAATGTTTTATAATTATGAGGATTTAAAAAAGGAAATTGGATACTTTGAAGAGGAAATTGAATTTGTAAAACAAGATTATATAGGATGTGGATCTATAGAGTACTCAGAAAGGGTACAGACTAGTACTAATATAAGTTCATCTATAGAAAGAGAGATATTACAAAAGCAAAAACAAATCGATTATTTAGAAAAGCAAAAGAATAAAAAAGAAAGAGATTTGAAAAGAATTGAAAGAGCAAAGTCTAATTTTAATAGAGAAGAAGAAGAAATGTTTAAAATTAGATATTTGTTAAAAATAAAGAATTGGAAAGTTTATTCTGATAAAATGAATGTAGGCAAAGATACATACTATTCAATAAGAGATAATATGATTTATAAGTCTATATCTACGATGTACCCATTGTATAATTTTAAAAATACAGCAATGGAAAGTATGGTAGATTTTTAAAAAAAGCAGAAAAATATCAGAAAAAGTTCAGAAAAAATACAGAAGCACATATGAGATTTTAATGATATTATAGTATTATAAGGAAGAATAATTATTCTCCTTATATTTTTCTCTGAGACCCTATATATATGAAAATACCAGGTTCCACGCCTGGTATTTTTTATTTTATAAAAAGGTGATTTTATGAAAGTTTATAAAGATATAGATGAAGTAATAAAACCTACTGAAGTTCCTAAGGAATTTTGGGAATATGAAAGTGAAATGAAAAAGAAGGAAAACCTCGAATTAAGTAGAATTATATATTTATAGTATAATGATTGGGGGACAATAAGAGATGTTTAACGATTTAAAAGAAGAATTAAAGAAAGTATATTTGTTAGCTAAGGAGAGACACCTAGAAGAATCAACATGTGTAGATGATTTTACGGTTGAAAATTTAAGGGATACTTACGCTAAAGATTTAAGTTATTCAGCAAAAGAAAATGAACTTTTTGATGTATTGAATGGATTAGATTTTGAATCTATAAAAATTATTCAAACTATAATGTATATAGGAAGAGATCACGATTATGATAGAAATGATAGTTACGAAACTAGATATAAAAAGTATAGAGAATCATTAGATTTTAGGGGGTGGAACGAAAAAGAAATTGAAGTTGATCAAATAGTACAGAAAGTTCCTTTAGATAATTATTTAAAAGATGGATTTGAGATATTAGGTATAAATTTATAAATAGTAGTTGAGAACTCTCTCGTAGGGTTCTTTTTTTATTTTCTACAAAACGACGAATAAGTGAGGTGGTGATATGGCCAGAGTAAGAAGTCCGAATAGAGATAAGGCATTTGAGATATACAAAGAACATGCTGGAAATATTGATTTAATCGAAATTGCACAAATTTTAAATATTTCCCCAGGAACAGTGAGAGGCGGGAAAAATAAAGATGCTTGGGAAGATAAATTGAATGGAACGTTCCAAATAAATAAAGAACGTTCTAAAAGAAATAAAGGTGGTCAGCCAGGTAATAAAAATGCTACTGGTCCACCTGGAAATAAGAATGCTGAAAAGTTTGGATTCTTTTCTAAGTATTTGCCAGAAGAAACTCTTGATCTTATGGAAGAAATAACTGAGAAAAATCCGTTAGATATTCTTTGGGAGCAAATATCAATACAATATGCAGCTATTATAAGAGCTCAAAGTATCATGTATGTTAAAGATAAAAATGAAATGGTAAAAGAGCTTAAGAAACACGAAACAAATGAGTTTGGTGAAAAGACTGAATATGAAATCCAATTTGCATGGGATAGACAAGCAAGTTTCTTGAATTCTCAAAGTAGAGCCATGAGTGAGCTTAGAAGCTTAATAAAACAATACAATGAAGCATTAAAGGCAAATGAGGATACAGCTAGTGACGAAGAAAAATCTAGGTTAGGTAAGTTAAGTTATATACTTAAAGAGTTGGAAGGTGATTCTGATGAGTGATGTATATAAGTTATCAAGTAAGTATAAGGATTTTTTAAGATATAGAGCACCAGTTGAATTCTTAGAAGGAACAACAGCAGCAGGTAAGACTACAGTAGGAATACTAAAGTTTATGCTAGAAGTTGCCAAGTCAAAGAAAAGGCAACATGTTATAGCAGCTAAGACTACAGGTGTAGCAGAAAAGAATATAATCAGTAAAGAATATGGTATAACTGATGTATTTGGCGACTTAGTGAAGTACAAAGGTAATGGGGATAAAGATAATAAACTTCCTCATATATTATTTAAAACACCTAATGGAGATAAAATAATATATATACTTGGATATGATAATGCAGATAAATGGAAGATGGCTTTAGGTTCTCAATTTGGATGTGTACTTATAGATGAGGTAAATACAGCCAGTATTGAGTTTGTACGTGAGATTTGTACTAGAAATGATTATCTAATGGCAACACTTAACCCAGATGATCCTAACCTATCAGTATATAAAGAATTCATAAACTGTAGTAGACCGCTAGAAAAATATAAAAATGATGTACCAAAAGAAATATTAAACCAATTGACCAGCGAAGAAAAAGAAGGCTGGACATATTGGTTTTTTTCATTTTATGATAATGCATCATTAAGTGAAGAAGATATTAAGAAGAAAATAAGAAGTGCTCCAAAGGGTACTAAGCTATATAAGAATAAGATATTAGGTCTAAGAGGTAGAGCAACAGGACTAATATTTAGTAACTTTGAGAGAAAACATCATGTTATTAGTAAAGTAAAAGCTAAAGAGTATAAATTTAAATACTTCTCAGCAGGGTTAGATACATCATACAGTGCTAATAGTCCAGATACTATTGCGATGATTTTCTTAGGTATAACAGATAAAGGTAAGGTAGTTATACTAGATGAAGAAGTATATAACAATGCCAATTTAAGTATACCATTAGCACCAAGTGATATAGCACCAAGATTCTTTGAATTCCTAGAAAGGAATAGAAAAGAATGGGGATTAGCAAGAAATGTCTTTGTAGATTGTGCAGACCAAGCAACTATAACAGAGTTAAAGAAATATAAAAGAACTAATCCAAATGTGTATACTATCAATGATTCATATAAGAAAGTTACTATAATAGATAGAATACATCTACAACTAGGATGGCTTAATTATGAAACTGGATCTGTATATTATGAGATTGTTGATACTTGTATAAATCATATTATGGAGCATGAAGTTTACTCATGGAAAGAAGATAAATATGAGCCTGAAGATGCTAATGACCACACAATAAATGCATCTCAATATGCTTGGATTCCTTATAGACGATATATTTATGACTACAAAGGAGAGTGAGAAGGTGGGGTGGTTTAAAAGTATGTTAACAAAAGCAGCAGTTAAATTTTTAGATGTTCAACCTGCTATGCAAGGATCTATAACTATACAAGAGGCATATACCTATGAAACTAATTTAATTAGAAATAAGCTTTGGTATAGAGGTGAGGCATATGAGTTAGAGCAATTCTTTAAAAATATAAGTAGTGATTCAGTTAATCAATCTAGGTTTTGGTGTGCTGTACCAAGCAAAGATTTGAGTATAAGAAAAATCCATAGTGGCTTACCTGCAATGATAGTAGATAAATTAACTGATATAGTGGTTTCAGATATAGATGAAATTCAAGTTGAAGATAGTGAAATATTAAATTTACTTTGGAAAGAAATATCAGAAGATAATAAGTTTAATGAAGTATTATCAGAGTCTATACAAAGGGCCCTAGTAAGTGGTGATGTTGCTTTTAAGTTATCTATAGATACAGATATTAGTAAATATCCAATTATAGAATTCCTTGATGGAGATAGA
>JABLTN010123181.1_pt1 | contig 13918 bp, 14 predicted proteins | sample 7160141 | NCBI WGS metagenome assembly JABLTN01 (sample SAMN14651226, study PRJNA627086) | human gut metagenome | isolation source: feces | host: Homo sapiens | reverse complement strand
TCTTGGGGGATCTAAAGGGGGCCATTCTCTCACGTGAGAGAATGGCCCCCTTTGCCGCACCCTGCGCCGCGCAGGGAATCCCATTGCTGCCTTCAGGCAGCAAAAGCCTGTAGAGCACTATTGCTTTAATAGTCTTTTAATTTCTTTCTCTGCAAGCGCAGTGGCCTCCTCGAAATCCACGCAGGGATGATATGCGGATTCCAGCGCGTCGTGCGCCTTCTTGGCGGCCGACAGCGCGCTCACTGCCTCGTCTAAGAGCGACGCCTCCACGCGGCGCGTGAAGCGCAGCTTCGCCTTCTGCGCGCGCGTGAGCTTCTCCTCTGCCATCGCATCGAGACGCAGGCGGCGGTAGGACTTCCCGTCGTACGGGTTGCGCGCGTTCGTTGTGATAAACGCCAGCCCTTTTTCCGGGATCAATATATGATGGAGTTCCCGCGGCCGGTCTGGATTCGGGCAGGCGATGATGTCGAAATGCTTCGCCTGTGCCGCCTGCACGACGGTCTCAAGCATTTCGTTTCCCAGCCCCGCACTGTCGATGATGGCATAGATGCGCGGGCAGAGGGCTTCGACGGTGTCGAACCGGCAAATCTCGCCCCGATGCGTCACACCGCCCAAAAACGCGCGGTCGACGCGCCCGCTGCCGCCTCCCTCACCGCGCAGCTCGCGTGCGAGGATGCCGTCGGTGCGGCGGCGGAGCTTCGAAAAATCCATCTGCGCGTGCATTGCCACGCGGCGCTCGCTCTCCACCTCGCCCATCGCGCGCAGGATGCGATAGGCGCTGCGGTAGTGTGCGCGATATTCGTCGCTCAGCGCGACGATCTCCGCGCGGCGTGCCTTAGCCGCGTCCACATCGTAGAAGCGTGTCAGATCGACATAGCGCTCGCTCGCGACCGCGTAGGTCGGCTCGAGCACATGCGGGCTGGTACCGTCCACGATAGCAGCGTTTCGGTCCAGAAAGATCGCGCCGTCGAGTGAATCGGGGTCGCCCGAGCAGTTGATGTACACGATGCGCTCGCCCGCGCGCTCCATCGCCGCGCCCACGCGGCGCATGAAGGTCGACTTGCCGCAGCCCGGGCCGCCTTTCAGAATCATCAGATCGTCGAGCCGACCGCCCAAAAGCTGGTCATAGAGCGAGAAAAAGCCCTCTTCGCTGTTTGCGCCGAGGAAAAAGTACACCGGTTTCATAAGATCCCTCCCAAAATTGGTGCTTTCTCCATAGCGTATGCGTGCGTGGCTGTCCCCGCTTCCCGCCCTTCACAAATTTTGTTTGTAAGGCAGCAACGTTCCATCATTCAGGAATGAAAAAGGCTCTGTTTGGGAATCCCAAACAGAGCCTTTTTATGTACTTTCTTACGCCGTGAAGATCTTGTCCTCCGCTCTGCGCGTGTAGTCGCGTTCGAGCATCGCGCGGTGCGAGAGGAACGCGGGATCGTCGAAATACTTCGCACCCATCGGGCAGTTGCGCACGCAGGAGTGGCATTTGATGCACACGCCCACGACCTCGGTGACATCATCGGGATTGATCGAGCCCATCGGGCAGAGTGAGGCGCACACACCGCAGTGGATACACTTGTCGAGGTCGGTCTTGGGCTTCGCCTTCAGAAACACCTTCGGTTCGCCATCGAGGCCCAGCGGGCGGTAATAGGGCGCGTCCGCGTCGCCGTCGACTGTGACGGGCGCGGGATACTCGGTCATCCGCACGATGCGGCCCACGACCGCGGAGCCGAGCTTTGCAAGCTCCGCCATATCGTCGGAATCGGGTCTGCCGTTGGCAAGCGCGTCGGTAAAGGCGTGGCGGCAGGCAAAGGCGCCCGCGCCGATGGTGTGGAAGCCGTCTCCTTCGAGGCAGGCGCAGAGCTCGGCAAGGGAATTATCAAAACTGCGGTTGCCGAACGTCACGACCGGCACAGCCAGCGCGCCGTTTCCGCGGAAGCCGGACTTCACAAAGTCGAGCAGCTTATTTGGAAGCTTGCCCGCGTAGGTTGGCATACCGAATACGACAAGGTCGCCCGCGGCAAACTCATACGCTTCCTCGCGCGCGGCGGGCAGCGTGAAATCGCGCACCTCGAGCGGCACGTCGAAGCTGACGGCAAGGGCATTTGCAAGCGTGGTGGTCACCTTTCTGGTGTTGCCGGTGGCGCTGAAATAGACTGCGTAGACCTGAGTGATGTTCATGGCTTCTGCCTCTTCTTTCTTTATTGTTCGGGGCGCTGCCCGGCTTTACAGGGAAAAATCCTCGGACGTGTACTTGTCGTTCAGCGTGGCGGGACGGGGCGGCACACGTTTGAGCGGATCATAGCAAAAGTGACGGCAGTGGTCGGCAGAGTCGACCACTCCGCGGCGGGAGCAGATGACCTGTCCTTCGTTGATGACAGATCCGCTCTTGCAGTAGGCGCAGTGCTTTTCAATGTCCTTGCGGAACAGATGGAACATGGTCTCCCTCCCCTTTCTTTTACAGGCTGCGGACGACGAGCTTGCCGTCTTCCATCGACGCATGGATCTGCGTGACGGGGTGCTCGTAGGAGTCGATGATCTGCGCGGCCATGACGTCTTCGAGCTCTTTCTGAATGGTGCGGCGCAGATTGCGCGCGCCGTAGGTCGCGGAGTAGGACTTCTTGACGAGGTAGTCCTCAACATCCTCGTCCCACGTAAAGTGCAGGCCCTTGTCCTCAAGGCTCTTTTGCAGCTCATCGAGCATGATGTGGGCGATGCCGGCGAAGTTCTTCTCGTCAAGGCGGTTGAAGCAGATGACCTCGTCCACACGGTTCAGGAATTCGGGGCGCAGGAACTCGCCGAGCGCCTTCATAGCGCGGTCGCGGTTCTGCTCGTTCACCGTGTGGCCGAAGCCGACAGTGCCCTCCTTGCGCTCGCTGCCCGCGTTGGACGTCATCACGATGACGGTGTTTTCAAAGTTGACCTTGCGGCCGTGGGAGTCGGTGATCTCGCCGTCGTCGAGAATTTGCAGCAGGACGTTCATCACGTCGGGATGCGCCTTTTCGATCTCGTCGAAGAGGATGACGGCGTAGGGCTTGCGTCGAATCTTTTCGGGCAGCTGGCCGGCTTCATCATAGCCGACATAGCCCGGGGGCGAGCCGACGATGCGGGAGACCGAGTGCTTTTCCATAAACTCGGACATGTCGAAACGGATCAGCGCATCGGGCGAGTTAAAGAGGTCCTGCGCCAACTGCTTGACAAGCTCGGTCTTGCCGACGCCCGTGGGGCCGACAAAGATGAAGCTCACCGGCTTGTGCTTGGGCGAGATGCCCACGCGGTTGCGGCGTATCGCCGCGGCGACGGCCTCGATGGCCTCATCTTGGCCGACGATGTGTTCCTTGAGGCGCTTGTCGAGCTCACTCAGGCGGCGGAACTCGTCTTCACGGATACGCGAGGCGGGAATCTTCGTCCAGAGCTCGATCACGCGGGCGAGGTTGTCCATCGTGAGCTGCGGGTCACCCTGCGCGCAGAGCTCGTCGAGCTCGGTCTGTGCCTTGATGGTAAGGCTCTTGAGCTCAGCCAGCCGCTCGAAGTCGGGTTCTTCTGCGCCCTGCAAAAGCTCGCGCTCCTTGTCGTAATCCTCGATCTCGCGGCGCAGCTCCATGCGGCGGTTGATGTTCTTGTCGTGCAGGTTCAGATCCGAGCATGCCTCGTCGATGAGGTCGATGGCCTTGTCGGGCAGGAAACGGTCGGTGATGTAGCGCTCGGATAGCAGCACTGCCTGACGCAGAATACCCTCGGGAATTTTGACGCCGTGGAACTGCTCATAGTAGTGGGCGATGCCCTTCAAAATTTTGAGCGTGTCCTCCATGTTCGGCTCGTTGACCGTGACCGGCTGGAAGCGGCGCTCGAGCGCGGTGTCCTTTTCAATGTGCTTGCGATACTCGGTGAACGTCGTCGCGCCGATGACCTGAATTTCGCCTCGGGAGAGCGCAGGCTTCAAGATGTTGGCGGCGTTCATGCTGCCCTCGGCGTCGCCCGCGCCGACGATGTTGTGCACCTCGTCGATGACAAGGATGACGTTGCCCATCTTGCGGATCTCCTCGATGAGGCCCTTCATGCGGCTCTCAAACTGGCCGCGGAACTGCGTGCCCGCGACGAGCGCGGTCAGGTCAAGAAGATAAACCTCCTTGCTTCTCAGCTTGAACGGCACGTCGCCCGCGACGATACGCTGGGCGAGGCCCTCGGCAATGGCGGTCTTGCCGACGCCCGGCTCACCGATCAGGCAGGGGTTGTTCTTCTGGCGGCGGTTCAAAATCTGGATGACGCGTTCGATCTCCTCCTCGCGGCCGACGACCGCGTCGAGCTTGCCGTCGCGTGCGCGCTGGGAGAGATTGATGCAGTAGGAGTCGAGGAATTTGTGCTTGCTCCCCTTTTCGACCTTCTTGTTGCTGCGCGGGCTCTGCGTCTGCTCGGCCTCGTTGCCATTTTGTGCGTCGTTCGCGGCGGGATTTCCGCCGAAAAAGCGGCTCAGGAACGGGAACGTGGCGGTCTTGCCGTCCTCGTCCTCGTTATCGGCGTCCGGATCGTCGGCGTCGGTCAGACCTTCGAGGTTTTCCGCGCCGCCGAAAGCGCCCATCATTTCATTGGAGATATTGTCAAGGTCCTCATCCGTGATTCCCATGCGGCGCATCATCTCGTCCACCTGCGGCAGTCCGAGATTTTTCGCGCACTTGAGGCAAAGTCCTTCGTTGACGTTCTGCCCGTTTTCCTGACGGGTGATGAACACAACGGCGATATTCTTTTTACATCTGGAACAAAGTTGCGGCTGCATAGTATTTCCTCCTTGGGGTAAAGATCAGGGTAACAGCGCGGCGACAAGCCCGCGCGGAGTATGACTCATAAAAAACGATAACAGATACGTGCCCTCGTAGTCGGCAAAGACCTTGACGCCGAGCTTCGGTGCGACATCGCAGATGAAAAACAGCAAAAGTGCGCCCTCGATCAGGCCCAGCGCACCGCCGCCGATGGTGTTGAGCGCGTTCAGCACTGGCAAGTCTAACACCTTGTCAATGCCTCCCGTCACTAAGCGGAGCAGCAGCGTGAGCACCAAAAAACACAGCACGAACACGAGTGTCCTCACCACGCTGCCGAGCAGCGTCCTTACGGCGGCAAGCGCTGCGTCGCGCGCGGCATTTCGAAGCGACTGACGCACCGCGCCGTCGAAATCGAAGCGCAGCAGCTTTTTGAGAAGCCCTGTCACCGCGAGCGGCGAATCGTCCTGCCAAACGTTTTCCGCGTCCTGCGCGGCGTCGCCGTTTGGCGTTTCACCCGAGGCGTCGCTCTCCGCCGGGGTCTCCCCCTCGATCTGCGGGACATCCCCCTGCGGTGTCTGCGATTCGGTATCAAACCACTCCTCCACGCTCTTTTCAAGGCGCGGCATCAGCATGTCGGTCACGGGCTCGGTCAAAGCGTCGGTCAGGAGCGACGCGCCGATCAGCGCGAGCACGATCGCCGCCAGCGCCATAAAGCTGCGGAACAGCCCCCGCTTGGCGCCGAACACGACGCTTAAAATGAGCACGAGCGCGAAGACTGCATCGATCATAAGACCATTATTCACGTTTCCCGCGCTCCTTTCAAGTCATAAATTGTAACATTTTTAGCGTTTTACAGAAATTACGGAATATAAAGCCAGGCGGACGACGAGCCGATCAGCACCGCCGTACCATCCTCGCGCATGATGACAGAGCGCGCGTACTCCGTGGCGTCCAGCCGCGCGTATTCCTGCAGCTGCGGCGTGTAGAGCACCAGACTGTCGCTGTACAGCACGGCGATATACTTCCCCGCCGCGGACATCGACAGGACCTCCTGGCTGCTGTCAAGGCTTGCCATCTCCGTCCCGTCGGACGAGACAGTCACGAGCTTCAAGGTGCTGCCCGAGCGGTAGCGGCTCAGCAGCAGCGCCGCGTAGTTGTCGCCGCCCATGCTCGAACCGCGCAGATACGGGTATTCGTAGCGATAGCTGCCGGAAAGCGTACCGTCCGATGAAAAGAGCGTCAAGCTCTCGTCCGTCAGGCACGAGAGCGTACCGGCCACGCTGTCGAGCGATAGCAGGAGTGAGCCCGTGAGTGTGTTGACCGAGTCCGCCTTTTCGCTGCCGAGAGAGTAGATGCTCACCGTGTCGGCGAATATGCCGTCCGACTCGCCGAGCGTCACCGCCGCCATGCGCTTGCAGTCGCGCATGACGACCGCGTCGATGACATAGTGCTCCGAGGAGTTGAAGGCAAACGTCTTCTCGCCCGAAGCGTCGTACACCGTAACAGCGGACTTGTAGCCGCTCTTTTCGGCGTTGAGCGCCAGATAGTCCGAGGAATTGACGCTGACCGACAGGATATTGCCGCTGCACTCGCCGCTCATATCGCGCACAAGGCCGCTTGCAGAGTAAATAAGAAGCGTCTGCCCGCCGATATCATAGACCGCGGCGGTCTGGCCGCCGACAGCGATGGCGGGATTCGTGAGCTTCACGCTCATGCTGTCCACCACGCTGCCGCTGCTGCTGTAGATCGACACGCCCGTCGTCGAAGCGACGATCAGATGGTCGCCGAGCAGCGCAAAGGTGTTGCTGCGGTCGTTGCTGAACGAACACAACTCTACCTTGCCCTGCTCATCCTGCGTGACCTTATTGTAGGAGAAAAGGCGGCGCACACTGTCAAGGCTGCTCAGGTCCTTCCACGCCGCGGCGACGACCACGGCCAGCACGACCACAAGCGCCAGAATCACCATCAGCGCCCGCTTGAGCCCGCCGCCGGAGCGGCGCGGGGCCGCCTGCGAGCGCCTCAGTTCCTCGCGTGTTCCCTTTTCCTCTTTGAGATCATTCATTGAGCCGTTCATCCTCATACCAAAGTCTCGTCATGTACAGTCCGCCCGGCGGCACCGTGGGGCCGGCGAGCGAGCGGTCGCCGGAGGCCAGGATCTCGGGGATGTCCTCTGGCGTGAGCTTCCCCTCGGCGGCGTAGAGCACCGTGCCGGTGATCGCCCGTACCATGTTATACAGGAACCCGTCCGCGCAGACCTTGAGTTCCAAAAGATCACCCGAGCGCGACACGCGGCAGTAGTGCACGGTGCGCACGGTGGTCTTCGTCTCCGTGCCGACAGAGCGGACGGCGCGGAAATCGTGCGTGCCCTCAAAGGCGCGCGCCGCGCAGTCCATCACCTCTTCGTCGAGGTGCTTGGGGTAAAAGTAAGCCCTGTTGACATAGAACGGGTTTTTGATGCGGGAATTATAGATGCGATAGGTGTATTCCTTTTTTTGACACGAGAGGATCGCGTTGAAATCCTCCGCCACCTCAAGCGCCTCGCGCACGACGATATCCTCCGGCGTGTGCGTGTTGATGGCAAACGGCAGGCGCTCGACCGGAATGCGCGACTCGGTGTGGAAATTGGCGATGTAGCGCTCGGCGTGCACGCCCGCGTCCGTGCGGCCGCAGCCGACGAGCTTGACGTTCCCGCCGCAGACCTTTGAGAGGCCCTTTTCCATCGTCTCGCAGACGCTTGAGACCGTCTTCTGCACCTGCCAGCCGTGATAGGCCGTGCCGTTATACATGAGCTTGAGGGCGATGTTTCGCATAAAAGCGTCCTTTCTTCTTATCGCAGCGCGATGACCGCGGCCACGAGCACGGCATAATAGCCGAGCACCAGATAGTCGCGCGTCTGGTAGTGCAGCACATTGAGCTTCGTGCGGCATTCGTCGCCGTGGTAGCAGCGGCATTCCATAGCCGTCGCCAACTCGTCGGCGCGGCGGAACGCGCTGACAAACAGCGGCACAAGCAGCGGCACGAGCGCCTTGGCGCGCTGCATAAGGCTTCCGGTCTCAAAGTCGGCGCCGCGCGCCTTCTGCGCGGACATGATCTTATCCGTCTCTTCGATGAGCGTCGGGATGAAGCGAAGCGCGATCGACATCATCATCGCGAGCTCATGCACAGGGACCTTGATCTTCTTGAGCGGGCCCAGCAGGCTCTCCAGACCGTCCGTCAGGCGGATGGGAGAGGTCGTATACGTGAGCAGGAACGTTCCCATGATCAAAAGCGTGATGCGCAGCATCATCGTGATGGCGGCGCGCACACCCTCGATCGTAATGCGGAAGATCCAAAAATGGCACAGCTCCGTGCCGGGGGTGTAAAAGAGGTTCAAAAGCGCCGTGAACGCGATAATGAACAGCACCGGCTTTAATCCCTTGAAAAGCGCCTTCGCGCCCACGCGCGAGATGCGCACGGCGACAATCAGCGTCAGAATGAGAACGCCGTAGGCAATGTAGCTCTTCGCCGTAAAGAGCGCCACGACGTAAAACACCGTGACGAGGAGCTTTGTGCGCGGGTCGAGCTTATGGGCGAGCGTGTCGCCCGGGAAAAACTGGCCGAGCGTGATATCCTTCAGCATTTTTTGCCGCCCCCTCTCTTGAGCGCGACAAGCTCTTTGCTGAGCTCATCGACGGTGTAAACGGCGGGGTTGATGGCAATGCCTTTATCGCGCAGCGCCATCGCGACGCGCGTGACCTGCGGCACGTCGAGGCCCGCGGTCATCAGCTCGTCGCCGCGGGCGAAGACCTCGCGCGGCGTGCCGCTCATGAGCACGTGGCTGTCCGACAGGACAACGATGCGGTCGACGTTTTTCGCGATCTCCTCCATGCTGTGGCTCACGAGCACAACGGTCGTGCCGCGCGCGCGGTGGAATTCGCGAATATTCGCAAGCAGCTCTTCCCTGCCCTGCGGGTCAAGTCCCGCGCTCGGCTCGTCGAGCACGAGCACCTCGGGCTCCATCGCAATAACGCCCGCGATGGCCACGCGGCGCTTCTGTCCGCCGGAGAGGGCGAACGGCGATTTTTCCAGCAGATCGTCGGTAAGCCCCGCAAAGTGCGCGGATTCACGCACGCGGCGGTCGATCTCGTCTTTGGATAAGCCCATGTTCGTCGGGCCGAACGCGATATCGCGGTAAACGGTCTCTTCAAAAAGCTGGTATTCCGGATACTGGAACACGAGGCCCACGCGGAATCTCACATTCCGAATCTTCTTTGGGTCGGCCCAGATGTCCTCCCCGCCAAGCAAAATGCGGCCGGAGGTCGGTTTGAGCAAGCCGTTCAAGTGCTGGATCAGCGTCGACTTGCCGCTGCCCGTGTGGCCGATGATGCCCAAAAATTCGCCGCGATAGATCGCGAGCGACATATCCTGCACCGCACTGCGGCAAAAGGGCGTGCCCTCCCCGTAGGTGTGCGTCAGGTTTTCTACACGAATGATCTCTTCCAAGGTTACAGTCCTCTTAGGTAAAATTTTTCGCAATGACGTCTGCGCATTCCTCTACGGTGATGGCGTCCACGGGGACGTCCATGCCCGCCTCGCGCAGGGAAAAGAGCAGCGAGACCGTGTCCGGCACGGCAAGGCCGATGTCCTCCAGCTCTTTTTTGCGGGTGAAGACCTCGCGCGGCTTGCCGTCCATGACGACAAGGCCGTCGTTCATCACGATCACGCGGTCGGCGTGCTCGGCTTCGTTCATGTGGTGGGTGATGAGGACGACCGTGATGCCCTGCTCGCGGTTGAGCTTTTCGACGGCCGCGAGCACCTCGCGCCGGCCGATGGGGTCGAGCATGGCGGTCGCCTCGTCAAGCACGATGCACTCGGGCTTCATCGCCAGCACGCCCGCGATGGCGATGCGCTGCTTCTGTCCGCCGGAGAGCAGGTGCGGCGCGTGCTTGACGAACTGCGTCATGCCGACGGCCTCGAGCGCGTCGTCCACGCGCTTTCTGATCTCGGCGCTCGGCACGCCCAAATTCTCGGGAGCGAACGCGACATCCTCTTCGACGACATTCGCCACGATCTGGTTGTCCGGATTCTGGAACACCATGCCCACGCGCCTGCGAATTTCAAGCAGGAGCGATTCGTCCATCGTGTCCATGCCCTCGACATAGACCTTGCCGCCGCTTGGCAGCAGAACTGCGTTGAAGGTCTTGGCAAGCGTCGATTTTCCGCTGCCGTTGTGGCCGAGGATCACGACAAAGCTGCCGCGCTCGATGGTCACATCCACCCCGCGCAGCGCGCGAGTGTTCACCTGGTCTTCCGTGCCCGGATAGGTGAAGGCCAGGTCTTGGGTCTTGATCATTTCCATAAAAGTTGCGTTCCTTAATCGTTATCCCGAAAGAGCCTTCGGGGATTCATCGCCGCAAAGCGGCGGATTCCTTTATTCCGAGAACCAGCGGCCCGTCGCGCCGCAGGGCAGCGCGAGCCCCGTCTCCGTCACGGGCAGGCCCAGCTCGTCCCACGTGACCTTGCCGCCGTACTTTTCCGCAACGAGCAGGTGCAGCATGTAGCCGAGCACCGAGGGAGCGAGCCCCGTCGTATACGAGTTGATGATGACAAAAAGCGGCTTGTCCGATAAGACCTGCGCGCAGAGCTTCACGAACGGGAAAAGATTGTCCTCCAACTTCCAGACCTCTCCCCCGGGGCCGCGGCCGTAGCTCGGCGGGTCCATGATGATGGCGTCATACACCTTGCCGCGGCGGATCTCACGCTCGACAAATTTCGCGCAGTCGTCGATGATCCAGCGCACCGGCGCATCGGAAAGGCCGCTGACACGCGCGTTCTCGCGCGCCCAGTTGACCATGCCTTTTGCCGCATCCACGTGGCAGACCTGAGCGCCTGCCGCCGCACACGCGACCGTCGCGCCGCCGGTGTAGGCGAAGAGGTTCAGCACGCGGATGGGCCGGCCCGCGTTTTTGATCTTCTCGCGCGCAAAATCCCAGTTGACGGCCTGCTCGGGGAACAGGCCCGTGTGCTTAAAATTCATGGGCTTGACCTGGAATTTGAGATCCTTGTAATTTACCGTCCAGCTCTCGGGCAGCTTCTCCTTGTCCCAATGTCCGCCGCCCGAGGACGAGCGGTAATAGCGGCCCTGCGCGTTGCGCCAGCCGCGGTTCGTGCGCGGCGTCTCCCAGATCGCCTGAGGGTCAGGCCGCACCAGAATTTGCTTTCCCCAGCGTTCGAGCTTTTCTCCGCCGCCGCAGTCCAGCAGCTCATAATCTTCCCAACCGTCCGCGATCCACATACATTTTCTCCTTTGCCGTATGGGCATACTTGTTCATAATAATCAATGTATTATACTACGCATTCGATTGAATAGTCAATGTATAAATCGTGAACGATCCTGCGCCATTCGCTTAATTTTCTTTTCCCGTGGACTTTGCCGCGCGCTTGTGGTATGCTGGCAGAAACGACACAAGGAAAGCTGGTCTTTTTTGATGGATAAACTGCTGCTGCACTCCTGCTGCGCCCCCTGCTCGGTCTACTGCGTGGACACGCTGCGCGCCGACGGGATCGAGCCCACGTCACTCTGGTTCAACCCGAACATTCACCCCTGGACGGAGTATGACGCGCGCCGCCGCACGCTGCTCGAATACGGGGAAAAAGAGCATGTAGAAGTGCATATTTTAGAGGATTACGGCCTGCGCGACTTTGTCCGCGCCGTGAGTGCGGATATCGACCACCGCTGCGCGCACTGCTACACCATCCGCCTCGGCACGGCGGCCAAATACGCCGCCGACCACGGCTACGACGCGTTCACATCGTCCCTGCTCATCTCTCCGTATCAGAACCACGAGCTCTTAAAGACCGTGGGCGAGACGATGGGCAAGAAGTACGGCGTCGAATTCTACTACCGTGACTTCCGCCCCGGTTTTCGCGAGGGGCAGGCCAAGGCGCGCGAGATGGGCCTCTACATGCAGAAATACTGCGGCTGCATCTTCTCTGAAGAGGACCGCTATTCGACCAAGATCGAAAAGGCGAAAAAGCGCTACGCCGAAGAATAAGCAGCTTGCAAAAGGCAAGACCCGTTGGATGCTCCAACGGGTCTTTTTTCATTCTTTCGCGGCGATCAGCGCGTCGTGCACGAGCTGCAAGGCGCGCTCTGCGTCGTCGCGCAGGACGTAAAAGCTCATGAACCGCTCCCCCGCCGCAACGGCGAAGACGGTGATCTCCGCCCGTTCGAGCGCCGTGACGGCTATCTTCTCTTTCTCGATGCTCGGCAGCGCGCCGCCGACCGCCGTGATGGCCGCAAGGCGGCTCCGCCCGCTCTTTTTCTGCGTCACGCCGACGACGCTTGCGTCTTCATCCGTTTCGCAAACGATGCTGCCCGCGCCGCCTTCCCTGCACGAGCGCACGGTGATGGGCACGCCGCCCGCCTGCGCGAGCGCCACGCTGCGGTCGTGAAGCACCTGTGCGCCTTTCTGTGCGAGCAGCAGCATGTCGTCATACGAGATCACCTCGCGCCGCACAGCATTCTTGCAGATGCGCGGGTCAGATGAAAAAATACCGTCCACATCGGTATAAATGATGAGCTCGTCGGCCTTCAACGCCGCGGCGAGCGCCACTGCACTCGTGTCCGAGCCGCCGCGCCCGAGCGTCGTGATGTCGCCCCGCTCGTCGACGCCCTGAAAGCCCGCCGCGACCACAACGTGGCCCTCGGCCAGCTCCTTCCGGATACGCGCGGTGTCGATCAGTTCGATCTCCGCGTTCCCATGTGTACCGTCCGTTTCGATGGGGATCTGCCATGCGCAGAGGGATACCGCCTCCACGCCGATGGACCGCAGCGTCATTGCGCCGAGCGCGGCGCTCATCTGTTCGCCCGCGGAGAGCAGCATGTCGAGCTCGCGCGGCGAAGGCCGCTCGCTGATCTCCTTTGCCTTTTGCAGCAGGCCGTCCGTCGTGTCGCCCTGCGCGGAGAGAACGACGACCACGTCGTCGCCTTCGTCCACCCGCGATTTGACGATGCGCGCCATGCGCAGAAGATGCGCATAGTCGCGCACGGAGCTGCCGCCGAATTTCTGTACGATCAGGCTCATAAGAACCACTTCCAACAAAAAATGGATTGACAGCGCTCATCTCAGCCGCTGCCAATCCATCGTATGAACTTGTACAAGCCCGCGTGACTCAGGCCGCGAGGATATCGAAGCGCACCACGCCCTCAAGCGCGAGCGCCCGCGCCATCATCTCTTCGATCGACTCCTGCATTTCGGACGTCTCGGCCGAGATCGTCACCGCGGCACAGCCGTTGGTGGGAATACTCTGGTTGATGGTCAGAATATTCGCGCCCGAACCGGCAAAAATAGAAAGGACGTTGGACAATACGCCGGGGTTGTTCTTGAGCATCGTGTAGAACGTGATGATGCGGCCGGTCTTCATGTCGTTGAAGGGGCGCACCGCATCGCGGTACTTATAAAATGCGCTGCGGCTGATGCCGACGGTGCGGGCGGCGTCGCCCGCGGTGCGCACCTCGCCGGACTGGAGCATGCGCTTCGCCTCCGCCACCTTGATAAAAATTTCCGGAAGGGCCTCTGCCGAGACCAAATAAAATTTCGTTGCAGGCGCCATAATGTTTCTCCTTCGCGGTCATCTGTCTTTATATGGCAGGATTTTAGCATATCTTAACGCATATTGCAACACTTTTTTCGGTGGGAGGTCTGCAAAATTTGAATGAAGAACAACTGAGACGCTTCCTCACTTTATCGCTCGCGCTTTTCATGGGTGCATCTCTCTTTTATGTCTGCTTTCGCTATGTGCTGCCGTGGTGTTTGCCGTTTCTGCTGGCACTGCTCATCGCGGCGCTGCTGGAACCGGTCGTTTTGTATCTGCGGCGGAAATTTCACTTTCAACGTGGCTTTTCCGCGCTGATCCTGACGCTGACGCTGCTGTTTCTGCTCGGCGGGCTGCTGTCGCTCCTGTGGTCTACGCTGCTTTCTCAGACGAACGCGCTGCTCGCCGCCGCGCCCGCGTTTTTCGACGCGATCCCCGCCGCCGCGGACGATCTGCTCTCCCGATTGGAGCAGTTCAGCGCGTCGAGTCCCGAATGGCTCAGCGGCTATCTGCACGAGCAGCTTTTCAGGGCCGTCACGGACGCGGACAGCCTGCTGCGCTCGCTGTCTTCGCGCGCGATGGCGTGGCTC
>JABLTN010052594.1_pt1 | contig 13939 bp, 8 predicted proteins | sample 7160141 | NCBI WGS metagenome assembly JABLTN01 (sample SAMN14651226, study PRJNA627086) | human gut metagenome | isolation source: feces | host: Homo sapiens | reverse complement strand
GTCACTTACAGCTCAAAGTCCTCCGGCCGGTAATCTCCGGCGGCAATTATACCACGGGCGGCACAAAGAGAAAAGCCCCCGAGGGGGCTTTTTCATTACAGTAGGTTTAGTCGTGCCGAATGGCCTCCAAAGCGGAGATCTTAACAGCGCGGTTGGCAGGGATAAAACCGAAAACAACGCCGACCATCATCGAAAAGACCATTGCCAGCAGCACCAGCCACCACGGAATGATGGAAACCGCCCCGCCGTTGCCGAAGCTGAGCCCCAGCGATGCCAGAAGGTTTGCTACGATCGGCACATTGTTTAACAGATAGCTGATCAGGAAGCTGAGCCCAACGCCCACCACGCCGCCGATCAGACCGATCATAGCGGATTCGGTGAGGAACATGGCGCGAATGGCGCCCAGCTCGGCGCCCAGCACCTTCATGACGCCGATCTCCTTGGTGCGCTCATAGATGGACATGACCATGGTATTGGCAATGCCGATGGCGGCGACAAACAGGGAAATAGCCGCCAGACCGCCCAGCATCGTTTGAATCATGGTGAGCTGTTCATCGAACATCTTACGGGTGTCCTCCATCGAGGAGCACTGGAAGCCCATATCGGTGATGGACTGCTGCACTGCGGCAACCGATGCAGCGTCTACGCACTTGACCCGCACCTCATCATAGTTGGTGGTGTCTGGAGCCTTTTCACCGCTGATCTTGTAGTATTTCTGCTCCAGCGCCTTCAGCTGGTTGATGTCCATCAGGATGCATTCGCTGGTCTCCCAGCCCTTGTTCCAGTCCTCCACCATCACGCCGGTCACATTGGGGGTGACCTCCAGGCCCTTTTTCAGGTTGCCGTTGTTGTCATAGCTTTCGCTGTACAAAACCAGCTTATCCTTCATCATATCCACAAAGGGCTTTTTGGGGTTGCCCATGGCGTCGGTCTGGTTGCGATCCACATAGTTATTGCGTTTTTTCTTGGTATCCCGGAAGGAATACGCCACATTGGCGCCCGCCACCATGCTGTAATCCTTTTTGCTGTCCGCAAAGGAGGTGCCGTCGCTCAATTTATAGCCGAGAGCGTCAAACGCCTCGGGGTAGATGCCGATGATATTGGTATAGGCCGCATAGCGCCCGTTGCGGGATTTCAGCCGGAAGCTGACCCGGCTGCTGTAAAACGGGGTCGCGATCTGTACATTATCCATCGCCTGTATTTTGGAGAGGGCTTTATCGTCCAGCTTGGTCTCGCCTCCGCCGTAATTGTAGACATTGATGATGGTAAGATCGCCCCACTCTTGCAGCATCTGCATCATGGATTCCCGCGCACCGATGCCGAGTGAGACCATCAAGATGATGGCGCACACGCCGATGACAACGCCGATAACGGTCAGGGCGGTACGCACCCGGCGGCGGGTCAGGTTTCGCAGGCAGACGCTCAGAAGGTCAGATATCCTCATCTTCGTCTACGCTCTCCTTTTTATTTTTACGCAGCTTCAGGTACACGAATACGCCGGCAGCCACTACCACCACACCACCGATGACCCAGAACCACGGGAAACCCGCAGGCTCTTCCATGCCGGGGTCAGTGCCGGGATCCATACCGGGGTCGACGCTGGGATTGCTGGGACCCCATACATCCTCGTAGCTGGTCACCTGCGTGGTAAAGGGCACCGAAACGGTGCGCTGGTTCATGTTGGTATCCTCGTAGGTGATAATGACCTCACCCACCAGCTCGCACTTTTCATTCCCGGTGATGTAGAAATCGGCGCTGGAGGTGGTGCCGGAGGCCAGGTTGCCCAGATACTGCTCCTCGCCGTTATTGGAAAGCCCCTCGCAGTTCAGCTTGGCGGAAAGATTGTAGATATCGGTACGGCTCTTATTGACGAAGTTGACGGAGAGGTTATTTTCCTCGCCAATGAAGATCTGTTGGGGCAGGTCGATGCCGGTCACGGTAAAGCGGTCCACCTGCAGCACCGGCATGCTGATGGTCTCGGTGGTCTTGGCATTGCGGCGCACGCCGTTATCCAGGTAGTCATAGGTAAAATCAACGGTCATGGAATGGGACTGGGCCGCCGCAGTGGGCTTCACGGTCACATTCACGGTCTTGGTGATGGTGCCCTCGGCTGCCAGCGATTCGATGTAGAAGGAATTGGAGCTGCTGGTCAGCATCATGGCATCGGGCAGGGTCATGGTCACCATCATGTTTTCCACGGCCATGGTCTTGCTGGTATTGCGGAAGGTCATGGTGACATTGCGGGTCTCACCGGCCACCAGGTCGCCCTTGCCGTAGCTGTAGCTGCTGATGATGACATAGGGCTGGGCTGCGGTAGTCTCCTCATCCGGCTTTTTGTCGTTTTCCTTTTCTGGCACGATGGTCGCATTGTCGATCTTGCAGGTTACAATAGCATTGTAGTTGCCCTGGGTAATGATAAGCTTCAGGGTGTTATCGCTGCCGCCCACATAGTATACGCCGGTCAGCTGGATTACCATACCTTTATCGGTGCTGCCTACTGTCCATTTTTCAATTTCAGCACCGGCGCCGGAGCCAGCCAGGAAGCTGCTGTCGCCAGGGGTGGTAACCGAGAAATTATTCTTGCTGTAGCCGGTGGACCCATAAAGGCTCAGAAAGTCATTGTCAGTAACATACAGGGTCAAATCAACATAGTTGCCCTTTACGATCTCGGAGCTGGGATTGACCTTATCCGCAGGGGAGCCGGGATATTTGGTGTACTTTTTGTTATTGTCCATGTCCTTGTGGTACATCTGCCAGTAGTAGCTGCCGCTGCAAATAGCATCCAGCCGGAAACTGTCAGCGGTCTTTTCGCCGCCCAGGGTGCTCTTGGCCTGGAATACAGGGGTGATGGTTGTGTTGTCGGTAATATTAATTTCGCCGAAATCTGTAACAGGCTTTGCATCAGTATCGCCTACTTTATATGTAGCACTGACAAATTCATAGCCAGGATTTGCAGTGAAAGATACTTTTATTTTTTTTACATCATTAGGTAATTTGATGGAAGTTGTGGTGCTGTTCAAAAAGCCATTTACAGTTTTGGTGCCGCCCTTTTCGGTATCTGGGGTATCATATGTAATGGTTATTTTACCATGTGTTAATGAATCCGCCGGAGCAGAAACAGTATAGGGCGGTTCAGCCGCCATCGCCACGGTGCTCAGCACCATGGCCAGCACCAGAATGAATGTCAGGATCTTGCTCATCTTTTTCACGGTCATACTCCTCCTTGGCCGGCGGCCAGTGTGTTATCGGTAAAGTGCAGCTTCTCCGGCAGCTCCTCGGTGGGGGCGGCGGGAGGTTCTTGGATTACCTTGGGGTTACGGTGGTCCTCATTGGAAATGATGCGTCCATCCGAGATGGTCACGATGCGGTCGCAGTATTCTGCCAGGCTGCGGTCATGTGTCACCAGTATGATCGTGGTGCCCTTTTCCCGGGCAAACCGCAGGAACATCTCCATGACCTCTTTGGTCGTTTTGGTATCCAGGTTGCCGGTGGGTTCATCGGCAAATACCACCTCAGGATTGGTAACAAAGGCGCGGGCAATGCCCACGCGCTGCTGCTGGCCGCCGCTCATTTCATTGGGACGGTGGTCCATGCGCTCGCCCAGTCCCACCTGCTTTAGCATTTCACGGGCGGCTTCCTCACGCTTTTTGCGGGACACCCGGCGGAACATCAGCGGCATGGCCACATTTTCCACAGCGGTCATCCCCTGAATGAGATTGTAGGACTGGAACACAAATCCGATGTGCTTCTGCCGGAACACCGCCAGCTGCTTTTCGCTCATCTTGGAGATCAGCTCTCCCTTGATTTTTACCGTGCCGCGGGTGGGCTTTTCCAGCCCGGCCAGCTGGTTCAGCAGGGTGGATTTACCACTGCCGGAGGTACCCAGTATACAGCACACCTGCCCCTGCTCGATGGTCAGGTCGATATTATCCAGAGCGACTACCTTTTCATCGCCGGTCCGGTACACCTTGCGGAGATTTTTGGTCTCCACCATGTATTGCACATTTTTTCCCCCTCTCGCAGAAAAATCATATTTCACTAAAATAAGTGTACAGATTGATGGATTTTATTGCATCCAAAAACAAAAAATGCAAAAAAACTTTGCAGCAAACTGTACTACTGGAGCTAATACAGTCAGCATACCATTTTGCCCCTATATAGTCAACGCAGTTCACGGTGAATTCATAAAATATTAAAGAACGCAAAAAAGCTCCCGCACCTGTTACAGTGCGGGAGCTCCTGGTAAAACTGTTTCCTGCGGCCGTTTGCAGCCGGCGCAGGAGCTTGGGGAATGAGCCGAAGGGAAAAGAAAATGAGGACAAAACGAAAAAGTATAAAGAAGGATGAAGATAAGGAGGAGAAAGAAAAACCTTCGGCCGGGCTGTGCGCCCTTATTTATTCCACACCTTTATCATATCCGTTCAATGTGATGGCTGTGTGAAGAAATCAGGAAAAATCGGAATGATTTTCTTCACTTTCGGCGGTTAAAGCGGCATCGGGCGGCAGCAGCGGCAGCCGGAACCAGAAATCGCTGCCCTCGCCCAGGGTGCTGGCTACGCCGTATTCGGCGCCGTGGGCCTCCAGCACGCCCTTTACAATGGAAAGTCCCAGCCCGGCCCCCACGGTGGAGCGGCGGTGGTTTTTATCCACCTTGTAGTAGCGGTCCCACACATAGGGCAGGCTCTCGGCCGGAATGCCTTCGCCGTGGTCGATGACCTCCACCTTCACAGTCCCATTCTCGATGGTCTGGCGCACCAGTACGGCCCGGTCGGCCCCGGCATAGTTGATGGCGTTATTGATGAGATTATACAGCACTTGGGTCATGCGCAGCCGGTCGGCCATCACCATGGCGTCGCCGTCCGCTTCCAGCGTGATGGCGTAGCCGTCATGCAGCACCAGCTTGGCGTACCGCCCCATAATGCCGCGGATCATCTTGGTGAGATTGAGCGGCTCCGGTTCGGGGGTCTGCGCGCCGCTTTGTAGCCGGGAAAGATTCAGCAAATCATTGACCAAATCAGTCAGCCGGCGGGCCTCATCTATGATGATCTGCACATTTTCCGGGGTATTTTCACCCGGCAGATCGCGCATTACCTCGGCATAGCCGGTGATCATGGTCAGCGGGGTGCGCAGGTCGTGGCTCACATTGGCGATGAACTCCTGCCGCAGATGTTCCACCTTGCTCAGCTCCCGGCTGGCATAGTTTAGGGTGTCGGCCAGCTCGGTGACCTCCCGGTAGGTGCCGCCGGTAAACTGCGTGCCGTAATCGCCGGTGGCCAGCTGCTTGGCGCTTTTGGTAATGCGGGTGATGGGACGGGAGATCATGGAGGAAAGCAGCAGCACCAGCAGGATGGAAAACGCCGTCATGATGACCGTGATGATGACCAGCTGGGCCCGCAGTGTTTCCACCGTGGTATTGATGGGCGTGATGGTAGCATCCACCATGACCATGACCGGCTCGGCGCCTTCGTCCTCTCCGCGCGTGGTCAGAATGCCGTACAGCAGCTGCTCGGTGGAGGCGGCCTGGGCGGTTGCTTTGCTCTGCATGGCGGGGGAAAGCTCCAGGAGCTGATAGTTTTCCAGCACGGTGCCGCCGTTTTCCTGCGCCTGCCGGAACAGCAGCGCCGCCTGATCGGTAAGCAGCATGTGCAGGATGCAGGAGGGCTGGTTGCCGGAGGTCAGTACCGGGGTGCCGTCCCCCCGCACGATGTGGACACAGATGAGATCCTGGCGGGTCAGGCGGTTCACCTCGGTGTAGAAGTTCTCATCATTGATGCTGGCGGCTACTTCCTCGGCGGTATTTTTAATGGAGCTGGTCTTGATGGATTTGTAGAAGCTCTCCAAAAAGACGATCTGCAAAAGCCACAGCAGCATCAGCAGCAGCGCCACGAACATAGCAAAGCTGCCCACCAGTCTCCAGCGGATGCCCAGGTGGGAAAAACGGCTTTGCTTATGCTGCGGGGCAGGGGAGGACTCAGTTGGCGTCTCCGTCTGCATCGCTTTCCGGCTCTGCCACAGTTTCAAAGCGGTACCCAACTCCTCTTAGCGTGATAATGCACCGGCTGTACCGGCCCAGGCTCTTGCGCAGCAGCTTTACATGAGTATCCAGCGTGCGGTCGTCGCCGTAAAAATCATAGCCCCACACATCGTGGATCAGCCGCTCGCGGGTCAGGGCCACGCCGCGGTTGCGCACCATATAGAAAAACAGGTCGTACTCCTTGGGAGACATCTCTATGCGCTGCTCGTCAATGAAAACCAGCCGCGCGGTAAAATCCACCGTCAGCCCCTCAAAAACAAAACGGTTGTTTTCCTCGCCGCCGCTGCGCTTGATGATGGCGGCCACCCGCATCATCAGCTCCTTGGGGGAAAAGGGCTTGACCACATAGTCATCGATCCCCAGCTCGAAGCCGTGGATGCGGTCATATTCTTCGCCGCGGGCGGAAAGCATGATGATGGGCGTGCGGTTGTATTTGCGGATTTCGCGGCAGGCGGAAAAGCCGTCCAGCTCCGGCATCATCACATCCATGATGATGAGATCGAACGGCTCGGTGCGGCACAGGTCGATGGCCTCCATGCCATTGGCGGCCTCGGTGACCCGGTAGCCCTCGAATACTGCGTATTTTTTAATGATCTCGCGGATCTTGGCTTCGTCATCCACGACCAGGATGTGATACATGGCGGTTACCTCCTTTGGGGGTGCAGGCTGGCATTCGGGCGGCCCCGTGCCTGGCTCCGCCGGGCTGGGGCGCCCCCCTGCGGGGGGCGCCCTTCGGGAGCCTTCGGCTCCCGCGCGGGGCCGCCAAAAACCAGCTTCCTGCAATGTCCATGGTTATTATAGCATACTCTCCCGCGCCGATGCTATAACCTTTACGAAATGTTAATATCTTTCCTCTTGCGTTCGTCCCGTTTTGCGCTAAAATAAGATTAGAAATCCCCGACCGACCGGTCGGTCGGAACATCTATCCCCCGGAAATGGAGAATCCTCTATGCTGTCTCGTCTCAGTGTCAAAAAGCCCATGACCGTATTCGTCTGCGTGATGCTGGTGCTTATCCTCGGTGTCATGTCCTTCATCAATATGACCACCGACCTCCTGCCGAATATGGATCTGCCCTATGCCATCGCCTATACCACCTACATCGGCGCCAGTCCGGAGCAGGTGGAGCAAAGCGTGACCAAAACGCTGGAAAGCGCCCTGGCTACCACCAGCGGTGTCAAGAATATCACCAGTATCTCGCAGGAAAATGTCAGTATCGTGGTGCTGGAATTTGAGGAAGGCACCGGCATGGATTCCGCCATGATCGAAATGAACGCCAGCCTTGATCAGATCGCCGGCTCCCTGCCCGAGGCCGCCGGCAGCCCGGTGCTCATGAAGATCAATCCCGATATGCTGCCCATCATGGTATTGGCGGTGGATAGCGATAATATGGCCCGAAACGAGCTTTCGGAATTCACCTCCTCCACCGTCATCCCGGCACTGGAGCGGGTAGACGGCGTCGCATCCGTTTCCGGCAGCGGTCTGGTAGAAAGCCAGATCCGTGTGGAGCTGGATCAGGCCAAAATCGATGAGCTGAATGACAAGGTACTGGCGGCCATTGATAGCTCCCTGGCCGATGCCGAAAAGCAGCTCAAGGATTCTCGCAGGCAGATCAACGACGCCAAAAAGAAACTGGAGGAGCAAAGCGGCACCGCCTATGCCCAGATGGTGGCCGCTGCCCAGCAGCTGGCCGATGCCAAGGATCAGGCCTCCCTCGGCTCCACCCTCACCTCGGCGGAGGTCAAGGCCATTCAGGCCGTGCTGGCCCAGTACGATAACATGGTAAATCTGCGCGATAGCTACAATGACAGTGAAGATTACGCCCGTACCCATCTTTCCGCTGTAAAATATGCCGAGCTGCAATCTCTGCAGCTTACCCGCACCCAGCTGCGTGCCCAGCTGAAAGCCGCCCAAGCCTCGCTGGAGACCGCCGAAGCCGCCCTCAAGGAGATCGGCAGCAGTGAAGCCGCCCTGCAGCAGGATGTGACCAATGCCAAGGATGCGCAGGAAGCCGCACAAACCGCCTACGATGAGGCGCTGGCCGGCGCACCGGAGCGTCTCAAGGACGATCCCGGCTGGCAGGACCTGCTGCGGCAGGAGCAGGAAAAGCAGGCGGAGGTGGACGACCTCCAGGCACAGCTGGAGAAGGACCCCGATAATACCGGGCTGCAAGCCCAGCTCAATACCGCCGAAGCCGAGCTTGCCGCCATCCAGGCGGAGCAGACCGCCTACCTTACCCGCAATGATCCCCAAACCGTTGCCGCCGCGGAAAAGCTCTCGGCTGCCGAGGAGGAGGTGACCCGCGCCAACGCCCGGCTGGAGACCTTCCAGCAGGCCACCGAGGCGAAGGCGGAGGCCGAGAAGGCCATCGCCGACGCCACCAAAGCCATCGAGGAAAACACCGCAGAGATCATTGCGCTGCTGGGCGAGGCCGAGGGCAAGAAGTGGATCGAAAGCCACGATAAGGTGCAGGATGACTACGGCACCATTACCGAGCTGAACGCCGCCATCGATGCGCTGGCGCCCCGCATCCCGCAGCTAAAAAAGGAGCTGGAAACCGCTCAGTCCAGCCAAAAGGAGCTGGACGCCGCCCTTTCGCAGCTGGATAAGGCGCAGAGCCAGCTGGAGACCGGCAAGCTGGAGCTTTCTCAGCAGCTCATTCTGGCCACCCTGCAATTACAGCAGGCCGAACAGGCCCTGGATGAAGCCGAGGAGCAGTTCCGCCAGCAGCGGGATGCCGCCTACAAGGCCGCCGGGCTGGACGGCATTCTCACCCAGTCCGCCGTTTCGCAGCTGCTCATGGCGCAGAACTTCTCGATGCCCGCCGGCTATATCCAAAGCGCCGAGGGGCAGAATGCCCTCAAGGTCGGCGATAAATTTACCAGCCTGGAGGAGCTGCAGAACTGGGTGCTCTTCCAATACGATGTCGGCGATGTGGGGGAGATCCGCCTGACCGATATCGCCACTGTCCGCCTGGCGGATAACGCCGAGGAGCTGTACGCCAAAATAAACGGCAATGACGGTGTGCTGCTCACGGTACAAAAGTCCTCCATCGCTTCCACCTCCGGTGCCTGCGATAATCTCTATGCCGCCATGGCCCAGTTGGAGGAAAAATACGAGGGTCTGCACCTCACCGCCCTCAGCGATCAGGGCCAGTACATCGATCTGGTCATCAGCTCGGTGCTGGAAAATCTGCTGTTCGGCGCGCTGCTGGCCGTCATTGTCCTCATGCTGTTCCTGCGGGACTTCCGCCCCACTATCATTGTGGCGCTCAGTATCCCCATCAGTCTGCTTTTGGCGGTGGTGCTTATGCACTTCACCGGCGTCACCCTTAATATCATCTCTTTGTCCGGCTTGGCTCTGGGCGTCGGCATGCTGGTGGATAACAGCATCGTTGCCATCGAGAATATCTACCGTCTGCGCCAGCTGGGCTACAATGCCGCCACGGCGGCGGTTCACGGCTGCCGCCAGATTGCCGGGGCTATCACCGCCAGCACCCTTACCACTGTCTGCGTATTTGTGCCCATCCTGTTCACCAGCGGCCTTACCCGGCAGATCTTCGCCGATATGGGCCTGACCATCGCCTATTCACTGGGTGCCAGTCTGCTGGTCGCCCTTACCTTGGTGCCCGCCCTTTCGGGCAAAATATTGACCCGCGATACCGCAGGGGAAAAGCCCAACCGTCTCCTGAACCGCATGATAGCGGGCTACGAAAACCTTCTGCGGAAAGTACTGCGGCACAAGGCTCCCGTTCTGCTGGGCGCGGTGGCACTGCTTATTGCCAGTGCGGTGCTGGCGGTCAGCATGGGCACCGCCTTTATGCCGGAAATGGATAGCCCACAGGTGTCGGTCTCCATCGAGATGCCGGAGGACGCCACCCAAAGCGAAACATGGGCCATGTGCGATACCGTCCTGGAGCGGATCCTTACCGTGGATGGGGTGGATACCGTCGGCGCCATGGAGGGCCAGAGCATGATGAGCATGGGCGGCAGCAGCCTGTCCATCTATGTGCTGCTGGGTGATGACCGCAGCGATTCCAGCCAGGAGATCGCCAAAAAGATCGAGGAAGCCTGCGCCGATCTGGACTGCACCGTTTCCGCCAACGGCTCCACCATGGATATGAGTATGATGACCGGCGGCAGCGGTATTCAGCTGGCCGTCACCGGCGATGATATGGATGCCCTGAGGGCCGCCGCCACCGACCTGGCCAAAACCCTTTCCGCCGTGGAAGGGGTCGCTTCGGTCAGTGATGGGCAGGAGGACAGCAGCACCGAGGTGCGCATCACCGTGGATAAAGCCAAAGCCGCCGAGTACAACCTGACGGTCGCACAGGTCTATCAGCAGGTGGCCGCCGCCGTTCTTTCCCAAACCACCGCCACCAATATCACCGTAAACGGCAGTGACCTGCCGGTTGTGGTCGTCCCCGATAGCGCCGGGATCACCACCCGGGAAACGCTGGAGGAGCTCCGCCTGACCGGTACCAAAAACCAGGAGGAATGCGAGGTCCGCCTTTCCGAGATCGCCGCAGTGACCGAGGCCGCGTCCGCTTCCGCCATCCACCGTGAAAATCAGGCCCGTACCGTCACCGTCACCGCCCAGATCGCCGATGGCTACAATATCGGCCTGGTGAGCCGTGAGGTGGAAAAGCTGCTGGCCGATTATGAGATGCCGGAGGGCTGCTCCTATGCCATTGAGGGCGAAAATGAGATGATCCAATCCACCATGAGCGACCTCGTTCTGATGATCGCCCTGGCCATCGCCTTCATCTACCTCATCATGGTGGCGCAGTTCCAGTCGCTGCTCTCGCCGTTTATCGTGCTGTTCACCATTCCGTTGGCCTTCACCGGCGGCCTTTTGGCCCTGTGGATCACCGGCAAGGAGCTCTCAGTCATTGCCATGCTGGGCTTCCTTATGCTCGCGGGTGTCGTTGTGAATAACGGCATCGTCTTTGTGGATTACGCCAACGGGCTGCGGCTGGAGGGGATGGAACGCGCCGAAGCGTTGGTACAGACCGGCCGCGACCGCATTCGCCCCATCCTCATGACTGCCATGACCACCATTTTCGGCCTGGCTACCATGGCGCTGGGCCTGGGCGCCGGCGGCGATATGCTACAGCCCTTGGCCATCGTTACCATCGGCGGCCTGGCCTACGCCACCCTGCTTACTCTGTTCATTGTCCCCGCTATTTACGATATTTTCCTAAAGAAAGACCCCAAGAAAGTTGTCATCGAGGAGGTAGAAGAGGCATGAACTTGCCGGAGAAAAAGGCCGCGGTGTTCCGTGCGGTATTAAAGCTGCTGCGGCAGGGCCGTCCGCTGGGAGATTTGAAGGTTTCTGAGATCGCCGAAGCCGCTGGCATCGGCAAAGGCACTGTGTACGAGTATTTCCCCTCCCGGGAGGAGCTGCTGCGGGATGCCATGCAGTACAGCAGGGCCCAGGGCTTCCAGGAACTGTACGCCGCCATTTCCGGCGCCGAGGGCTTTGAAGCCCGCTGGAAGGTCATCGAGATCACCGCCCGCCAGCTGCTGGAGTGCAGCTCCGTTTTCTTTTCACAGGTGCCCTCCATGGGGTTTCCGCAGGCCGCCCTGTATGATATCTGCGGCGGTCCGCAGGAGCGTGCCGATACCCGCCGCATGATCGGGGAGATCATGAACTGCCTGACCTCTGCCGCGGTGGAGGAGGGCCTGGCCCCCCGTATGCCGGAGCCGGAATACCTTTCCATGGTCGGAGAGGGCTGTATTTCCGGCTTTCTGCTGCGCTGTGCCCTCTCGGAGGGCCGGCAGGAGGAAATAGCCGCGGCCCTGGCCGATACCCGCAAGCTCTATATTGCCGCCCTGCAGTGATTTTGGTTTCTGCAGGGGGCCGGCTCGGGGCGCAGCCCGACCCATCCTGCGGATGGGTCCAGCGGACAAATGTCCGCTGCGGCGATGCTTTGCATCGCCGGGGCTGCGCCCCGCTCGCCTGCGGCCCGTACCGCCTTAGGCGCCCCACCCGCAAAGAGATTTGCACTCTTTCTCATTTTGCGGTATGATAGGGCCAGAATAAGCATGTGAACCCCAAGCCCCCAAAAAGAGAAGGGAGGACGCCCCCGATGAAACGCTGCCTAATGCTTCTGCTGCCGGTAATTTTGCTGCTGGCGGGCTGCGGCCATGCCCCGCAGGAAAACGAATCGCTGGAATCCATGACCGCACCCATGACGGCGGATCATTCCCAGTGGCAGCAGGAGCCGTACTATATCCTGCAGTTCAATGTCGATTCCGTCATCAGCAATGCCCCCAATGTCACCGCCACCGCTTCCCGGGTCATCATCTCCCAGGGGGGCACCTACCTGCTCAGCGGTACTTTGCAGGATGCCCAGCTCACCGTGGAGATCCCCGCGGGGGAAACGGCCCGGCTGGTGCTGCGCGGGGTGGATATGCACTGTGAACGGGGCCCGGTCATCTACTCCAATGGCGGCGGCACCGTGGTGCTGCTGCTGGAGAACGGCACCGAAAATACCCTCTCCGATGGCAAAAGCTATCTCTATTCCGGCAGCAAGGTGCGGGAAGCCGCCATCAGCGTGGAGGGCGACCTGCTCATCACCGGCGGGGGCAGCCTTTCGGTGGAGGCCATCCACAATGATGCCCTGCGCAGCGAGGGCACCCTGGTCGTTGCGGAAGGCACCCTGGAGATCACCGCCTGGCGGGACGGACTGGTTGCCGGGCAGGAGCTGCAGATCAGCGGCGGACAGCTTTCCATCGCCTGCGGCCGCACCGGCCTTTCGGCCAGTTCCGCCAAATCCGGGCAGGGCAGCGTGACGCTGGCAGGGGGCACAGTGGCCCTCATCTGCGGCGGGGACGGCATCACGGCGACCGGGAGCCTTTCGGCCACGGCAGGGGAGTACCACATCACCACCGGCGGCGGCAGCGGCAACGCTAGTTATGGCGAGACCGCCGAAAAATGGGGCCTGTGGGGCGGTCTGCCCCAGCAGCAGCCCACCGAAAAACAGCCCATCGTCAACCGGGAGCAGATCGTGAGCGATAGCGCGCGGGGCCTTTCCGCCGGCAAATCCCTGGCGCTTTCCGGCGGTACCTTTACGCTGGATTGCAGCGATGCCGCCCTCTATTCCGTGGGAAGCACCAAGCTGTCCGGCAGCCGTGTCACCATTTCCGGCGGCGATACTGCCATCACCACCCAGCAGCTCACCCTTTCCGCCGGAGATGTTTCCATTCTCACCGCCCGCCGCGGCGCTGTGGCGGAGGATATGACCCTTTCCGGCGGCAGCCTGTCCATTACCGCCGTGGAGGAGGGTCTGGCCCTCTCCGGCGGGTATGATAAATCCGAGAGCGACCCCGCCGCTGACCTGCGCAAAATGACCGTGACCGGCGGCAGCCTTTCCATCTGCGCCGGGACCCATGCTTTGGATATCGGCGGATCACTGTTCCAGTCGGGCGGCAGTCTGCTGCTCGGCTCCGGCCGGGAGCAGAACCCTCTGCGGGCTGCCACGGCCCATATTAGCGGCGGCACCCTGCTGGCGGCCGGCCCCCTCCCGGAGGAGCCGCAGCTGTATACCAGCCTGCCCCGCATCAGCGTGGAGCTGTGGCTGACCGGCGGCCGGCCCCTGACCGTCACGGCGGCGGAAGAGAGTACCCCCATGCTCTCCTTCACCCCGGAAACCTCGGTCGGTTATGTTACTCTCATCAGCGATGCCCTGGAGAAAGATACCACCTACTATCTCGTCTCCGGCAGCGCCCGTATCGGCCTTTCCCCGGTCTGAACGGCGTGCCAGACACCACAAGACCTGCAAAACTCCCTCCATAAATTTTAGTACGCAAAACACGGCAAAAATCCCTGCTTCCCGGCAGGGATTTTTGAGATTCTTGTTTAACTGACTAAATTCCGATATCGCCGGCCGCAATGTCCTCATC
>JABLTN010120191.1_pt1 | contig 13994 bp, 12 predicted proteins | sample 7160141 | NCBI WGS metagenome assembly JABLTN01 (sample SAMN14651226, study PRJNA627086) | human gut metagenome | isolation source: feces | host: Homo sapiens | reverse complement strand
TATATACTAAAAAATTTCATCATGCTGATATCCAAACATCAATTCCATTATGGGTTCATACAGATGGTGAAGTATATTGCAAATCTTCACATATATCTATTGAACTAACAAATGAAAAATTAAATTTACTACAATAGAAATCTAACTATGTTGGAGGATTTATGAATAAAATAAGAAATTTTATGATTGGTCGTTATGGTTATGATCAATTTAACTTATGTATATTTATTACATCATTTGTATTTAATGTGATTTATATGCTGAGTCATCATATGCTGTTTTTAGTCTTGGACTATTTATGTTTGATTTATTTTGTTTATCGTGCATTATCTAAAAATATACCAGCTAGACAAAGCGAAAATTATATCTTTTTAGATAAAACAAAAATAATTCGTCGTTTTTTCATCGCTACTAAAAACAATTTGAAAGATAAGAATAATCATTATTATCTGTGTCCTAACTGTTATCAGGTAGTTCGTGTTCCAAAGGGACGAGGAAAAGTAGAAATTCATTGTCCAAAATGTAATAAAGTATTTAAAAAGAAGAGCTAATCTTCTTTTTTCAGAAACAATAAATGCTTTAACGACCATCATATGTAATTTGCTTGAAATCCGGATATCTATAATTGCAATATATGAAGTTATTAAGGAAAGAAACAAGAGAGGTTAAACACTGTTGAATTGAAATTGGGAATAATAATTACTTTATTATATTTTCTCATTTTTTAAATAAAAGGTGTAAAGTAGTTCTTAAGGGGGATTTCATGATGAAAGCTATAGATTTAAAAGAATTAGATGTATTAAGAAATAATTATTTAAAGGATTCAAAAGCGCGTATTGTTAGAAATGCATTAACAAATAATGATATTTCTACAATTTCTTCTGTATTTGATGCGACATGTAATAATCCAAATCTCTTTTCTATTGATATTGAAACTTTACCAGTAACAAATCAACAGGCTTCAGGTAGATGTTGGATTTTTTCAGCGATGAATGTATTAAGAAATATGATGGCCCAAAAATATAAGATTGAAAATTTTGAACTATCACAGAATTTTATTGCGTTTTATGACAAATTAGAAAAAGTTAATTTCTTTATGGAATGTGTGATTGCTGAAAAAAATTCAGCATTAACATTTGAAACAATGAGATATTTACTGGAAACAGCAGTTGGTGATGGTGGCCAATGGGATATGGTTGTTTCCCTAGTTAAAAAATATGGAATTTGTCCTAAAACTGCTATGCCTGAAACATATCAATCAAGTCATACAAGAACAATGAACTCACTTCTAAATAGAAGATTAAGAAAATTTGCAATTGATATACGTAAAAAAGATCAAGATATTTCTACATTAAAAGAAGAATGTTTAAAAGAATGTTATCAATTTATTTGTGATTGTTTTGGTGTACCACCTCAAAAAGTAACATTTGAGTATTATGAGAAAGAAAACAAAAAATATCATGCATATAGAGATATTACACCAATAGAGTTTTATCAAGAATTCCTAAAAGAAGATTTAGATGATTATGTAACGATTATTCATGCTCCAACAAAAGATAAACCTTATCATAAAACATATACTGTTAAGTATTTAGGAAATGTTGTGGATGGAAATGATATTTGCTTCTTGAATGTACCGCTTGATGAATTTAAAGAACTTGTTTTATCACAATTAAAGGAATCTCAATTGGTATGGTTTGGCTGCGATTGTGGTAAAGATGGCAATCGTACAACAGGATTGTGGGATGATCAACAATTCGATTATGAAAATACTTTTGATCTAAATTTAAGTATGACAAAAGAAGAAATGCTGGATGCTAGAGTCAGTGCAATGAATCATGCAATGGTATTTACAGGTGTAAATTTAGTTGAGGATAAGCCAACAAGATGGAAGATTGAAAATTCATGGGGTGATCAGATTGCTAATAAGGGATTCTTTATTTGTTCTGATACATGGTTTGATAAATATGTATATGAAGCTGCAATTAATAAAAAATATTTGACAGATGAACAAAGAAAAGCATTAGAAGATAAACCTTCAGTTCTTGAACCATGGGATCCATTTGGATCTTTAGCTGATTAATTGTTAAGCTTAAAAATTAAACGCATTGGTATTTAATCGTTAAAAATAAACGACGATAACCTATCAATGTGTTTTTATTTGCAAGTATTTCCAGTGAAATGAAATTGGGGTAAAAAATAAGTTATTATTTTGTTTTGCAAACATAACAATAAAAAACATATATGGTAAAATTAAGGTAGTTTAAATTTCTACTACATAATTAACATCTTTAATAATTGATGTAATGAATAAAAAATAGAAGAGAGGATATTAATTATGGCAAAAAAGCACACAAAAAAATTAACTATTTTGCACTCTAATGATTTACATGGAGATTTTTTGGCAGAACACGTTGATGAAAAACTGGTTGGAGGGGTATCTTTATTATCCGGTTATATCAACAAAGTTAGAAGAGAAGAGAAAAATGTTCTTTATGCTATAGCGGGGGATATGTTTAGAGGATCAATTATCGATTCTGAGTATCAGGGGTTATCTACAATTGAAATTATGAATATGTTATCTCCAGATATTGTAACAATAGGTAATCATGAAACAGATTATGGTATTGGTCAATTATTATTTCTGGAAAAATGTGCTAAGTTTCCTATCGTAAATGCCAACTTACATATACGTACAAATAATGCTAGATTATTTAATCCATGCAAGATTATTCGTATTGATGGAATGAAAGTCTTATTTATTGGTATTTTAACAGAAGAAGTCATTTCACAAACAAAGAATGATGGTATGATTGGATCTTTAATTGACGTTGAAGATGCAGCACAGGCTATTGCTAAAATTTGTAATACATATAATTCTATTGATATTGATTTTACAGTTTTATTAACACATATTGGTTTTGAAGAAGATAAGAAATTGGCATCTTTATTAGATGAAAGTTTAGGAGTTGATGTAATTATTGGTGGTCACTCTCATACAATTATCGAAGAACCTTGTATTGTAAATGATATTCTCATTGTTCAAGCAGGTACTGGAACGAATCAAATAGGCAGATTTGATATTGTAGTGGATACAGACAACAATTGCATTGAATCTTATAAATGGAAGTTAATTCCAATTAATAATCATAACTGTCCTGTGGATACTGAAATTTTAAATTTAATTTATTCCTATAAGTCAGAAACTGATTTTAAATATCAACGTGTTGTAACAAGATTATCTAGAGAATTGACACATCCTTGCCGTACGCAGGAAACGGAACTTGGCAACTTGCTAGCGGATGCTTTAGTTGAAAGTTTGAATATTGATATCGCTTTTTTAGGATCTGGTTCAATAAGAAATACAAAATTAGGCCCAATTGTCATGTATCAAGATTTAATAGAATGTTTACCATATGATGATCCTATTTACCTTTTAGAAGTTACCGGTGAAGAGTTAATGAATATGGTTCGTTACATGGTGCGTGATGAAGTATGGGAAGGTGAACATTGTGAATTCTATCAATTTTCCAAAGGTGTAGAAATTATTTATGATAGAAGTACACACGAATTTGAAAAGTTCTACTTTAAAGATAAACCAGTAGAAAAAGATGAACTTTATAGCATTAGTCTAACTAAGTTCCACTATACAAACTTTGATGATTTCTTCCATGTTTCTCTGGAAGAAATTGAAAATAGAAAGAAAGCTCGTATTATTTCAACTTCTACAAATGACATTATTGAAGAATATTTAAGTCAGCATCAACATTTAAATTCCTTTGTTGAAGGTCGCTTAATCGTTCTGTAGAAATAAGATATGAAAAAACTATTTAGGATATAATTTACTAAATTATGTTCATAAGTAAAATGATTGAAAATTCATAAGTTGATGGTTTTGTATTTGCTTTAAGTGCTTGTGAATAATCCTGATAAAAAACTATTTTCATTATATGCTAAAATAAATACTGTTATTGGAGAAAAAAGTTATGAAAATAGGTGTGATTTCGTTAGGTTGTGCAAAAAATTTAGTTGATACAGAAAATTTACTTGGTTTATTACATGCAAGTAAACAGGAAATCACAACCGACTATGAAGAAGCAGATGCAATTATTATCAATACATGTGGATTTATTGAGAGTGCTAAAGTAGAAGCAATTAATACAATTTTAGATGTAGCTGATTTGAAGGAACATCATCTTAAGAAGTTAATTGTTATGGGTTGCTTAGCACAAAGATATAAACCGGACTTAGAAAAAGAAATGCCTGAAGTTGATCGTTTTGTAGCAATTGATGAATACTCAAATTTAGGTACTATTTTAAGTGAAGTTTTAGGAGAAAAAATAGCAAACAACTATGGTAAAGCTCCTAGATTATTATCAGATAAACCATGGATGGCATATTTAAGAATTGCGGATGGATGTGATAATCGATGCAGTTATTGTGCAATCCCTTTAATACGTGGTGATTTACGTTCATTCAAGGAAGATGAGTTAGTAAAAGAAGCTATCCGTTTAGTTAATTCTGGAGTGAAAGAACTAACTTTAATTGCACAAGATTCTTCTAGATACGGTTTTGATTGGGATAGACAACTTCATTTATCGTCATTATTAAAAAAATTGGATGTTATCGAAGGGGTTAGATGGATTAGAATACTGTATTTATATCCAGATGAAATCCCAAATGATTTAATTGAAACAATTAAGAATTCAAAACATATTCTTCCATATTTTGATATTCCTATTCAACATGGAAGTGATAGAATGCTTAAATTAATGCATCGTCGCAGTAACGCTGCAGAAATATTAGAAAGAACAACAACAATTCGTAAAGAATTACCTAATGCAGTGTTACGTACTACTGTAATGACAGGTTTCCCTGGAGAAACTTTAGAAGATCATGAGTTGAATGTTGAATTAATTAAAGCTGTTAAATGGGATCATTTAGGTTGTTTTACTTATTCTAAAGAAGAAGGAACGGCAAGCTATGATATGGTCGATGATGTGCCTGAAGAAGAAAAAGAAAGACGTAAGAAAGAAATTATGATGCTTCAGGATGAAATTGTAAAAGATTCAAGAGAAGCGCTTGTTAATCAAAAGACAGAAGTATTAATTGAAGGCTATGAACCTTTAACAGATATGTATTTAGGTAGAACTACTTTATTTGCACCAGATGGTGTAGATGGTGTAGTCAGAGTGAAAAGTAATACAAAATTAGAAAAAGGAAGTTTTTATTCTGCCATTTATACTAGAGTAAGCGGTCAAAATATGATGGCAGAAATTATAGAGGATTAATATGTTTCATATATCAGATTGTAAAAAATATAATCGATGTCCTATTTTATATCTAAAAGATCAAGAAAATGAAAAAAGTGAATTTCAACAGTTTGTTCGCTTAGATGAACAAATCACGCAACTTGCAGTTCAAAAACTTAAGTTGACTGATTATTTTCTTGGCGAAAGAAATGACCCAAAGGGAAGGGCATTAGAAGCTTTAAATTCATATGAATGGTTAGTGAAAGCGAGATTTGAATATAAGACATTAAGAGTAAAAGTTCCTTTTTTACATCGCATTCAAAATGCATATGATTTGTATTTCTTATTTGTTGGATTATATCCACTTACTACAGATATGCAGTTTTATTGCGACACTGTATGGGTTTTACAAAATAATCAAATCGAGATTAATAATATTTATATCATTCATTTAAATGCTTCTTATGAAAGAGGAAAAGAATTAGATGTTGATCAGTTGTTTACAATTTCTGATACTTTTTATAATGCAAATAAAAATCCAAACATAAGCTTAAAAGAAGCTATTTATAGTCATATGACTGATCTTTCCTGTCTTCTTGAAAAAATGGAAAATTGTTCTTATGAAACAGTATTACCACCAAAAAGAACAAATAAATGTGCAGGAAGAAATAAATGCAGATATTATTCTGAATGCTTTGAAGAAGAAAAATATCCGGATAATTCGATTGTGACTTTGTCAGGATCTCAATATCGTTTTGATATGCAGAAAAAGGGAATTGAATTTTTGAAAGATGCTGATCTTAATTTAATAGAAGGAACAAAATTACAATATGCACAAATTGAAGCTGATAGAAATGGTGGCTTATTTGTTGATAAGCTGGCATTATCAGCGTGGATGAAAGAAATTAAATATCCTATTACATTTTTGGATTTTGAGTGGGAACGTTTTGCAATACCACCATATGAAAAAATGCATCCATTTGATGTAATGCCTTTTGAATATTCAATACATATCATGCATGAAGATGGTGCTGTAGAGCATAAAGTATTTTTGTCTATTCACGATGATCGAAGAGAATTAGCAAATAGTTTAATACATGATATTCCAAAAGAAGGTAGCGTAGTTGCGTATAATGCTTTTGGAGCAGAATATATACGTATTGAAGAAATGATGTATACTTTCCCAGAACTTGAAGAAGAGTTAAAACAAATCAATAATCGTATGGTTGATTTGCAGCTGCCTTTTGAAAGTGGTCTTGTTTATGATGTGAGAATGAGAGGCTTATGGTCTGTAAAAGTAATTATGTCTTTAATGCATGATAAATCTTATGATGATTTAGCAATTCATCAAGGTATGGACGCAGTATATGAATGGCGTAGATTAGACAAGAATGATGAAGAAGCAGATAAAGAAGAAATTATTAATAACCTAAAAGCGTATTGTGGAATGGATTCTTATGCGATGATGGTTATTTACAAGTGGTTACTACAATTTATAAAGAATGTATAGATTATCTTTTTTTGATAATGCTATAATATAAGTGACAAAAGATAATAGAGAGGAAGTGAAAATTCCTGGATAATAAAATAATAATTTATAAAAAATAGTCACATATTAGCATATTAGAAAGTAGAGGTAAAAGTATGCGTTTTGAAATTATTGGAAAAAATATCAGTGTTACTGATGCAATGAGGGAGGCTATAGAAAAGAAGCTAAACGGTCTAGACAAATATTTGCTAATTGATAAAGATACTGTTGCTAGAGTAGTTGTTAGAGTATATCCAAACACAGATAAAATTGAAGTTACAATTCCTGCAAAGGTTGGTATTCTTCGTGCTGAAGTTGAACATGATGATTTATATGCTGCAATTGATTTAGCAGTAGATAAACTTGAAGATCAAATCAGAAGACAAAAAACAAGATTAACACGTCGCCATAAGGATTCTTTAGCTCAATCATTCCTACTAGAAATTGAAAACGAAGAAGAAAATGATATTCCAGTAAAAACGAAAACTATTCATGCGGATAAGATGGACTTAGATGAAGCCATCATGCAAATGGAATTAAGTGGACACGATTTCTACATTTATACTGATGAAGAAACAGATTCTATTTCTGTTGTATATATTCGTAAAGATGGCAGTTACGGATTAATTGAAACAAAATAATAGCTAAATTTCAGAATAAAAATAAATTTTGTTAGTAACAAAAAGGGTACTTATTTTTAAAAATAGGTACCTTTATATGTTATAATATTTTGCATGCGGATATGGCGAAATTGGTAGACGCGCTGATTTCAGGTGTCAGTGGGGTAACTCGTGCAGGTTCGAGTCCTGTTATCCGCACCAAATGGTTTGTAAGCTTACTTTGTATTAGAGGTAGGCTTTTCTTTTTGCAAAAGTTGTTTGAATATAAGGACAATACCAGATACTAATGTTCCAAGGCCACCAATAAAACATGCAGCAGAAAGAATATTATCTGTTGTTTTGTGAAATAATAAAATTGTAGAAATAATAAACAAAAGAATGATATAGAATGCAGATAATATCGTTTTAGTATTATATTCTTTGATAAAAGCGGTTTGTGTAAATTCGTTGTCTTTTTCAATCAAAGTTAGAATTCTATCAGAATATCCTGGTTTTATTTGTTCGTATTTTTCTAATTCTTCTGCTGAAGGAATATTTAAGTTAGCAGTATTCATAAATAGTCTCTTTTCGTAAATTTATTATAATTTAAAAAAGTGTGTTGTGACATATTTAAAAAATAAAAAATGGCTTGATATGAAGCCATTTATTGATTTGATGGTGCCGCTTAGCAGAATTGAACTGCTCGTTCATCCTTACCATGGATGCGTATTACCACTATACTAAAGCGGCACATGCTTAAATATCATATCATATAAATTAATAGTTATATATATCTTTTAAAATATGATATAGCTTTGAAACAGGTAATCCCATAATTGCATAGTAATCACCATTTTTTGATTTGATAATTCTGCTGGCTATTCCCTGTATTGCATATGATCCTGCTTTATCCATTGGTTCATTTGTTTCAATATATTTATATATTTCTTCATCGCTTAAATCATAAAAAGTAACATCGTTTACACTGACTGTTTTATATACTTTTTCTTTTGTAATAACTGCTAAACCGGTAATAACTTGATGCGTTTTACCGGATAAGCTTTTTAGCATATTAAAAGCATCGTTCTTATCTTTCGGTTTTCCTAATATTTGACTATTAATAGTAACAATAGTATCTGAACCAATAACGACATCTTCTTTATGGTCGTTAAATATTTTCTCAGCTTTTTTGTATGCTAATGTTTGAATTGCATCTTCTAAAGAAAGAGAAAGGTCTATAGTTTCATCTATATCAGCCACAATAATGGAGAATGGATAACCACATTTTTCTAATAGTTCTTTTCGCCTTGGAGATTGACTTGCCAGAATTAAATTTCTCATGTTTCTTATTATATCAAAAGTTGGTATAATTTTATTAAGAGATTATAAGGAGGAATATCATTATCATGAATAAACCAACTTTAGCTATTTTGGCTGCGGGTATGGGTAGTAGATATGGAGGAATGAAGCAAATTGATGGCGTTGGAAACCATGGAGAACCAATTATTGATTTCTCTATTTTTGATGCTCGTGAAGCTGGATTTGAAAAAGTAGTTTTAATTATTAAAAAGGAACATGAAGATTTGTTCCGCAAAGCATTAACAGACAAAGTATCAAAACATATGGAAGTTGAATTTGCATATCAGGAAATGGATGATATCCCAGAAGGTATTACAATTCCTGAAGGAAGAGTTAAACCATGGGGAACAACACATGCATTACTTGCATTAAGAAACGTTGTTCATGAACCATTTGCAATTATCAATGCAGATGATTTCTATGGTAAAGATGCGTATAAGGTTTTATATCAATATCTTGCTAACGAAATTACAGATGATAATTATGCAATGGTAGGCTATGCTTGTAAAAATACATTAAGTGACAGTGGAACAGTAACTCGTGGCTTATGTAACAGTGAAAATGGCTATTTAACTCATATTCAGGAAATTCAAAAGATTGCCAAAAAAGATGGTAAAGCTGTTTATGAAGAAAATGGCGAATGGAAAACAATTGCTGATGATGCATTAGTATCTATGAACTTTTGGGGCTTTACACCAAAGATTTTTGAGGAATGTGAAGGTATTCTTGAAAACTATCTAAAAGAAGCTATTAAAGAAAATCCACTTAAGTGTGAACATGTTATTCCTACAGCTATTGGTGATTTAGTTGCAGAAGGTAAGTGCAAAGTTAAAATGTTATCAAGTAAAGACCAATGGTTTGGTGTTACATACCAGGAAGATAAACCAATGGTAATGGAAAAAATTCAACAAATGAAAGAAGAAGGTATCTATCCAGATATTCTTTGGGACTAAAATATAAGAAAACTCCTTAGTGGAGTTTTTTTATTTATCAAAAAATAAAAATAAAAAAAACCGTTTAACACGGTTTCTTTTTTTCATATGGTGGGGACGATGGGACTTGAACCCACACGGTGTTGCCACCACCGGATTTTAAGTCCGATGCGTCTGCCATTCCGCCACATCCCCAAATATGGAGGTTCCTACCGGACTTGAACCGATGATCGCAGAGTTGCAGTCTGCTGCCTTACCAACTTGGCTAAGGAACCTTTTTATTTGTAACGCTTATTTATTATATATACATTACCCTATAAAATGCAACAAAAATTTTTAAAAAAATAAATTTTTTTTGTATTTTTTTACTAATGATTAAAAAAGTGGCTTAAATAGGGGAAAATTGTAATGATATTACATTTTAGAATTAAATGGTAAAATAATTAATGGAGATTGTATAAACAAGTTAAACATATGAAAAAAAATATAAAACACCCTTTATTAATATTATTTATTTTGATTTCACTTATTTCGGCTTTTATCTTTGTTCCATATATTTTAGGAGATAAAGCATTTATTGTTGGCTGGGATATGCAAACAATATATGACTCTAATTATGAAAATTTAAAAACGGTATTACAGGCCTGGGTTAATGATGGCGTAAAACCGTATTGGACCTGGTACAGTTATTTAGGTAATGACTTCTATTCAAGTAAATTATTTTATTTTAATGATTTCTTTGAATGGCCTTTAGTCTTTACTGATTTAAGTTATGAAAATGCAATTATGATCATGAGTTATATAAAACTATTAATTGCTGGTTATGGTTTTTATGCATATGCTCATTATAATCATTTTTCTTCATTTACCAGCTTAGTAGGATCACTTATCTTTACGTTCTCATCTTATATTTTATATGTTATTCCTCATCCATTCTTTGCTTCATTCTTTGTATTTTTGCCAGTATATTTTTTAAGTGTAGATAGATATATAAAAGATCACAAAAAATATATGTTTATTTTTATGGTCTTCTTTATGTTTTTAAATAATTATTATCAATTTTATTCTTTATCTTTATTTACTGTCATGTATTACATTTATAGATGGTATAAAGAATATCATTCATTTAAAAATATGATGAAAGAAGCTTTTATACTAATTGGATACTATCTTGTTGGAATGCTTTTATCCTGTTTTGCGTTAATTCCAGAAGCATTAAACATTTTAGGTAATACTAGAGTTGGTTCAAGAAGCAGCACATTTGTATTTGAAAGTGTAATTCCATATCTTGAATATATTTTTGGAAGAATTCTGCCTGCCAGTGCTCTAGCAGAAAGAGGAACAGAGATTTCTCCATTATATAAATTTGTATCAAGTAAAGATTCTGTAATGATTGTATATTTATGGGCTTCATCAATTTCTACATTACTGTTTCCTCAATTATTCACAAAGAAAAATAGAGACAAGTTTACAATTCTATATCCAGTAATTATTTCAGTGATTGCTTTAACACCTATTTTATCAAGTGCAATGCATGGTTTTAGTGAACCGTCATTTAGATGGCTTGCGTCACCACTATATTTATTGATTGTTTGTTTATTGCCGCTAATTGAAGATAATAACTTGATTGATAAAAAAATATTGAAAATATCGATTGTTATTTATTCTATATTGATGGCTTTAGCTACACCTGTTAGTGCCATTATTTCGGGTTATAGAATTGCTACTTTAAAAAACGAATTGTTTTTACCGCTACTATTTATTCCAACTCTAGTTTTAACAGGTATTTTCTTATATCAAAATAAAAAGAGCTGTTTATTAGTAACCCTTGTTGTTGAATTATGTTTTGTTTCATATATGTCATTTTATGGCAGCCCGGCATTAGCAAGTATGAAAGATGCAGATTATCAAAGAGAAAGATACTTGATGGGTACAAAAGATGAATATACAAATTTCACCTTAAAACTTGATGAAAATAATGTGAATGAATTTTATCGCAATTATATAGATCCGATAAATGTTTATTGGGGTGTATCAACATCTTATAATCTTGATTTTAATATTATGGGATTGTTAGCGTATGATAGTACTTATTTGCCATCATTAGCTGATATGATTACTTTAGATAGAGAACATGTACAACATTATTTGCCATGGACGTTTAATATTCAAAATCCAAATATTATGACATTAGTTAATACTAAATATGCTGTTGTAATGAATGAGGAAGACGTTCCATTTGAAAATTATGAATACGTAACTAATTATTACTCAATGAAAATATATCAAAATCTTGATTATTATAATTTAGGAAAAACATATACAAAAGTAATGACTTATGACGATTATAATTCATCAATGTCTAGTGTTATTTTAAATACAGTTATAGCTCATAAAGAAGATTTAGATGAAATAAAGACTTTAATAGGAAAAGAAGAAGTAATCATTCAAACAGTAAATAAAGAAGGAAATTATCTGTTTGCAGACATTACAACAAATGAAGAAGGATTTGTTGTTATTTCTGTTCCTTATGATAAAGGGTGGTCTACAAAAGTAAATGGAAAACTTGTTAAAACATATTCTGTAAATGGTGGCTTAACAGGTATACCTTTAGAAAAAGGATACAATACAATAGAAATGAATTTTACTCCACATGGATTAAAAGAAGGAATTTATGCATCTTTAGCTGGACTAGCAATATTAGCTATAATAGCAATTAACAATATTAGAAAGAAAAAACAATAGAAAATGAAAAAAAGCACCCAAAATTGCTTGAAATTGGTGCTTTTTTTAATATAGATGAAATAAGTATTGATTAGTATTACAAAATACTAGATACTATAAATACGAGATATACAGTTCCTAAAGAAATAATACCAGGTAAAAAAGAATTTGATTGATTGTATAAATAAGAACAAGTACAAGTAATAATAACGTTATAAATATATTGATTAATAAAAGACATGATATTAAAACCAAAATTAAAATAAAAAGAAAATACAAGTGTGTACAATAAACCGAAAAGCAAACCGGAAGTTAGGATGATTAAAAGTTCATTAGAACGGATTTTCATGTGATCGGTTAAGCACTTGAAACTTATATTAATAATAATTGCATGCATATAACTAAATGCAATTATTATTGCAGGTATACCAAAGGCATAAGCTTTTAAAGATTTTGAATCAGGTAATAAAATGTTTGCATGTAATATGGATTGGTTAATAAATAGTAAGATAGCAAACAAAACTATTCCCACAATTGTATATAGATTAGAATCACCTAAATTATTTTTGAAACGGTTATAGTGTATACCAAATAGATTCCAATCATACATAATTAAGATGCTGCCACATATATTTAAACTAAACATATAGGATAAAGTATGATTTTTGATGAATAAATTGATAAGTGAGGCAAACAATGGAATAATACAAAATATTATTAACGATAAAATGATTCTCTTAATAGATAATCTCGAACTATATATCATAGTTTTGGTTTCTCCTTTTCACTACTATAAAATATTTTAACGAATTTTTGGGGATTTTACAGTATGCGCGCTAATAGTATAAGTGAAGGGTTAGAAATATTGAAGAAAATTCACTCTTTTTAAAATCCTTTTAGAGTGGTAGAAAGAAAAAAATGAATAAATTAGATTTATACAAAAGAGCAAAAATTTTCGGTTTTGTTAAGAAAGTGAGGAGATTATTTTATGTCAAATAACAAATTTGATGAAGATTTCTGTGGATATTGGCGTGGTGTTAAGAAAACGCCAGAAGAAATTGAAATACTATCTAAAGCAGTAGGGGATGCATACAGAAGTTGCAGAACAAGAATGAAATATTATGAGCGGATGGAAAGTATATCTGAAAATAGAAAGATATATGAAGAGGATTTAGCTCTAGTGACAATTGTTGATTTATCCTTAGAAAATTGTAGCAGAGTATCACAACTGATAATTCGTAAAGAATTTCTTGAGGTTAGCGATAAAAAATGGTTTTTAGAATTTTTTTCAAAATCTACTTTCTATCGTAACAGGAAAAAAGCAATGAAAGAATTTATAGAGAATCTTATTATAGATAGATAGTAAAAAGTAAAGCAAAAATGGGGACCCATTGCTTAATTTGAAATGAAATTTAAAAAATTCAAAAAATCTGTTGACTTTAAGGATAGAAATAGGGTAATATCAATAAGCAATCAAGCGAGGCGGACAAGTAAGCGGAGAGCTGAAAGGAAGCGTAAAATAATATGAAAAAATTTGTTGACAAAGTTAATGAATAAGAGTAGTATATTGATTTGCGCCAATGAGGTAGAGATACAGCGT
>JABLTN010141634.1_pt1 | contig 14019 bp, 13 predicted proteins | sample 7160141 | NCBI WGS metagenome assembly JABLTN01 (sample SAMN14651226, study PRJNA627086) | human gut metagenome | isolation source: feces | host: Homo sapiens | reverse complement strand
GCCGTTGAGACCGACCAGAAAATACAAAAACACGCCCAAAACCGGAAAAACCAAAATTAGAATAATCCACGGCGTTTTCATGCTGGATGTCTTGTGCTGTGCATAAATGGCGAGAACCAACAGAGCCCCGACAATATAGGTACACGTCTGAATCCATGGTGCGTAGCGATTGAGCTTCGTGAACATCATGGCGATAAACACCACTTCCAGCAAAATCGCCAGCGCACAGAACGCCAATCGCCCGATGCTGTTTTTCACAGCGGTTTTGCTCTCTACTCGTGAATGGCTCATTGTTCAGCTCCTTTCGTTCGTATAGTTCTATTATACCGCATTCCGATGATTTTTCCAATCATATATAAAATTTTTATATATGCTCTTGACAACGAGACATATCGTGCTATACTGAATATATAAAAAATTTATATATAAAGATTTTATACATCTGTGCAAAGGAGTTGATGGCATGTATTTCCCTGTATCCTCTCTGCTGATTGAATATTTGATTCTGACCATTGTGCAGACGCAGGATTCGTATGGCTACGAAATCAGTCAGACAATCAAGCTCGCGGCGGACATCAAGGAGTCCACGCTGTATCCGATTCTCAAAAAGCTGGAAAAATCCGGCTATCTCACCACCTATTCCCAGCTGCACCAAGGACGCAAGCGCAAGTATTATTCGATTACCGCGCTTGGAAAACAGCAAATCCAACAGTTACATGAGGAATGGGTGTCTTATCGGGACACCATTGAAGGCATCATTGAAGGGAGGCTTCGGAAATGACCAAGCAAGCATATCTTGACCAGCTGCGCAAATACCTGAAAAAGCTGCCTGCTGCCGATTATGCGGACGCGATGGAGTATTTTACCGAGTATTTTGAAGAAGCAGACGAACAGCAGGCGCAGCAGCTCATGCGCGAGTTGGGCACGCCGAAGGAGGCGGCGCGCGAGCTGATTCAAAATCTGCTCGACAAAAAAATCACCGAGCAGACCGCCCATCCCAAAAAGAAATCGCACATGTTTTGGGTTGCGTGTCTGGCAATCTGCGCCGCGCCGATTGGCGTCCCGCTGCTCATTGCCCTGCTGCTGGTTTTGTGCGCGCTGTGTATCTGCGCGGCGGCGATTGTGCTCTCGATTTTCTGCTGCGCACTCGCGTTTTTCCTCGCGGGCGGCAAGTTAATTGTCCGCAGTCTGCTCGCGATTCCCTATTCGCTGTCCGGCTGCTGTCTGATTGCCGGAAGCGGCTTGCTGACCATCGGCATCGGCATTCTCGCCGTTGTACTCGGTGTGTATCTGTGCAAATGGTGTCAAATGCTGTTTGCCAAGCTCGCCCGCTGGATTTCTCAGAAAAGGAGACGATAACGCATGAAAACTTGGTTGAAAACTGCTCTGCTTTCCGGTGTTTTGTGCTGTGCGGTCGGCACAGTGCTCACTGCTGCCGGTATGCTCACTGGCGGAAAGCAATATGTACAGGCTGCGGACATCAACACCCTGCGCGGCGATGCCCGCAAAACCGACAGCGATTCACTCGCTGTGCTGAACAAACAAAAAATATCCGGCGTACAGGCATTGGATCTTGCGCTGGATAATCTGGATTTGAAAATTGTGCCGTCCGATGACGATTGCTGTTATCTGTCCTACCGCATTGCGGCGACCGACGGCGAAGCGCCGCTGACGTACACGGTGCAGAACGGTACGCTGCATCTCAAGGAAAATGACGCCGTGCAGCCGCAGGTGCATATTGACGTGGATTTCCTGACGGATTTTCTCACGTTCGGCAGGCTTCCGGAAGATGATAATGACGCACAAACCGTGATTTTATCCGTTCCGAAATCTCAGCTCAAGCAGTTAGACATCCGTTCTTCCTATGGCGATATCTCGATGCGCGGCATCTCGGCAGCGCGCGGCTCGATTCACTGTGACAACGGAGACATTTCGCTGAAAAACTGCCGACTGTCCCAGTTAACGCTCAACAATGATTACGGCGACATTGATTTGGAGCGGTGCACGCTGGACACCGCCGCCGTCCAGTTGTCCAACGGCGGTTTTGACGCACAGGAGACGGCATTTTCCGGTGAAAACAGCATCACAAGCAGCTACGGGGACATTTCGGTTTCCGACACCTTGGCGAACCTGCAGGCGCTGACCATACAGGCGAGCACCACATACGGAGAGATTTCCGTTCCGGACGGACTGCGGGCGCAAATTCGGCAGACCACGGACGATGAGCTGACGGACTACTGCCACAGCGGCACGGGCGGCTCTCTGCGCGTGCAGGCGGACGACGGAGACATTGAACTTTCCGATGACTGATTGACAAATGCACAGATTCTGTTATAATCAAGATAGAAAAAGACACCGCCGGTAGACGGTTGTCCCTAAATTGGATTTCTAAAAAAGAAGTAATCGCAGATTTAAGGGGTCGGCGATTACTTCTTTTTATTGTTCATAATCTGTACTACAACAGAGATGACCGCTGCAATGGCTGCTGTATAAGCAAAAAGTGCTTCATATGTAACCACATTGCATCCCTCCTCTCATGACAGATTGGAGGGCAAAAAGAAGTTTTCCCTCCGAAGGAAGGGATAACCGCCTACCGTTTACGGCAGTGCCAGAATTAAAATATCATATTTTTGAAAAAATGGCAAGCGTTGTGCAAACGCATCATGAAAAATCCACCGATTCTATACAGAACCGGTGGATTTTCTTTACTTGTTGTCCGATTCCCATACAAACGTAATCTGATAGCCGTCCAGATTGGCAACCTTGTTCAGCATATGTTCGATGCGCAGCTCGGTGCTCTCCTTTGCTTTTTCCCAAAATTCCTTGTTCTTTTTCAGCTTTTTCTTTTGCTTCTCGGATAATTCCTTTTGAAATGCCGAGAAATCCTTCAAATTAGAGCTGGTAAACACAGAATTTTTCACATCGTAATACTGAAAGGCGTCATAATCCGGCGTATCCGTCAGAATCTCCAACGGCGGAACGGTTACCTGAATGGTTTTTTTCACATCGTCCGTGGCAATCTCAATCTGATCCGCGTGAATGCCGACGCCCAAGCTGCCGCCGTATGTAAAGATTGCTCTATCCGTTGCGAACGGAATGTCAATGTTGGTCTTGAACAGCTTCTTTCCCTTCTCATACGTTCCCGCATCCGTGTAGTAATATTCATACGCAATCAGTTTGTCCGTTCCCTTCATCGCACTCATCAAGGTCTGCGAATTTACGGTTATGGTGCCATCGTCCTGTACAACCACGCTGGAAGAAGTCTCCTCCTTCTCCTCCGCCTTGGTCAGCTGCCGATTCCAATAGATATGTTGTCCCACGATAACAGCTGCCGCCAAAGCGATGACAACAACATATCCCAAAATTTTTTTGCTCTTTTTCTTGTCTATTGTCGTCAGTTCGTTCATTGCTCTCTCCCCTGTTCACCGATTGATATAGCTAGTATACCATCAGCTATATCCTTTTGCAACTTGTTGCCCGCAACAAAAAGAGGCCACCGTGCGGTGACCTCTTTTTTCTATGCAAGCATCTTACTTGAGATGCACAGTGTTGATGTCAACCAGCTCGCAGGACTGGATGCGGGTATCGCCCTCCAGGCAGCGCAGCAGTGCCGACGCCGTATCAATGGCGGTCAGGCACGGAATCGCGTGCTCAACGGTGGAGCGGCGAATCTTAACCGAGCCAAGCTCCGGATGACGGCCCTTGACGGAGGTTGCAATCACGTAGTCAATGTCGCCGGACTCAATCAAATCAATCATGTTCGGGGACGGCTCATCGACATTGCGCACCGAGTTGGTCGCTACCATGTGGCGGTTGAGGACGTTTGCCGTGCCGCTGGTTGCGTACAGGTCAAAGCCCAGCTCCGCAAAGCGCTCGGCAATGTTGATGATTTCCTGCTTATCCGCATCGCGGACGGAAATCAGAACCTTGCCCTTCTTCTTCATCTGGTAGCCTGCGCCCATCATGCCCTTGAGCAGTGCCTCGCGGAACGAGGTGGATACGCCCAGAACCTCACCGGTGGACTTCATCTCCGGTCCCAGCTGGGTGTCCAGATCACGCAGCTTCTGGAACGAGAATACCGGAACCTTTACTGCGTAATGGTCGCCTTCCGGATACAGACCGGTGCCCCAGCCCATGTCCTTCAGCTTCTCGCCGAACATGCAGCGGGTAGCCAAATCTACCATCGGTACGCCGGTAATCTTGGAAATATACGGGATGGTACGGGACGAACGCGGGTTTACCTCGATGACATACACTTCGTCGTTGTACAGAACGAACTGGATGTTGACCAGACCGATAACTGCCAGCTCCTTCGCCAGCTTCTTGGTGTAGTCAATGATGGTTTGCTTGTGCTTGTCCTCAATCGTGATAGACGGATAAACCGAAATCGAGTCACCGGAATGGATGCCGGCGCGCTCCAGATGCTCCATGATGCCCGGAATGAGGATGTCCTCGCCGTCGCAAATGGCGTCAACTTCGATTTCTCGACCCATCAGGTACTTGTCGACCAGTACCGGATTTTCAATCTTGGTACGGGTGATGACGCGCATATACTCGCGGATGTCCGCTTCCTTATAGGCGATTTCCATGCCCTGACCGCCCAATACATAAGACGGACGAACCAGTACCGGATAGCCCAGACGATCCGCAACCTTAACAGCTTCTTCCTCGGTAAATACCGTGTCGCCCTTTGCGCGCGGAATGCCGGTCTTGTTCAGGATGACGTCAAACTTTTCTCTGTCCTCGGCAGCGTCAATGCTCCATGCCGGTGTGCCCAGAATCGGCACGCCCAGAGATTCTACGTGCTCTGCCAGATTGATGGCGGTCTGACCGCCGAACTGTACAATGGCAGCGTCCGGCTTCTCTGCGTTGACGATGCCGGTGATGTCCTCCGGTGTCAGCGGCTCGAAATACAGACGGTCTGCGGTGTCAAAGTCGGTGGATACGGTCTCCGGATTGTTATTTACGATGATGGTCTCGCAGCCCAGCTCCTGCAGTGCCCATACGGAATGTACGGAGCAGTAGTCGAACTCGATGCCCTGACCGATACGAATCGGGCCGGAGCCCAGAACCATAATCTTCTTCTTGCCGGAGGCCGGCTTGACCTCGGTTTCCTCGTCATAGGTGGAGTAGTAGTACGGGGTCTCTGCCTCGAACTCTGCCGCACAGGTATCTACCGTCTTGTATACCGGCAGACGAGACAGCTCACCGACCGGCTTGCCGTGCAGGCGCTCGATGACCTTATCCGTGAAGCCGAACTTCTTTGCTGCCAGATACAGCTCCGGTGTCAGCTCCTCGGCGTTCTCCAGTGCGTGCTCCATGTCGATGATGCGCATAAAGCCGTTGAGGAACCACTCGTCAATCTTGGTGATGTCGTGAACCTCGTCCACGGTCAGGATGCCGCGGCGGAACGCCTCACAGATGGAGAAGATGCGCTCGAAATCGCAGGTCTTTACCTTTTCGATAATTTCTGCGTCGCTCAGCTTGGCAATCAGCGGCATATACAGTGAATCTACCTTCATTTCGATGGAGCGGACAGCCTTCATCATGCCGCCCTCGAAGCTGTTGGAAATCGCCATAACCTCGCCGGTCGCCTTCATCTGGGTGCCCAGCGTCTTATCTGCGTATACGAATTTATCAAACGGCCAGCGCGGGAACTTGACAACGCAGTAGTCCAGCGTCGGCTCGAAGCAAGCGGCGGTCTTGCCGGTAACGGCGTTGGTCAGCTCGTCCAGACCGTAGCCTACCGCAATCTTTGCCGCAATCTTTGCAATCGGATAGCCGGTTGCCTTGGATGCCAGTGCGGAGGAACGCGATACACGCGGGTTTACCTCGATAACGGCATACTCAAAGGAATCCGGATGCAAAGCGAACTGTACGTTACAGCCGCCCTCAATGCCCAACTCGGTGATAATCTTGAGCGCGGAGGTACGCAGCATCTGGTACTCATGGTCACACAGCGTCTGGCTCGGTGCGACAACGACGGAGTCGCCGGTGTGTACGCCGACCGGATCAATGTTTTCCATGTTACAAACCGTGATGACATTGCCCTTGCCGTCACGCATCACTTCGTACTCGACTTCCTTCCAGCCCGCAATGCACTTCTCGACCAGAATTTCGTCTACACGGGAGTACATGATGCCGGAAGCCGAAATCTCGCGCAGCTCGTCCCAAGTATACGCGATGCCGCCGCCGGTGCCGCCGAGGGTGTATGCCGGACGAATGATAACCGGCAGACCGATTTCTTCGGTAAATGCAACGGCGTCCTCTACGGTGTGTACCACCTTGGAGGCGATAATCGGCTCATGGATTTTCTCCATGGTGTCCTTAAACATCTGACGGTCTTCCGCCTTATCAATGGTGGTCGGGTTTGCGCCGAGCAGCTTGACGCCGTACTCGTCGAGGAATCCGCTTGCCACCAGATCCATGGCGATGTTCAGACCGGTCTGACCGCCCAGTGTCGGCAGAATGGAGTCCGGACGCTCTTTCTTGATGATTTCTTCTACACACGGAATGGTCATCGGCTCGATGTAAACCTTATCCGCCATGGCCTTGTCGGTCATAATCGTAGCCGGATTGGAGTTTACCAGAATAACCTCCAGACCTTCTTCGCGCAGCGCACGGCATGCCTGTGTGCCTGCGTAGTCAAACTCGGCTGCCTGACCGATGACGATCGGGCCGGAGCCCAGTACCATTACCTTATGAATATCTTTGCGCAGCGGCATTACTGAGCGCCTCCTTTCTTCTCATCCATGAGTGCGATAAACTGATCGAACAGATATGCCGTGTCCTCCGGACCCGGCTTGACCTCCGGATGATACTGAACGGTGAAGATCGGCGCATGCAGATGCTCGATGCCTTCACAGGTATTGTCGTTGATGTTGATGTGGCTGACGCGGGCAATTTCCGGATTGACGGTCTCGCCCAGCACAGCGTAGCCGTGGTTCTGGCTGGTGATATAGGTGCGGTCGTGTGCCAAATCCTTGACCGGATGGTTGACGCCGCGGTGGCCGAAGGTCATCTTCTTGGTCTGTGCGCCGATGGACAGTGCCAGCAGCTGATGTCCCAGACAGATGCCGAAAATCGGCATGCCGGACTTGATCAGAACCTTCAGGTTCTCGATGATTTCGGTGTTTTCCTGCGGGTCGCCAGGGCCGTTGGACAGCATGATGCCGTCATAGCCGCCGTTCAGGATGTCCTCCGGCTTGGTGTATGCCGGCAGAACCGTCACTTCACAGCCGCGCGCGCACAGCTCGCGGCGAATGTTGCGCTTGACGCCGAAATCCAGCAGAGCCACGCGATGCTTCTGGGTCTCTGCGGTGGTCGGGTAAACCTTCGGCTCGGAAATGGTTACGGTCTTGACCGCATTGGTTACCTTATATGCCTTCATCTCGGCAATCTGCTGTTCGGTCGGCTCGTAGCCCTCAGAGTACAGAATGCCGTTCATGACGCCGCTGTTTCTCAGGATGCGGGTCAGGCGGCGGGTGTCAATGCCTGCCAGACCGACGATGCCCTCACTCTTGAGGTACTCGTCCAGCGAGCGGTCACAGCGCCAGTTGGACGGATATGCACATGCTTCGCGCATGATAAAGCCGGAAACCCAGCACTTGCGCGACTCAAAGTCCTCTGCGTTGAGACCATAGTTGCCGATGAGCGGATAGGTCATGCAGACAGACTGTCCGTAGTAGGACGGGTCGGTCAGGACTTCCTGATAGCCCGCCATGCCGGTATTGAATACGATTTCCGCAATAGATGCGCCCTCTGCACCGACGCTGACGCCTTCAAACAGCGTGCCGTCAGCCAGCAGGAGATAGGCCTTCTTCAAGTTCCAAACACTCCTCTTCTATTCAAACGATGTTGTTTTTTCTATCTATATCAAAAAAATTTTGACTTACTTGATTGCGCTCACGATGTCATCGCGCATACGGATGGCTTCCTTGCGCGCTGCTTCCTGATAGTCCAGATCGCACTTCTTCCAAGCGCACATGATGCCGCGGGAGGAATTGACAATCGCGCCCAGACCGTCATCATTGAACGCATTGGCGATGTCCTTGGCGGTTGCGCCCTGTGCGCCGTAGCCCGGCACGAGGAAATAACTGTGCGGGATAATCTGACGGATGATTTTCTGCTCCTCCGGATAGGTTGCGCCGACAACGGCACCCACCTGCGAGTAGCCGCACTCGGTCATCAGACCCTCGCCCCACTCGGCAACCTTCTCTGCCATGCGGACGTACAGCGGCTGGTCGCCCATCAGCTTGTTCTGGAACTCGCCGGAGGACTTGTTCGAGGTCTTGACCAGCACATAAATGCCGCGGTCGCGCGCCTCGCACTCGTTGAGGAACGGGGTGATGCCGTCGGTGCCCAGATAAGCGTTTACGGTGCAGGAATCGCAGTTATACACCGGCAGGCTCTCGCCGCACACGTCGCTCTCGCCCAGATAAGCCTGTGCGTAGGCGGTAGCGGTCGCGCCGATGTCGTTGCGCTTGATGTCCGCGATGACATACATGCCCTTTTCGTGCGCATACGCGATGGTATCGCGCAGAACAACCGCGCCGTCCGGACCCAGCAGCTCATAGTATGCGGCCTGCGGCTTGATTGCCGGCACAATGTCGTGCAGGGCGTCAATCAGACCCTTGTTAAACTCCATCATGCTGGCGGCAGCAGCCTTGAGCGTCTTGCCGTACTGTGCGGTGTACTTTTCGGTGATATACGCCGGAATGTACTCCAGACGCGCATCCAGACCGGCAACGGTCGGATTGTTTTTCTCACGGATCTTGCGAACCAGTGTATTTACAGACATGACTCTTTTTCCTCCTGTGTTCGTATCTAATCATTCAACGGATTGTGCGCCGGTCACGATAACCACGCTGTCTTTTCCGTCATATTCCTTTACATACACCCGTACCAGCTCGGTGCGGGAGGTCGGCAGATTTTTGCCGACAAAGTCCGGACGAATCGGCAGCTCCCGATGTCCGCGGTCGATGAGCGCCGCCAGCTGAATGCGCTGGGCGCGCCCCATGTGCAGTACCGCCTCCATTGCCGCGCGAACCGTGCGTCCGGTGGACAGCACGTCATCGACAATGAGCACGGTTTTTTGGGAAATATCGTCGATTTGCGGCAGCTGACAGGCAATCGGGTCCTCGGGATGGTCGTCCCGAAAGCCGGTGATGTCCAGCGAGACCACCTGTGGCCGCGTTCCCTCCACCTCTGCAATTTTATCCGCCATGCGCTCCGCCAGATACACGCCGCGCGTGCGGATGCCGGCGAGCACCAGATCGGCGGCGCCGTGATTGCGCTCAATCACCTCATAGGAAATGCGGTTGATCGCGCGCCGCATGGCGCCCTCATCCATAATTTCGGCTTTTTTCTGCTCCATCGCTGCCCTTCCTTCTGTCGAACAACAAAAAACGGCTTCTCGCACCTGTGGCGGGAAACCGAAAATTTACAGAGCGAGTGCGGGTATAGTTACCGTGTGCTCTCAATCAACTTTATCCGAACGCCTTGCTGCACTCACGGGAGCAGCTTAAAGGTGCAAAATATCTGGTATTTATTATATACCTTCTTTAAATTTTTGTAAACCGGATTCTTCACCAAACTTCCCGTCGGAATGCACAGGATGGTACTTTTTTTCTATAAAATTTTGTTCATGTGTCAAAACTTGTTCAAAAACAAGTTTTTCCAGCGGTTTCCCGCATATTTCCGCGGATTTTCGGGCAAACTTCCGACAAATCGCAAGGAAAGGTGGTCGTATCAAATGAACGCTGAACTGTTTGCCATGGGCGTCGCCGCAGGACTCGCCGGCGCGGCCGCGGCGGCTGTCGCCGTCAGCTGCTGCCCTGCCAAGGCGGATTGGGGGCGCTCGGTGTCCCGCACCGCGCACCACACAGCCGGCATGGTCAGCCGCGCCGCGCACGAGGCGGCGAACACCGTAGACCGCATGGTCGACTGACGCACACACGCAAAGAGGCGGCAAATATTGCCGCCTCTGTTTATGCACCTTTGAGAATGCGCTGAAACATCTCGTCCAGCTCATCGACGATAATATCCACTGCCATTTCATTGCTGTTTTCCAGCCAGAGATTGACGCAGCCCATGACGCCGCTCGACATAAAGCGGCTGTGATACTTTCTGCTGCGCTCGCTCTCGTTGACCTCCAGCTCGCTGCGCGCGTTGTCGATGTTTTCCTCCACGACAGCCATGACCTTGTTTTGCAGCCCGCTGTTGGAGCTGCTGCGGAAAAACGTGCGGAACAAAAACTTCTGGCTCAGCACGTAGTCAAACACCTTTTTGAGCATTGGGCGCAGCGAAAACTCCGCCTGCTCCGGCTGAAATTCCGCAATTGCCTCCTTGAGCTCCTCAACCAGCTCGTCTTCAATCTGGTTGCGCAGGTCATAGGTATCGGTGTAGTGGAAATAGAACGTGCCGCGGTTGAGGTCTGCACGGTCTGTGATTTCCTTTACCGTGATGTCCTTAAACTCTTTCTCGTTCATGATTTCCGCCAGCGCCTGACGCAGCAGCCGTTTGGTTCTGCGGATTCTGCGGTCTTCCTTCTGTGCTGCCATTTTTCCGTCCTCCCATAGCGTTTGGTTTCTTTGCAGATACTATATAAATGTATTATACTATACAGCATGTCCTAAATCAACACCAATTTTCGCTTGCATTCGCGGGCGCGCTGTGCTATCATAAGATAGCACGCAGGTATAGTTCACCGGTAGAACGGCAGCTTCCCAAGCTGCATAAGCGGGTTCGACTCCCGTTACCTGCTCCATACAAAAAAGCCTTGAAAGTTACGAAAAACGTGCTTTCAAGGCTTTTTATATACTTTTAACCGTGTGAATTTTCAAGCTGTGTCAATTTTCGTCAGTTGTTGCGAAAAACAGAAGGAAGCAGAGAAGGAAGGAAAACGGTTTATTTTCCGTACACTTGCTCCATTTCCTCCATGCTCGCCATTGCCGCGCCCATCTTTCCGATGGTCAAAGCGGCGTAGTCCGCAGAGAAGTTCAAAAATTCCATCAATTCCTGTTCGCTGATGGTATCCAAATTATCAGCACCATAGCCAGCCCGCGCAAGCTGAAACAGGAAGGAACCGGCAAATGAATCACCTGCGCCGGTCGTATCCACGACTTTTTCGACTTTTCGCGCCGGAGTTTGGGCAGAAGTCGCGCGTGTATATACGCTGGAGCCGTTTGCGCCCTTGGTCAGAATGACCATGCGGCACTTACCTTGCATCAGCTGATGCACTGCTTCCAATTCGCTGCGGCAGCCCGTGACAAATTCTACTTCATCATCAGACAGCTTGATGATATCCGCCATCGGTAAAAATTCCCGAATGGTTTTCTGACATGCTTCGGCAGAATCCCACAGCGGAAGCCGTACATTGGGATCAAAGCTGACAAGTAAGTTTTTCTCTTGTGCCAGCTGAATGAGCTTTTCGTGTGCTTTCTTCACTGGCCAGTCTACCAAATCAACCGAACAAAAATGGACAATGGCGGTGTCTTCCAGCATATCCGATGTAATCTGCTCTGGAGAGAGGAACAGATCCGCACTCGGATTGCGGAAAAAGGAAAATTCCCGATTTCCGGCGGCATCCAGAGAGACAAAGGCCAGACCGGTATTCGCTTTTTTTGTGTGAAAGACATGAGAGGTATCTACGCCATTGCCGGCCAGCACATCACAAATATGTTCGCCAAACGCATCCTCTCCGACCTGAGAGATCATGGCTCCGCGTCCGCCGAGACGGCTGACCGCTGTGACGACATTGGCAGGAGCACCGCCTGCTACACGCTCAAAATGGGTGACTTCTTTGAGTGCGCAGCCCTTTTGCTGCGGTACAAAATCAATGAGCAATTCGCCAATCGCTGTGACTTTTTTCATATTTGCTTCCTCCCGTTATGCCTGCGCCCAGTGAAATGTCATCGGCTGAAGGGTATCGCTTCGCACTTCTCCCTCGCCGTGCAGGGTAATCGTTCTGTTTTTCTGTTCCTCGCCCTGCGGATACATGCGCGTCGTCATGGTCTGCTCGCCGCCATTGACAAACAGCTCTAACGAGGAGGTGTCCATCAAAAGATGCAGGGTGTCCAATTTCTGTGTCTGGATATATCGTTTGGTTCTGCCATATCCCGCCTGCTCGCTGAGCGTCAGAGACAGCAACCCCTGTGACCATTCTATCACAGCACTGTTTCCAATGGCAATGTGCAGATGTTCGCCTGTATTACGAATGCGCAGTTCAGCCATGGCACCAGTATTGATTGCCGCAGTTCCCTTCATCGTTTGCCGCTTGCTGTCCGTCCGCAGCTGCTGCAATTCTTCGATCGGCTGTGCTGTTAGTCGTTCGCCATTCCAATGCAGCGCACGCGGCACACTCATGCCGTGCTGCCAGCCGCTCCAATCTGCCGTCGGATTGGTATAGTCGGCATCCGGCATACCCATCCAGCCGAGCAAAATCCGGCGGCCATCCGGCGCCTCAAAGGTCTGCGGTGCATAGAAATCAAAACCGGCATCCAATTCCTGATAATCGCCTAAGGTGTATTCGGAACGAAAATCGCCATACAGTGGGAAGTATCCGCAGGAGTACACATTTTGATATCGATACTTCTCGTGCGCAATGCCTTGCGGAGAGGTCATGACGATCCATTGTCCATCGACATAGAACAAATCCGGACATTCCCACATGAATCCGAACGGCTGCGGGGTCTGAATCGTATTCAAGTGCTTCCAGTGCAGTCTATCCTCGGAGGTGAATACGAGAATTTCACCGACATCCTGTCTGGTGCGTGCACCGAGTACCATGTAATACGCGCCGTCCTGTTTCCACACCTTCGGATCCCGCACATGACAGCTGAGATTTTGCGGGTAATCCTTATTTTCCAAAATACAACGATTGCTGTCTGCCGTGATGCCATCACGCGTAACTGCCAAGCCGACATTGTGTCCGCGTCCCTCATAGATATAATCATAATTGCCGGGATGCTTGACATTGCCGGTGTAGTACAGATACAAACTGTCTTTTTCTGCCAGTCCGGAACCGGAATACACACCGTTTTTGTCCTAGGCATCGGTCGGATACAAAAAGACCGGATGCTGTGTCCACGAGAGCATATCCGGACTGCTCCAATGTCCCCAGAAAATCTGTCCTCTGTGGGCATCCAACGGGCTGTACTGGTAAAAGACATGATATTCACCCTGATACCAGCACAGACCATTTGGGTCATTCATCCAACCGGAAGGAGGCATCAGATGAAAACCGAAACGATAGGGATCCTTCGCTCTCTGTGCACCTGCTTCTGCCTCTGCCTTGAGAATTTTTTGCTTGAGTTCCTCTCGCTTTGTCTGCATATGATTGCCTCCTAAATCATGGATTGAAATTATTTTTTCACTGTCAGCAGGGTTTCTCCTGCTTTTGTCTGCTTGCCAATGTGTGTCAAAACGTCCGCATAGTCATCGGCATTGGTCACGATGACCGGCGTAATAGTTTTAAAGCCTTCTGCCTGAATGGCTGCCATGTCAAATTCCATCAGCAAATCGCCAGCCTTTACGTGCTGTCCCTCTGTGCAATGCGGTGTATAGTGCTTGCCGTTCAGCTGAACCGTATCAATGCCGATGTGAATGAGCATTTCCACGCCGTTTTCACCGGTCAAACCAACAGCATGACCCATCAGCGTTTCCACAGTGGCATCAAACGGTGCATATACCTTGCCTTCGCTCGGCTCAATTGCCGCGCCCTTGCCAAGAATCTCTGCGGCAAATGTGTCATCGTCAGTATCCGCCAAGCTGACTGCCTTGCCCTGCATCGGAGACAGAATATTCAGCTCGCCCTGTGCTTCCTTCGGTTCTGTGAATGCCGTTGCTGTTTCCGGTGCACCGTTTGCCGTCTGCGGTGCGTTCTTGTAGCCAAACATCCAAGACAGTGCAAAAGCTACGCCTGCGGAGATCGCAAACATCAGAATGTACTTGACCGGTGCATTGAAGCACAGCTCCATGTCAGAACCCATTTATTTCACAAATTATTTTTTGGGGTTG
>JABLTN010076388.1_pt1 | contig 14065 bp, 17 predicted proteins | sample 7160141 | NCBI WGS metagenome assembly JABLTN01 (sample SAMN14651226, study PRJNA627086) | human gut metagenome | isolation source: feces | host: Homo sapiens | reverse complement strand
CCGCCAGTCTTGCCGCGATATCATAATTATATGTTTGAAAACAATATACCCGGAACAGATGAAAATATAAAGGCATTATTAGGTTATAGATCTCAAAATGTAAAAAGAATAATCGAGGAAATGCAATAACATGCTCTACTTTTCATCACTTCTAAAAACCACCCCAAAATTTTCACAGTCAGCGCAAAATCTGTTTTCCGCCTTAACCGACAGCGGCGAAGAATTTACTCTTTTCGACGGAGCAAAGGGTATCTGGGCAAGGGATTATATGCCTGTCAGAACCAAAAGCGGCCAATACATATCGTTCCGCTACGAGCCGAGCTATTTGAAAGGCTATGAAGAGGAGCGCACCGACTACCGAAAGGACGTTGCGCCGCATTTCGATCTGCCGGTTACATATTCCGATATCAATCTGGACGGCGGAAATGTTGTGTTTTCGCCCTCAAGAACAAAAGCTGTTATCTCCGATAGGGTGTTCTCTGAAAATCCCGATTTAGATGAGAATACTCTTTTGACCGAGCTTGAAAAGCTGCTCGAAGCAGAGATAGTAATTATTCCGTCACTTAAAATCGACATGACCGGTCATGCGGACGGCGTGGTGCGCTTCGTGAACGAAAACACAGTGCTCGGCAATGCCTCGTCTTGCAAATACGGCTATGAGCTAAAGGTGAAAAACGCATTAAAAAAACACGGCATTTCGGTTCTGGATTTTCCGTATTTCGATTCTGCAGGCTATAGTGCCGTGGGGAGTTACCTCAATTACCTCGAAACCGAAACGCATATTTTTCTTCCTGTTTTCGGCAATGTACAGGATGAAAAGGCGATAAAATGCGCAAAGGAGATTTTCAATAAAGAAATCATTACCGTGAATATTAACAGTATTGCCAAAGAAGGAGGCGTTCTAAATTGCATAAGCTGGGAGATGTATTGACCCAGGAGAAAATTAAACGAGTACTGACAGCAAGGCGCAACCTTTACAATGCGGGAGTGGAGCTTTTAGAGTGCGACCGTACCTACGCCGAAGGGATTAAGGAGGAGCTTGAAAGGCATACCTTTGCCGACTATATGGTGCCTTTTGAAGGAGCCGAAGCAGAGAAAAAACAAATTGATGAAATCGATGTTCGCTTCTATCTTGAAATGCGAATGCGCATATATGTAAAAGAAGAAAACATTACATTCGATGCGGGAAACGGTCTTTGTAAAATCCGCCTGAATGATACGATTACAGCTTATATCCCGATAAAAAGCGGAACTGCGGTCAGAAGCATTCTGCTGTAACTGTGTGGTTCAACCGAGTGCAACGAAACAGGGAGTTATAGGGTAATAGGAAGATAAACGGCACAGCCACCGAAATCCAGTGTGATTCGGCGGCTGTGCTGATTTCGTTTTAGAATGAGCTAAAGATTTTTTGGGGGGGGTTATTTCGCTGCGCGAACAAGCTCTTCCCAGACTTTAACCATGGCATAGGTGTCAAGTTCGCAGTATTTCAAAAGATCATGTCTTGCTTTTTCACGTTCTTCAGGTGTCATATCGGCAATTTTCGGAAAAATCGTCATCGCTTCGCTGCCGTTATGTACACCGTCCAGGTTGTGATAGTCTAATTCGGGATCATCCGGGAAAATGGCAGGCAGCACGCTTTTGATGGAAAAGGAACCGCCCATTGCCCGGTTATAGTAATAGCCCGATTGAAAAGGAACGAGCAGGTCGACGATGTTATCTCGGATATTGAGCAAATGCTCCGCCAAATTGGGGAAAGCTTCCGCTAATTCCTTCAGTCTGGTGCATTCAAAGGCTTTGTTGTACGCCGTAACGCAGACGTTCATAGGAATATCGGCGCAAAGCTGCTCGGCAAGCTTTCTTCTCGGATCCGTTCCCGACTCAGCAAGAAATTCCTTGTGCTTCAGCTCGCCACCCTCGGTCTCAATGTAGTGCAGCGAATACTGAAACGGAATCTGTGCGTAGGGCTTGGTTCCGACATATTTCGGAATGACCGGCTGCATGGTTTCAAAATCAAGAAAGTAGAGCGGATAAGAGAGCGTGGAAAGAAAATCGCGTATCTTGTCTTTTTCAATATAGGTTCCCTTATCCTGCAAGGCAAACTCGATCTGGCGAAGCTGCGTTTTGTTAGTGATTTCAGAGCTGTTCATCAGCTCCGAATACGTGATAAGCCCTTTTTTATAAAATGCGATCTTTTTGCTGAACCACATTCTGTACAGGTCAAATACCGACTGCTCAGGGATATGCCTGGAGCAATATTTCCAAAATCCGCAGAGATACGGATTTTTGCAGCCGATGGACAGATCAATATCCGGCTCGTCGGGGGAGTTGAGCAGCCGCTCGGCAACAGACAGATTGCCGGCGATGTTCTTTTCTTCCGATGCAACGGCCTCTGCGATATCGGAGATTGTGAATAAGCGGCCGATATCCAAAGTGCCGTCAAAGATATAGTCGCCGTTCAGGCAGACAAGGTATGTTCCGCTGAGCTTCACGCCGCAGTTTTCCAGCATGTATTTCTGATAGGCAACATCCGCAATATACACTGGCTTGTCATCCGTGGAGTTTTCGTGCTTGGTAGAGCTTTTGACCTCATAAATGACCCAGCCGTCCGCCTCCTTTTTGAGAATATCCACAGCGCAATAGAGGCCGTTGTATTCAAACGAAGCCTCGCAGATGACCGGCGTGCCTTTTTGCATTTCTGCTTTGGTGGTTTCAATCATTTTGGAAAGATCGAGCTTATCGTTTTTATATGCCGTCACTTCGACATAGTCGCCGAAAAGCCCCATTGCCAGATCGCCGACCTCGTTGCCGGCTTCCATGCGTGAAAGAACGCTCTTGTCAAGTGTCAGCTCTTCCGGCTTGTATTTTTTCATCCATGCAATTTTGGGGCATTGCCAGAGTCCGCAGTACTTTGACTTCGATAAGTAAACCATGGAAATGACCTCCTCTTTTTCTGCGAGAAAAGAATATCAAGAATTTTTCGGCTTTATCTTTTCTTCGATATACGCCCAGTATTCTTTAATACCCGGAACAAAGAATTTTTTGAAGTCCTCCACCGAGATCATATCGCTTTTGGCATTGTTGCAAATCACGCAGGCAAATTCGCAGTTGTCGGCGCTGTAATCTCCGTTGGGGTTCTTGCGCTCAATTTGCAATTCTCCGCTGAAAGATCGCTTTTTAGAGGAAATGACACATTTATCTTTTTCATCTTTAGCAAAAGCAGCCCTTACTGTATCTTCATCAACTTCGCAATAGCAGCATTTCCTTATCCCGCCTTCAGGCGTTTTTTCGCACCACTAGGCAAAGAAAGCTTCAAAGTCATCACCAAAAACATCTATGGGGTGTTCCTTTTCCTTTTGGCTATTTCTTTTGGTGTTAAAACGCTCGTAGATTGCTTGGATACAATCCTTTGCATTTTTAACAGATTTATGGTTGGCATAGTAGCCTTGTACCGTGTCCTTGCCGCTGATAAGGCCGAGTTCTTTCAGTATTTCTCTTTCTTTCGGTTCCTTTTTCACAGAAAACCTCGCCAGAAATTCCAAATCTTCATCTGTAAATTGCGCGTCGGGATATTTTTTCTTTAGATATTTCTCGACCAGTTCTTTTGTTTTCTTTAATTCGTCCATGTGTCTCTATCCTTTCCTAATTGTTTTGTATATTATACCATAATCCAAAGCCGCTTGCATCATCAAATACAGACTATTTTTACTGTTATTCTATTCATCGTTGTGTACCGTTTTTAGTGCATATGTTATTGTATCATAATAGCAAAGCAGATCAAAAAGGAGAGGTTACGTGTGATATATGCGGTGTCAGACCTGCATGGGTGCTATGACAAGTATATGAAGCTTCTTGAACGCTTGACTTCTGATGATTATTTGTATATTCTCGGAGACATTGTGGACCGTGGCAGTGATGGGATGAAAATTGTGTTGGATCTCATCAATAGGGATAACATCTTTTCTTACAGAGGAAATCACGATCACTGTGCGCAGTTTTTGCTGGGAAACTATGCATTTCCTAATGACGGCCATTTTACGGATGGGCTAGAAGAGGTATTCAGGTTATGGCTTTCTGACGGTGGAAGCGAAACATATAGGGAGTTTCTGAAATTGGACGAAAGCAAACAGCGTGCAGTTCTAGGCTATCTTAACTCGCTGCCACTATTTGAAGAGCTTACAGTCAGAGGTCAGAAGTTTTTCCTTGCACATACGGTTCCGAAAAAGTCAAAAATGCTCAATTTTGTTAACTGTCGATTCTCAGATTTCATCACAGGAGAGCCGGAGTATGAAAAGATGTATTTTGAAGATACGATCATTATTACAGGTCATATCCCCACCGGCTTTATTGATCCGGAATATGCAGGACGAATCTGGAAAGGAAATAATCACATAGCCATTGATTGCGGAGCCGTATTTGGCAATCCTCTCGGTTGTATTTGTCTTGATACTATGGAAGAAATATATGTGGAGTGAAACAGATGGATATACTTAGATTTATCAATTCCAAGGATATCAGAGAACACCTCAGGAGTATCAGGTATGAATTCAATTCTCTTGAAACTGCATGGTTGATTTATCAGTGCCATGATGCGACTATTGACGAAAAGCATAAAGCGTGGAACGAACTGATCGAAACAATGCCGGATTGCCCGATAGAGAAACGCCTGAATACCGTTGCGCAGGACAGCCTTCATGCGTTTCTGAGGCTTTATATGACGCTTGAAGATAAGTATATGAACGAGTTCTGCGATGAGAGACATGCCGACACATTTAACGATGACAAGCCGTTTGTCTACAAGTTCAAATATATTTACGAGGACGGCACGGAAAACGGGTGGGACACGGTGTTTTCCAGCCTCAATGCATTGCATGAAAGCATTATGGAACCGGAGGAAGATGTTACCTCCATTCAATGCACAAAAATGCAGATAGACAGGTTGGAATCGCGGCAAATTGCGTATCTCAATTCGTCATTTGAGTTTTTGCGTCTTGATCCCGGACGCATCGACAGTGATAAGGAATGGGTCTTATTTGGAGGTGTTTTTGACGGTCTGTGGTTTGAATTTCCGACGCCGTTTCAAAAGGGCGATATTGTATGGAATCCGGATCAACCGGAGGGCTTCTGTGCCGGCCCGTTTGTGACAACCGGAGTTTGCCTTGATGGTATCGAAAGCGATAAGACGAAAGAGAATATCAGGAAAGACGGCGATTCTTCCGATATGTGTGCCGGAGGATTTTTTCTGAATGAGGATGGCAGCATTTACGGTGAGTGCATGTCAAACTATATGGATCTGGAATTCTATAATAAGGATCTAACCGGCTCAAATAGAACGCTGATTGCACTCAGTAATTTTCTGAAGAATGAAATCGACCCAGCGCTTTTCGCCCGCGCTTATCATCAAATCATCATGGCCGGGTATGCAGAGAACAGTATTCCTCTTGATTATTTGAGGACCGGTATGATTCTGGCGGGCTTATCCAAACCGGAGCATATAAAAATATGGCTCGATGATGTCAGAGAAGCGCCGGAAGGATACTGCCGCTGCCACAGTGTCAACGAGGCAATAAAAAAGATAATCGAGTGCGAAAAAGAATATGCTGTTATTGACGAAATTAACTGCGATCATGATTTGGGGGATTACGCTTCCGATGGCGGAGATGGAATCAAACTGATCGACTGGCTCGCTGAAAGAAAAACGCATTATCCTGTTAAGCTGCATACAATGAACCCTGTCGGGCGTGAGAACATGCAGCGGGAAATCGACCGGTATTGGAATGCGAGAAAATAAAAATAACGGGGCGGGAATCATGTTTTTCTTTATGGCAGATACGCATTTTGGACACGGTGCTATTATTGATTTATGCCACCGACCTTTCAAATGTGTCGAAGAAATGGACAGCATTATGATTGGACGATGGAACAAAAAGGTATCTCCTAACGACACCGTGTATATTGTCGGCGATCTTTTTTATAAGCATAAAAACCCCGAAAAAATCCTAAAGCAACTGAAAGGAAAAAAGAGGCTCGTTGTCGGAAACCATGACGGCGGTTGGTTAAAAGAGGTGGATGCATCGCACCATTTTCTTTCGTTTGACCATCTCATAGAGATTTCGGACGGCAAACACAAGCTCGTGCTTTGTCATTATCCAGTGATGTGTTGGAAGCATGAGCTGAAAAGCTATATGATTCACGGACATATCCATAATAATACAAATGCTCCCTATTGGTCTGTTATCCGAAACAATCCGCGTCTACTAAATGCAGGAACAGATATTAACAGTTTTGAGCCTGTATCTTTTGACGAAATGCTTGCAAACAACGAATGCTTCAAGACGGGATCTCCAGACGGAAATGATAGATTATATCGCATAAAAGAGGTGCAGAAATGAGAAAAAAATATGCCGATTTACATTATGGGCAGATACCAACATTGAAAAAGGCAATAAGAGATGAATTATCCCAAAGCGGCATCGCGGCCATTTATTCGCTGATGAGATGCTTTACATATGATATGGACAGCATCGATTATATGATCCAAGTACTTGTGACTGCTAATTATTTAGAAAGGATTTCATGCTTGGTTTATAAGGGTGCTGACGGAGTTTATAGAAAACTGCCTACACAAAAGTACAAAGAATCTATTTTTGAGAGTCGTGCGGAATTCCCTGAAGAGGTTTACTGTAGAATTAAGGAATACGGAGTTTCGGAGACTGAAGCTGAACTGATTCATAAAATGATTTGGCAGATAGCAGACTTGGTATGCCCGATGATAGCATGTATGAGTGAGCAGGCTTTTGTCAGTGAATATGCCTATGCAATAGACTATGTGATCAGGCACAGATGCGATTTACCCAAGCCGGAAATAGATGAGCTATTCCCGAGAAATTATCCGGATTATCATTACAATGAGGGGTTACTCGTTGACAAGATCAATGGGTACATTGAATTATAGGAGGAAACGCGAGTGGAATCACATTAAACTGTGTCACAGTTTTTTGATAGATGGCAGAGAAGATGAATGGACTTTATTACAGTATGCGCGTAAGAGATTCGATCGATGAAGTAATGGAATACGGTGGCATTTTATTGTCATCCGCAAATAAAAAATAAGTAAGGCACCTAAAGCGACCTCGGGCTTTATTGCAGGCCCAAGGGTACTTATACTTCAATTAGCAGAATACATCGCCCTCCGATCACTCGACCGGAGGGCACACCTATAGCCATTACAGCTCCATCTGTTTCCCGAGATAGCTCGCCGCCGTATGAATGAGCTTTTGCTCAGCGTCGCCGGGGCGGTCGCTTTCCTTGTTTTGCAGGAACATCACGCTGCCGCATACATCACCGGAGGAGATGATCGGGGACTGCACCAGTGCATAATAGGCAACGCCTTCTATGGGCTGTAACGGCTGCCTGTCGCCTGCCGTAAAGCTCCTGCGGTTCTCTATCTGATCCTCCAAGCCGTGAGACACCCAACACTCCAGCACCTCACAATACTGCGCTGCAATGCTGCCCAGTTCGCTGATAGGGGAGTACTTCTTAAAAATGACCTACCCCTCGTTGCTGACAAAGATCTCCAACGGGTCGCCCTCACGAATGCGCATGGTCCTGCGGATCTCTTTGGGAATTACTACTCTCCCGCGAGTGTGGGATAATTGGACCAACACGGGAAAACCGCTTGATCAAGCCGTTTTTTCGTGCCCGCAATTCCTGTATGACCGAAATTTTTGAGAAATACCAATAAAAGGGAGGCGAAACAGGGCAAAAGAACAAGGGAAAATGAGTGCCGGTCAAGGCCAGCTGTCCAGGTATATTTTTGAAAAAAGGAGGAGTCCTTCCACAATTTGAGTGGGTTGCACACCAATGTAACACATGCATATATGCAAAAATCCAACGGCACATTTCCAGTAAAAGCACTGAAAGCAAAGGAGAGACTTCACATAGCTCTCCTTTGTTTTTGCTGTGGAGCATGACAACTTTAGCATATTACAATTCAACGGGCACAAAAATTGTTTTACAGAAACGGGCCATGATCTTATTGCTGGCGGACTCGTGGTGTTTGATAAGGTTATGCCGTGTTATCTCACAAGAAAGAAGAAAGTAACCCTCTTAACATTATCAAAGATGAGAATATAATAGAAATGAATAATGATTAATGGAGTGATGGTATCATATGGAACTGGCAGAGATTGTGATGAACCCTACTCGGCAGAGAATTTTTTAGTATTTTTTGCTTTATGACACCGGCACGGTCAAGGAAATCAGGAAAGCGCTGCCGGATATTCCGAGCGCAAGCCTATATCGGCACGTAAAGATTCTTGCGGATAGTTCCATCCTTATGATCGTGGGCGAAAATCGAATTCGCGGCACAGTGGAAAGCATTTATCAACTCAATAAGAATGCTATGGCTACGGAAGATGAAACCGGAAATGCGGTACAAATGTCACTGCTGAGCATCTGCGCTTCGTTTGCAAAATACTTTTCCACCGGCAATGCCGATCCGCAAAAGGATATGCTGCTGTTTACGAACTGTACGCTGCTGCTGACAGACGAGGAATTTTCGGAGTATCTTTCGGAAATCAATCAGGTTACAGTCAAGTACATGAAACAGGCAAGCTCCGAAAGCAGCAAACCGCGGAGAATCACGCTCATTTCCGCTCCGTCGAACGAGTAGGTGATGGTTATGCAAAAGAGATGAAAGTGTCTGAATGGATAGATTGTCCGTAATTTTTGCTTCGGACGGATTGACAAAAAGTATTTATTGATATATAATTCATATTATACATAACGCAAATTATAAATGTGGAGGTTCGAGAATGCCCGCCAAAGCAAAAGTTACAAAAGAGATGATCGTTGATACGGCCTTTGCGATTGCCCGCGAAGCTGGAGTGGAAAACATCAACGCAAGGACAGTATCGGAAAGGCTGCATTGCTCCACGCAGCCCGTCATGTATCATTTTGCGACGATCGAAGAACTGAAAAGAACAGTCTATGCGAAAGCAGACCTTTATCATTCCGAATATCTTATGACCATGAAGAAACCGCCCAAGGGCGCTGCCCTTGGAATCGGAATGAATTATATCCGCTTTGCCATCGAAGAACCCCACTTGTTTCGTTTCCTTTTTCAGTCGGATTATTTTAACGGAAAGACTTTGCTTGAACTGATTGATGCCGAGGAGCTTATCCCCGTTCTTTCAGCGATGCAGAGCTCCTTGGGAATCGGCATGGAGCAGACGAAAACGGTTTTTATCACGGTGTTTCTGTTTGCCCACGGGTATGCAAGCATGATTGCCAACAATTCGTTGAAATACGATGAGGATACGATCAGTTCCCATTTGGAGCGGGCATACAGAGGCGCAATTTTGGTAGCGCAGGAGGAAATGGCATGAAAGAATGTGCAGGCGCTGTCGGCGCATTGGCTGACAAGCAAAGCGAGGAACCCCAAATGGATAAAACTTTGAAATTGCGTTGGCTTTGCTGTCCAAGATGCGGCGGCAAAACAAGAACACAGATACGGTCACATACAGTGTTGGAGGATTTTCCACTATTCTGCCCGAAGTGCAAATACATCTGCGTAATTCGTTTCAAGGACGGAAAAATTGAAGAAATCAAAGTGCCAGACGCTTAGACGTAGTGCAAAACCTGATGATGCAGGTTTGCTCTGCGTATTTTTGTATGATCTATGGAGATGAGCTAATGACAAATTGCCAGTCGAGCAGTAAATTTGCAAACCTTCTGTTTGTAAACGTCCAAATTGGGGACGTGAGGGCCACCGCGTTGTTTGACACCGGTGCGGGTATGACGGTCATCGCACAAAGCCTCCTGCACCGGCTTCGTGCTGCGCCAGAAAAAGAAGTGATCCGCGCCGGAAACAATAACGGCGTGGTTCGTGCGCTCCAGACTGCCGTCATTCCCAATATCCGGTTGGGAGATGTTTGCATGGAAAACTGCAAGGGGCTCGTGACGGATGACGCAGATTTTGCGCTCAGCGATGAAAGCGGCAGGATTTTTCCAGCTGAAATGCTGCTTGGATGGGACGTGATCTCCCAGTATCGCTGGAGTTATTCCGCAAAAGATAAATCCTTATCGGTCAGCTTACCGGAAAAGACGGCTGAACATCTAAGTCCCGAAATCAAACATGACCCTATCGTGTACCCGGAGTATGCCGGACGGTGCTTTAAGGCCAGAGTGGATACCGGGCATACCAGCTCCATCCTCAGTGCCTCTTAGTATTCCCGGCTCCCTGACATTGCATATCACGAAACTGAAATTGCCGGTGTCGGTGCTTCGCAATATAAACGGCTTCCCTATGTGCGGGTGCTGCAGCTTCGGTTTCAAAACCAGACGATTTATTTGCAGGATGTCGATATTTGCGACAAGCTATACGGCCAACCGGCGGAGATAGAGGCGTTGCTGGGATACGATTTTCTGGAAGGCCAAGACTGGCTGCTGGAGCAAGATTTCAGGCTTCTGCCATAAGCAACAGGGCTTGGAGGTTTCGATTCCCTGATGTAAACGCCGCCGTACAGCGGAGCATGAAATTTATGGAGGAAAACAATATGAAAAACAGTGCATTGGTCGTGATCGACCTGCAAAATGACATTACGAAAAACTACAAGGAAATCATTGCAAAAGTCAACGAAGCGATTGACTGGGCAGAGCAAAAGGAACTGTGGATTGTTTACATTCAGCACAATAACCTTTCTGCGGGAACGAGAACCTTCAAGCCCGGCACCCATGGTGCAGAGCTGGTGCCGGAGCTGAATGCCGTATCTGACCATATTTTTACGAAGGTTAAGAGCAACGCCCTGACCAGCGAGGCGTTTGCCGATTTTATTCAGGAGCGTGGAATTTCCAAGTTTTACGTCGTCGGAGCAGACGCCGCGGCCTGCATCAAATCCACCTGCTACAATATGGCAAAAAGCGGTTATGCCGTTCATGTGCTGTCGGATTGCATCACCAGCTACGATAAAAAGAAACTGCCGGAGCTGCTGGCCTACTATGAGAGTAAGGGCTGCGAGGTCTTAGCGCTTTCCGAGGTCGTCAAAAGGTAAAGATCATTTAGTATATTCTGATAGGTAAATAAATGAAACAGAAATCATTGACCATCGCACTTCTCACCCTTTGCATTTTAGGGCTTGCTGTCTCTTTGACTGCTTGCGGCCGAGACTGCTTTGTTGGCAGTCGCACAGAGGCAGGCTCCTACCGATTAGACATTGATCGCATGACCGGAACCGACCGGTTTACGATGGAATTGAGCGCAGGTGATACGCTTGCGGTTCAATTTGAAACCGTAAAAGGCTCTATCTACATGGAAATTAAGGAACCGGACAAAAGCTCTCTATATGCCGGTAACGGCAAGGGCGTGAGTGAGTTTGCCGTAAATATTTCCGAAAGTGGTGTGTATTCCATCATCGTAGAAGCACATCACGCGAAAGGGACAGTACACTTTCAGCGGATGGATGGGACGAAAATCCGTGGCAGCAGATGATGCGGCGCTTGAGCTATATGCGGTGCAGGAGGAAGCGAAATGAAAAAGCTATATGAAAAAACGAACTGACCTTTGCGATTGTATGGATCATGGTTTACTGTGTTCTGCAATCGCTGGCGAATCCGCTGAACAAGGCCATCGGAGTCGCATATGCGGCAAGTGCCGCTTTCTGCGTTTTGCAGACGGTCATGCTTTTCGCCTTTATCCGAAAGAACAACTTGCAGAAACGGTATGGGCTTTGTAAACCACCTGTTCCAGCCTGTCGGTTCCTTTATTATGTTCCGCTGCTTATTTTGGCTTCGGGAAATCTCTGGAACGGTGTTGCTCTCAATTACTCGCCTGCGGCAACGGTCTGCCGCATCGTATGTAAGCTCTGCGTTGGATTTTTGGAGGAAGTGATCTTCCGGGGGCTGTTGTTTAAGGCCATTGCAAAGGACAATATCAAGTCTGCCATTGTCATATCAAGCGTGACTTTTGGCATCGGACATATCATCAACCTGTTCAACGGCAGCGGCATGGATCTTGTGGGCAACCTGTGTCAGATCGGTTTTGCCATCGCGGTGGGCTTTCTGTTGGTCACGATCTTTTATCGCGGCGGCAGCTTGCTTCCCTGCATCCTCTTCCATTCTGCCATCAACACGCTTGGCACCTTTGCAAATGATACAAGCCTTACCACGGAAATGCACCTGCTCCATCTTGCTATTCTGATCGTAATTACGGTCGCCTATACGCTGATCCTGACACGGACGCTTCCGAAAGCTCAGCAGGCAAAAAGGAATTGACATGGATAAGGGAGAACAATATGCAAATCAGCCAGTTTTTTGTGAACGGAGATATCAAAGGCGCGATTGCCTATATGCGCGATCACGAGGAATTCAAGGACATTCTTCCTGCGTATGTGACGATTTTTGAAGATCAGAAGTACCGCACATACGAAATACCTGACAGTCTCAACGACATCCTGCGTCTATATCAGGTTTATTATCGGGATGCCTTTTACTGCGGCTTACCGGAGGCGGAGGCCGCGGATAAACTGCGGACAGGGCTGAAAACGCTTCTAAATACACCGGATGCAAGCGAAGCACTTCTGACGGAGCATCTTCAATCGGTGTTTGAATCGGAGGGCTATCATGCTCTTTTCGGAAAAACGCAGGGCTATTACGGCCCTTATATCTGGCGGGACACGGTTCCAACCGTCTACCGCATCGAGTTGCCAGAAGGAACGGCAGAATATATGGTCAACATTCTGAAAGGCTTTGTATTTCGGAGCTGGATGGATTATCTGACCTTCGGCCGGTATGGTACGGGCGGCTGGGCTTCACCCGATGGCGCGATCAACTGTGTCGAGCAGGCGTATGATTTTGAGAGCGAACGATTTCTCGTTTCGCTCCTGAAGCAGGAAGCGCAGCATGCCGTGGATATAAAACGATTCCCGAAGATCACTCCCGCAGAGCTGGAATACCGGGCAAAGCTGGTGGAACTTCACTACTCCGGCGATTTGAGCCTGCTGCAAAAGTTCTTATCGGAAGCGGATGAGAACAAAACAGACGATGCTCACGCGGTTGCCTCTGTGCGGATCAAACGTGAGTTTGCAGACACGGATCAAAGGTCGCTGCTTTGCATCCAGAGACAGGCGCTAACGCTGCTTCATGCACATACGAAAGAAATGGAAGAAAAATATGGAGGCCCACAAAATGAATAACAAAGCCAGCATTACCGCCCTGATGAGTTCGTTCGGACGGGCGATTCACGCAGAAAACGAGAAGCATCCGGTTTTCAGGGATTTCCTTGCCAAAGAGCTGATGACAGCAGAAGAATATGCTGCCGTTCAATGCTATCTTCTCGGCGGAGCGCAGTTCTTTGAGCCGGAAATCGCTCCTGCTGAACAGACACCGAAGGGGCTGCTGCGCAAGCTCATAAATACGCACATTGCGCCGTCGCCGCTCTGCCGCGCGGCCTATACGGAGAAGGCTTTGAAAACCGCCGTCTTGACCGGAACAAAGCAATATGTCATCCTCGGCGCGGGGCTGGATACCTTTGCTTTTCGGAAACCGGAGTTTTTATCGAAGTACCGGGTATTCGAGGTCGATCACCCTCTGACGCAGGCGGACAAGCTGGAACGGATCACTCACGCCGGTTGGACGATCCCTGATAATCTCTCCTTTGTTCCCGTGGACTTCACGAAGGACAGCTTGACGGAACGGCTGATTGCTGCTGGCTTTGACCCGTCTGTGAAGTCCTTTTTCTCATGGCTCGGCGTGACCTACTACCTTTCGTCAGAAGCAATCGACACGATGCTCTCTGCACTGTCCTCGATCTGTGCGAACGGCAGCGCCCTCGTGTTCGATTATCCGGACGAGGACTTCTTTGCTGCACCCGAAAAGCGTGTGCAAAACACCATTATGATGGCAAAAGCAGGCGGTGAACCGATGAAGTCGGCGTTTTCTTATGCGGAGCTTGAAAAGTTGCTGGAGAAGCATGGGTTTCTGATCTATGAACTGCTGACACCGGATGATATTCAAAGGGACGTGATCGACAAGGCCGGGGCAGATCTGAAAGCCTTTGAGCATGTCAATT